>JGI24708J26588_10000539_pt1 | contig 30765 bp, 27 predicted proteins | sample BioPla1DNA2_FD_26588 | JGI IMG/M metagenome (IMG submission 26588) | reverse complement strand
CCGTCGGCGTGAACGATCGTCGAGCGGATCGGCCCACCGATGTTCACGGTGTTTTTAGCAACTACAGGTTGCGCGAGTGTATCAATCGCCTCGAGACCGCCGCCGTCATTTCCGATGACAAGCCATTTTCCGATCTTCACGGGACCTGCCCAGTAATAGCCTGCAGCTGAGTTTTGATATTGCCACAGCGTTTTGCCCGTCGCCATGTCGATTGCCCGGATAATCCCGCCTAGAGCGGCACCCTCCTTGTCAACGGCCGTCGTCGTAGAATAAGCAACTTCATCGGCGATAAGAAGCGTCGCAAGGCTTTGAATGCCGTGATTGGTAGGTTGCCATGCCTCATCATAGATTGTTATCAGGTCTTGCGCCTCGGCGACCCACTTTGTCTTCATCGTCTTCGCGTCGACCGCCTGAACGGCGCCGCCGTCAAGAGGAACAACGACGAGTCCGTAATCGTAGGCAAGTCGACCGAAATAGCCGATGGTGTTGCGGAGCGTCTCTTTCGCGATGACATCGCCATTCCCGTTCAGCTTGAACAATTCATTACCAGCCGCGAAGTAGAGATTGCCGCCGATAATCAGAAAGTCGGACTTCGTGGCGTAATAGTCACCCCATTCAAATTTAATCTTTTCCCCGTACGTATTACTCCAAAGAAGCTTAAAATTACTCTCCAGCGTGCCTTCAACGTTCTTGGCGGCGTTGTGGAGACTGCCCGATCCGAAGCTCGTCCAATAATCGGGGGTCATTATTAAAGCGAGCGGTGAATCGGGCGTCTCCTGCGCGATACTGAGCGGATATCTCGGATCGTTGACAAACTTCCACTCGATCACGTCATCGGCCACGGGAATCGTTTCATCCATTCCCTTTTCTGCGCTTTTGCCGTTGATCAGCAGATACCAATAAGAGTTTTGCCCGTTGGTGACGCCTCCGGTGTTCGTCTTGCCTTCCACGGTAATCTCGTTAAGGAAAGACCCCCAATCAGAGGAAAAAATGACGACCGATCTGTTATTTGCCTGATCGTCGAGCAACTGTTTTGTAATGTCGGCAACCGTCTTGCCGCTTTCGATCTCGACCTTCTCGCTCAACCACGGCCCGCCATCGTACGCCGTCTCTTGGTCGCCTTTCGTTTCGAGAATCTTGGAACCTGTCACGGTGAACGTCACCGTAATCGTCTCCTTAACGCTCTCAGCGGGAAGTGCTGCTAAACCGCCCTCTTCAGTCGCGACTTCCTCCGAAGAGTCCGCGGGCTTCTCCCCTTCCGAGGTGTTGGCGCCTCCCTGTTCAGCTTCCGTCGCAACTCCCTTAGTAGAGTCTGCGGGCTGCTCCCCGCCCGAGGCATTGGCGCCTCCCTCTTCAGCTTCTGTCACAGGGTCTTGCCCGCTGCTCGGAGCTTGCGACTCCGCATTCGGATCGCCAGCCGTTTCTCCTCCGGACTCAGACGCTTCCCCTCCCGTCGAGCCCTCGCCGCTTCCCGTTTCCGTCGCAACCGTCTCGCCGCCTTGCGCTGACGCATACGTTGTCGGCATGACGAACGGCGCAATTGACACCATGAGCGCCACAATCACTAAGATGGCGCCCCATCTTTTCAGTTCCTTCATCGATAAAACCTCCAATTCCTCTTGTCGATGGACCTGGGGTTTTGCTCGTTTCGGGATGCGTCGCCATAAAAAGAACCGCGCGTCCGTCTCACAGTCGGAACGCGCGGTCCGTTTTCACACCATACGCATCAAAAAACCCGTAACGCACAATAACCCGTTGCACTGTTACTCTACTGCGCTCGGCAGGTCTTCTGGCTCATGAGGCGAAGCTGTGACTTCCGTTTTTTCCGCCTTCCCAATTTCTCAGTGGCTGACCTAGTCAGGAAAAAACACTCATTTACAGCGGCGGTACCGCACAGGTTTTTCACCTGTTTCCCTTCGCTCGAACGCACTATTCATTTATACATTGATCATAGAATAGAATCGTCTCTGAAGTCAAACAATAGAGAGCAAACTCCCCTGCATCCTGTCTTTATTTTCCGGCATCTTCGTTATGTATCTCGCGCGATTCCGTATCAGTTACCACTCGGGACATCTGTACACACCGATGAGAATCGGCGTATTGTACTTTCCCTCTGTCAAACAGAAGATAAACGGACGATCAAAAACAGCCTCCAGCGACATCCGGTCGACGGCATCGAGACCGTGCGCGTCGGGTTCATGGACTGAACCGTCAATCGAGAACTCAATGACTTGATCGATCACAGGAAAGGATACGCCTTCGCCGTCTAACCACTGCAGATTTACGGGCATCTTAATAAACTCGCACAACTCCTCTACACATGAAGAGCCGACGAGATTGTGCCTGTCGGCGATTTTGAACATAGGGAATCGAGCGACGGCGTTCTCACCAGCCGGATCTGCCGTCAGAAGTCTCGTAAAGAAATGATCCTGCCTCAGCAGATCATCGGGTGTCAAATCTTCATCGGGTAAAACAAGATAGATATTGCCGCCCTCAACAGGCAATTCACATGCGACCGCGCCGTCGAGCTGAAAATGCCTGAGCGACGCATCATCGGAATCGTAAAATGACAAATCTGTTAATGTTCCGCGAGATGTATGGAACACTCCCTCGCTGAGGTTAACATCCGCCAGACTGCGTTTCGACATGGCATCGATGTTACACCGGAACGTAAGCAGCAGTTCATTCCCGGGATTCCAGCGGGCGGAATCAACTGACTGAGAAAACACAACAGGCACAGGATCATCCGGCTCGCTTTCCAACGTATAGACATCGAATAAATATCTTTTACACAGTGATCCCAACAACGTCCGGTCACACTTCTCATACAAGTCTGCGCCCATCAACAATGAGTTTTGCGCATCGAATTCATCTATTGAGAAATGGTATGGAAAAGAGCTCGCATCAAACTCATCTTCATCGGGCACATCTATATCCCAGCGATCAAGCAATGCAAGCCGATCGCTATCGACGCTGTCAGCAAGGAAAGCGAACATCTGGTACAGATTAAGGGGTGAGTACACGGCATTTACCTCGCCACCGGAGAGAACTTGACAGGCAGATTGATCGGCCAAGCGCGCGATCTCTCGCGACACGGCAGATGCGCTTTCATCACCTGTCGTCGTTGTCGGTTTCATTGGAGGCATTTCGATCGACTCGATGGCTTTAACGGGCTTATCACTATCTAAAAGGAGGAGGTAATCGTTTTGAGCTACGACTCCCTCGAGTGAATCAAAGTCGTGCGAGTCAGACTTTTGCCCCGGGGCGTTCTGCATTTCGAATTTTGCGGAGGCGTCTTCCGGCGCCCTCGCACCCTGCGTGGCATTCAAAACGAAGAGGATGCCGAAGACGACGACGAGACACGCCGCGATACTCGCCACGGAAATTAAGACCTTGCGATTCGACCAGCCCTTGCGTTTGTTTCGCACGTTCATGTTGCGGCGATCGTCGGACGCAGCTTGAAGGACAGTTTGATTTCGCTCGACTTCGACAGCGGAACTAGCGTCAATACGGCGAAGAGGCATCCTGATGACGTTCTTCCTCTTTGCAGGCTCGACGTCGAGCAGCAAGTCGTCATCAATCGACGAAAGACTTTGCATCAATCGATTTAACATCTCTTGCTCATCACTCATAGCCATACCCCTTTCTTATGAACTTATCCTTCAACTCGGCTCTCATCCTAAACATCAATGATTTGACGGCGCCTTCCGTCATTCCGTGCTCTTCCGCAATCTCGCGCACACCCGAGGCGTAGAAATAGCGTTGGATGAAAATGGTTCTACGCAGTTTCGTTTGAGAGCGGAGATACTCGCTGATTACCTCCGCCATCTCGGCATTCTCCAACAGCCGAACCGTGTCCGCCTCGGATGCGATGCATTCACTTAACTCGTCCAGCAAAAGATTAATCTTTCCGCCTCCGCGTTTACTTCTCGTCTTCTCTTTTACACGATCGAGCGCATTGTTGCGGGCTATCTTGCACAAATACGCTTTTAAATACTCAGGGCGCTCAGGAGGAATCGAATTCCAAGCGGCCAAGTACGTATCGTTTACGCACTCCTCAACATCTTCGCGATTCCCGAGAATGTTCCATGCCAAACTGCGCAACAGAACACCGTATTTATCCATCGACGACATGATCGCTTCTTCTGAGCGCTCAAAGTAGAGTTCGATAATCGCTTCATCTGTCAGGTGGCCCGATACCATGCCCTGCGCGGATCTCTCTTTCCGATAATAAGTTGACCGCAAGCCGTCTCACAGCCGGCGACAGTCATCTCTCTATCGGAAATTGTATCACGCGCCACATCAATATTTCCTTTCACTGCATAAGACGACAAAAATGATCTGCGGTTACGCATAAAGTGCTTAAACACGAACTCTTCTCGGATTCTCATCGATACTTGTTCAATTTGACGAGACTTTTTCCGCTTGACACGTTGAATTTCCTTCTCTATACTTCGAATGGTTAAAATTATTTATATAAATTTATTTAACATTCATTTCTTAATGACCGACCGCGGTCGAAAGAGTGAAGACGAAGAAAAGATCTTAGGAGGTCATCATCGTATGGTAAAGGAAAAAATTGTAGATATCTTTGTCGATCTGTTGGGAGTATCCGCAGAAGAGGTCACGGAGAACGCGCGCCTGATTGAAGATTTAGCAGTCGATTCTCTTGACGCCGTCGAACTCTCGCTGGCTCTCGAAGAGCAGTTCTCGCTCACAGTTGAAGACCACGAGATTGAACAGCTTCAAACAGTTTCCGATGTTATCAATTTGATTCAAGGGAAACTCGGCTGATTCATTTTCCGATGTAAAAGCCTGCCTGTTCATCCCACCCCCCGGGAAGGCAGGCTTTCTTTTTATCAGCGATTCCAACTATTACCATGAGGCAATAACATGAAACTAACACTTTGCAGTTGCGGGCATGCTGTACCCGCCAAATGCATTCACAATAACTATTTCACTACATTTCTCGAAACGTCCGATCAGTGGATAAGGGAACGATCCGGCATTGTCACGCGACACCATGTCGAAGACGAATCGCTTGTCGAGCTGACGATCGAGGCGGCACAACACTGTCTCGACGGAGTCCCTGAGCGCGTGCGCGAGAAAATAGGCGTCGTCATCGTCGCTTCTGTCAATCCGGAGCGCATCGTACCGTCGATCGCGTCGTGCCTGCAGACTCCGCTCAGACTTTCAGAAGATGTACTCACGTTTGATATGAACACTGGTTGCAGCGGACTCGTCTATGCCATTGAGATCGCAGGCAAACTGCTCGCCGGAATGGAAGAAGGAACTTATGCGCTGACAGTCGGCGCGGAAACACTTTCGCGCATGACCGATTTTACGGATCGTTCGACGTGCGTCTTATTCGGTGACGCGGCAGCCGCTTCGCTCTGGACGTTGACGCCCGGTGAACGCGATACTTTTTCCGCATTTACACGTAGCGATGACCAAGTCTTATTCACCGATGAACGAGGCAAAATACACATGGAAGGCAAAAATGTCTTCCGTTTCGCCGTAACGACAGTCCCCCGGCTGATAAGAAAAACGGCCGAAATGGCGGATATCACGCTTTCCGATATCGACTTTTTCCTGACACATCAGGCAAACAGCCGAATTATCCAATCGATCGCGCGCGATCTCAAAGTTCCTATCGAACGCTTTCCCATGAACCTCGAACACTACGGAAATACGTCGGCCGCGAGTATCGGCCTCCTGATGAGCGAACTGTGGCATAGCGGTCAGCTCGATGGAGAAAAAACGCTCTGCCTGTCAGGATTCGGCGCGGGACTCACCGCCGGCTCTCTTCTGTTGAAAGGACATAGACCACATGTGGCTTCAGAAAACATTTAATCTCGAATACCCCGTACTGCAAGGCGGCATGGCGCACGTCGCAACGGCCACATTCGCGGCGGCCGTGTCGAATGCGGGAGCTATGGGACAAATAGGCACCGGAGCGATGACCTCTTCTCAGGTGCGCGACGCCATCCGTCAAACACGCGCGCTGACCGAGAAGCCTTTCGGCGTCAACATCATGCTGATGAATCCCGAAGCCGACGAGATCGCCAAGATCATCGCGGAAGAACGCGTTCCGCTTGTCACAACGGGCGCAGGAAGTCCCGGACGCTTTATACCGATGTGGAAAGATGCGGGGTGTATCGTTATCCCCGTCGTCTCCTCACTCAGTCTTGCCGTTCGTATGGAGCGAACAGGCGCCGATGCCGTTATCGCCGAGGGTCAGGAGGCGGGCGGTCATATCGGAGAAATGACCTCACTCGTCCTCTGGCCTCTTCTCTCAGAGAACTTAAGCATTCCCGTCATCGCCGCCGGCGGACTGGCTAAAGGGAGTCAGCTTCTAGCCGCAAGGCTGCTCGGTGCCGAAGGATTTCAGCTCGGTACGATCTTTCTGGCAACTGAGGAATGCCCCATACACGAACATTACAAGGATGCCGTCGTACAGGCGCGCGATTCGCAAATCGGCGTCATCGGCCGATTCAACGGTTTACCTTGTCGCGTGTTGAAAAACTCGCTCGCTCGTCAGGCAGTCGAACTCGAAAAACACGAATCGGACAAGATGATTCTCGAACAGAAGCTTGCAGGATCTCTGAGGCGCGCAGTATTCGACGGCGACAAAGTTGACGGCGGTTTTATGATGGGCCTCTCCGCGAGTTTAATCAGCGAGATCAAGCCGATTCGTCAATTGCTTGAGGACTTGTTTGAAGAGATGGAGTCGGCCAAGACACGTTGTAGAGAAGAAAGGTCGTGAAAGAGATGAAAGAAATAAAAGATCAATCATTTGTCTTCCTGTACGGAGGACAAGGTTCGCAAGTTGCGGGTATGGGGCGCGATTTTGCCGACCATTACCCTGAAATCGGGGCGTTCTACAGTCATTTTTTTGCCCGTTACCCAGTCTATAAGAACTTGCTCGATCCGTCATTTGACAAGATCAACGAGACATTTTACGCGCAACCGGCGCTCACACTCCTAGGACTCGCCGTGACGCACTTATTAAAAAAGGAGGGCGTAGAACCGGCGGCAACAGCAGGACTCAGCATCGGGGAATTCCCGGCTCTCACGACGGCAGGCATTTACTCAGATGTATCAGTACTCGACATCGTTGCCAAACGTGCCGCGTTGATGGATCGACGGTTAAAAAAACGTCGTGAAGACGGCTTTGATGACGGAATGCTCGCCGTCATCGGGCTCTCCGGAGACGCTGTCGAAGAACAGCTTGTCCCTTTCGGGAAGGAAGTCTCAATCACTAATATCAACGCGCCGACACAGCTCGTTGTCGGCGGTGAAAGGGCGACGCTCGAAAAAGTTAGAGAAGCCGTTCTGAAAGCCGGCGCCCGACGGGCAGTCATGCTTGAATGTGAAGGAGCTTTCCACACCTCCGTCTTCGAAGATGAGGTTGATGAGCTCGCTGCGGAAATATCGGGTCACAGGGCCTCGGACCCTGTCATCCCCATGCCGCTCAATGCGCTCGGAGAATTTATGTCGGATGAGAATGTTCCTGAGGAAATCCTCTCCTTGCCGACTTCCGAGCGCTACGCCCGTCTCATGTCGCGTCAAATGAGCACCACAGTCAATCTGAACGGTTGTCTGGATACCTTGTTGGCAGAGGGATGGACACATTTCATCGAAATTGCGCCGCGCGCCGTTCTGACGCCCATGCTGAAAAAGAAATCATCCGACTCCGTCGCTTTCACAGTCAGCGATCTTCATTCTTTTAACGCGTTATTGGCGACACTTAATTAAAGGAGACTAGAGAATGACAGATAAACAGATTGTCCTCGTCACAGGCGCCGGCCGAGGTATCGGGCGCGCTATCGCGAAGAGATTGGCTTCCGAAAACAGAAAACTGTACCTGCATTACGGCCAATCGGCTGAAGGAGCGGAAGCTTTGCGTCGGGAACTTGACGTTGAGGGATTCGAAGCGGAGACGATCAGAGCCGACCTTTTCGATCTTGATGCAACGACAAAACTCGTCAAGACAATCGCAGATAAAGAAGGTCGCTTCGACATTCTCGTCAACAACGCAGGCATTACGCGCGACGGGTTGGCAGTCCGAATGTCAAACGACGACTACGATGACGTCATCACAGTCAATCAGCGCGCCCCTTTCATCTTAATGAGAGAAGCGGGAAAAATCATGATGCGCCGTCGTTTCGGGCGAATCATCAATATCGCGAGCGTCGTCGGACTCACAGGAAATGCGGGGCAAATCAATTACGCGGCTTCTAAAGCGGCGCTGATCGCTATGAGCAAGAGCCTCGCTTTCGAACTCGCCACACGCGGTGTGACGGTCAACTGCATCGCGCCGGGCTACATCGAGACTGAAATGACCGATGTGCTGAGCGAATCGGTTCGTGAAGCGATCATGGCGCAAATTCCGCAGAAGCGCGCAGGATCACCTGAAGATATCGCGGCGGTCGCCGCTTTTCTCGCAAGCGATGACGCCGCCTATATTACGGCTCAGACAATCTCCGTCGACGGCGGCATGCTTCGCGGATAAAGGAAAAGGAAACGGGAGGTTTACATGGATAAGAGACGTGTTGTCGTCACAGGTATCGGCCTCGTGACACCGCTCGGTTTAGACGCCGAGACAAATAGAAAGAACATTCAATCTGGTACGCTAGGCATCGGCTATATGACGCGCGTTCAGCGCGACGACATCGACATCAAAGTCGCAGGAGAATTGAAAGATTATAACCCGGCCGACTACTTTGATTCAAAAACGATTCGTCGCACCGATCCCGTCATGCAATACGGCATGATCGCCGCGCGCGAGACGCTAAAAAATGCGCGTCTTTCCGAGGGCGATTTTGACCCCGCCATGGCAGGCGTCATCATAGCATCAGGTATAGGCGGACTTTCAACGGTCGAAAAAGAAGTGGAAAATGCTCTGAACAGAGGATATAACCGCGTCTCGCCCTTTTTTATCCCGCTGACGATCGCCAACACGACGGCAAGTTCCGTCGCGATGGAATCGGGATTTAAAGGTCTTTGCACTTGCATCATCACCGCCTGTGCCGCCGGAACGAACGCGATCGGCGAGGCATTTCACAAAATACGCGACGGCTATCTCGATCTCGCTCTGACAGGAGGCGCGGAAGCGACGCTGACCCCGATGGCGTTCGGCGGTTTTGCTTCGATGCGCGCACTCTCGCGGTCGGCTGATCCCGCGCTCGCTTCAATACCCTTCGACAGACGTCGCGACGGTTTCGTCATGGGCGAAGGCGCCGGCGTCCTGCTCCTCGAATCACTTGAACACGCGCAAAAGCGCGGCGCCGCGATCCTCGCCGAAATCATCGGATACGGCGCATCGTGCGACGCCTTTCACATGACGGCACCCGATCCGTCCGGAGAACAGCCGGCGCGATCGATGTCGCTTTGTCTTGAGGATGCGGGCATTCACCCCGAAGACGTCCAATACATCAACGCTCACGGCACCTCAACGCCGCTCAACGATGTCATGGAAACGCAGGCGATCAAAAATGTATTTGGCGAGCACGCCTATAAGCTCCTTATCTCATCAACAAAATCGATGACTGGTCACTTGCTCGGAGCAAGCGGAGCTCTGGAGGCGGCAGCAACTATTTTCGCGCTGCGAGACCAGTTCGTCCACCCGACGATCGGCTTGAGCGAACAGGATCCCGATTGTGATCTCGACTATGTCCCCGGTAAGGGCCGTCATGTCGATCTCACCTACGCGCTCAGCAACTCTCTCGGTTTCGGCGGGCACAATGCGAGTATCGCCTTCAAAGTCTGGAAAGAAGCTTAAAACCCGATAGGAGAACACAAACAATGCCAAATCAATCACATGAACAGACAGGAGCCGCTGACAAAAAGCCTCTTGCGTTCGAATACGAAGAGATTCAGAACATTCTCCCTCACCGATACCCTTTCCTTCTCGTCGATCGCATCATTGACGGAGAACTCGGTTCATTCGCCAAGGGAATTAAGCAGGTAACCGGGAATGAGATCTTTTTCCAAGGTCACTTCCCGGGGCAACCTGTCTTTCCGGGCGTTCTGCAGATTGAAGCTCTCGCACAAGTCGGTGCCATCGCCGTGCTGGCCATGCCGGAGCATCGAGGAAAGATTGCGCTCTTCGCAGGGGTCAATCGCGCCCGTTTTAAAGGAATCGTTCGACCGGGAGATACGCTTGTTATGACGACAAAATTCACAGGCAAAAAAGCTGGTATCGGTTTTGCCGAGGGTAAAGCGACGGTAGACGGAAAGACGGTCTGTCAAGCGGAATTCATGTTTGCGTTGACAGAAAATACTTAAAATACGCTGCACGACTCTTTGCGAACACAGCGTTATCACCATTTCCGGTGTGAATCTGTTAATATGTTCAAGGGGTGTAAAATAGATGTTACAAGATGATATCCATTCGATTTATCAAAAACTCAAACTGTATTACTACCGACGCATTTTCCGGAAAATGGACGTGCATGAGGAGGATGCGCTCACCGCACTTGAAACGTTTTGTGCCGAAGCAATTTACGGTCTCGGACTTCCGACACTGACAGAATTCGCCGAATTCATCAATGTGTCACAGCCGAACGCGGCCTACAAAATCGCGAACCTCGAAAAGAAAGGGTTCGTGAAGAAAATCCGCTCCCAAGAGGACGGGCGTGTCGTACTGCTTCAGGTCACGGACAAATTCCTCGACTTGTACGGTACGAGTCAACGCTATTCGTCAATTCTCACGAAGCGCATTGAACGCCGCTTTTCAAAAGAGGAAGTCGAAGTCTTCCAGCGTGTGATGCATACGCTCTCTGAAGAGCTGATGAAAGAAGTCAACCAATACTTGGTAAAAAGGGCCAATCTTCCCAAGGGTGTCCTCGAAGAATAGACGTCCTATCCCCCCTAAGTCCTTCTGCCTCAATACCAAACTTTAAGCATCGGGATCAATCCATACGAACGGTGTCTTTTCTTCGTGTGAAACGGGAATCTTGAGCGGGCGATCAGGAATGAGCGTACGTATCGTATAACGCTGCAGGTCGGATCGTCTCGCTTTTCTCACGGAGATTTCGATATCGCCGTGTTCCTCACACTTCGCCGCGGCAAACCACCTTTTGCCGGTTTTGAGCGTATGCCAATAACCGCCTGATTCGGTCTTGGCCAAATCAAGTTTTCTCCCGCACGCGGGACACGTATATTCGCGCGACTCAAGAAACGAGACAACATCGATACCTTTGTCAAGCGTGACGACGCTTTCCAACTGCCTTGTCAAGTGCGGATCGAAGATATAAGGCTTGAGCAGAGACTCGACCGTCTCTCCGGGATGATCCGTCAATTCCATCTCAAGCGTGCGCGCCAAAATACGGGCCGTGTAGATAGCGTCGGTAATCGCCTCATGAAACGGGAGATCCTTTGGAAGCCTCAGAAAATCGAGTGCGTATTCGACGGAGCGCTGATTGCCCGACGTCTCACCCTCCGCCAGACCGGAAAAAACTGCCTGTGCATTGAGGGCACGAAATTTGAAATCGCCTGCGACATCATGAAAGTGACAATTGGAAAGAAATACGTCGGCATCAGCTGTTCCCCACGATGCAAAAACGGGGTTTTCGCCTGCATACGCGATAATATCGTCGATCATGTGCGTGAATAATACGCCCTCACGCAGACTCTGCTGTGTTCTTTTTGTCACTGCCGCGATATGATAATGGATTTTCTTGTATAAGACAGGTGTCACATAACGATGAAACTCGCTGCCGAGCGAAAGATCCTCTCTCAAGCGCACGGCACCGAGTTCAATAATTTCAAATCTCATTAATGACGCGAGTTCTTGATCGACTTTTTGGGATCTCGACGCGGAATTCCACTCCAAATCGACAACGATAAGGTTCATGTCGATGTGTTGCCTTTCAGCGTATCGCGCACACGCTCAAAGAAACCGCGACGTTTCACATAATTCTGCTCCGTGCACGAGTCGTCAAACGCGCGCAACAAATCCTTTTGCTCCTGCGACAGGTAACGAGGCACTTCAATCACGACACGGAACTGATGATCACCACGCGCCGTCGGACGGCCGATATAGGGAATACCTTTCCCGCGCATGGTAAATACTTCGCCGGGCTGCGTTCCCTCGCGCAATTTATATTTTTGTTCACCGTCAATCGTCGGGACGTTTATTTCATCGCCGAGAGCCGCCTGTGCGAACGTGATCGGCACCTCACAGAATGTCATATTGCCCTCGCGTGTAAAAACGGGATGAGGCCTGATAAAGACCTGGACATAGAGGTCACCGAACGGACCGCCGTTGCGACCCGGTTCCCCCTCGCCGCGAAGCGTCAGCATCTCACCCTCGTTAATGCCCGCCGGAACGGAAACGAGGAGCTTTCTGTCACGCATGACGGTGCCTTCTCCGTGACACGTCGGACACGGGTTTGTGATCACTTGTCCCGAACCGCCGCAACGCGAACACGTACGCGACGTCAGCATCGAGCCGAAGAGCGTTTGCTGCTGCGTATGTTCCTGACCTGTTCCGTCACAAACGGGACATATCGTAGGCTCTGTCCCGTCCGCCGTCCCTTTACCTGAACATGTCGAACAGCGATCCGCCTTACGAATCGAAATTTCACGTTCTGTTCCGAAAGCCGCCTCTTCAAAATCGAGATTCATGCGATAGCGTAAGTTCGCGCCGCGCGTCGGACCCGTTCTGCGTCTCGTCTGCGTGCCGCCGAAACCGCCAAATCCGCCGAACCCTCCGAAGTTGCCGAAAAGTGTCGAAAAGAGATCATCCAAATTAATGTTATAAGCTCCGCCGCCGAAACCGCCGTAAGCTGAAGGGTCGACGCCCGCATGGCCGTACTGGTCGTAATTGGCACGTTTCTCGGCATCGGAAAGGACTTCATAGGCTTCATTCGCTTCCTTGAATTTCTCTTCCGCGTCCTTGTCATCGGGATTGACGTCGGGGTGATACTGCTTCGCAAGCTTCCAGAAAGCTTTCTTGATCTCACCCTCGTCCGCATCGCGAGGAACGCCAAGCACTTCGTAATAATCGCGTTTTCCTGCCAATTGTGACCTCCTGTGCGGATGGATATACTCTCTCTTCCGCCACTCTATCTTATCATTCTTGCGTCATGAGAGCGGGGCGGCTCCCCGCTCTCATGCGGTTGATTTTGTTGCTCGGCGATTACAGTTTGTCCGCCGAATTATCTTCTGAAATTCCGCTTACTGAGGGTCGCCGCCGACATCTTTGAAATCAGCCTCATACGCTCCGGGGCCGGCACCTTGGCCATTCGCCTGCTGCTGATAAGGATCGGCCTGCGGAGGCTGTTCCTGCTGAGCCTGTTGGTATAGTTTCTCAGACGCCTTATAGATTGACTGGCTCAGCGATTCCATATCTTGTTTCATAGCATCCAGATCGCCGCGGCCATGGCTGTCGCGCAGTTTTGCCAGATGCTCTTCAATGGCCTGTTTATCTGCGCCGTCAAACTTGTCGCCTGTCTCTTTTAAGAGCTTCTCCGTCTCGTAGATCGTCGTCTCTGCCCTGTTCTTCGTGTCGACTTCATCTTTCTTCTTGCGATCTTCCTCTGCAAAGCGCTCCGCGTCTTTGACAGCCTGATCGATCTCGCTGTCCGACAGGTTCGTGCTCGCCGTGATCGTGATGTGCTGTTGACGGTTTGTTCCCTTGTCGATCGCGGATACGTTCACTATGCCGTTCGCGTCAATATCAAAGCTGACTTCAATCTGCGGAATACCGCGCGGCGCAGGGGCGATGCCGTCGAGGATAAAGCGACCGAGCGACTTGTTGCCCGCCGCCATCTCGCGCTCACCTTGAAGGACGTGGACTTCAACTTGTGTCTGTCCATCAGCCGCCGTCGAGAAGATTCGCTTCTTACTCGTCGGGATACGCGTATTGCGGTCGATCATGCGCGTCATAACGCCGCCGAGCGTCTCAATGCCGAGCGTCAACGGTGTAACGTCAATCAGAACCATGTCGTCAATCTCACCCGCCAAGATACCGCCCTGAATGGCGGCACCCATCGCGACACACTCGTCGGGGTTGATACCCTTGAACGGCTCCTTGCCGAAGAAATCACGCACCATGTCCTGCACGGCAGGGATTCTCGTCGAACCGCCGACTAATAGAACCTTGTCGATGTCGGCAGGTTTCAGACCGGCATCGTTCATCGCTGCTCTTAAAGGCACTTTCGTCTTCTCGACAAGATCGTATGTCATTTCATCAAATTTAGCTCTCGTCAGCGAGAGATCGAGGTGTTTCGCACCGTGCTGGTCGGCCGAGATAAAGGGCAGGTTGATGCTCGTCGTCAGAACGCTCGACAGTTCAATCTTCGCCCTTTCCGCCGCCTCGCGCAGTCTCTGCATCGCCAGACGATCGCCTGAAAGATCGAGCCCTTGCTCTCTCTTCATCTCACTGACCATCCAGTCAACAATCTTATTATCAAAGTCATCGCCGCCGAGACGCGTATTGCCTGAAGTCGCCTTCACTTCAAAGACGCCGTCCCCGATCTCCAGGATCGAGACGTCAAAAGTACCGCCGCCGAGGTCGAAAATCAAGATCTTCTGGTCGGATTCTTTATCAAGCCCGTAAGCGAGCGACGCAGCCGTCGGCTCGTTAATGATGCGATCGACGGTAAGTCCGGCGATAAGTCCCGCATCTTTCGTCGCCTGACGTTGAGAGTCGGAAAAGTAAGCGGGAACGGTCACGACGGCGTGCGTCACGGTCTCTCCGAGATACGCCTCCGCATCCTGTTTCAGCTTCTGGAGAATCATCGCCGAAATTTCCTGCGGCGAATACGCTTTTCCGTCGATCACGTTGCGGTGATCGCTTCCCATCTCGCGCTTGATCGACTGGATCGTGCGCTCGGGATTCTTCTGCGCCTGATTTTTCGCGATCTGCCCCACGAGACGCTCTCCCGTCGCCGTAAAAGCGACGACAGACGGTGTCGTTCGACTTCCCTCCGCGTTAGGGATTACAACCGGCTCTCCGCCTTCCATCACAGCGACAACGGAGTTCGTCGTTCCTAAGTCAATACCGATAATTTTTGCCATAATCATTTCCTCGTTTCGTTATAGTCGTTTTATTGCGCCACGGTTTAACTTGGCTCACGTCCCCCATGGCAAAGGCGCGAGCATGTGTGTCTTCCGTCAGTATTAGTTGACGACCTTGACCATGCTGTGTCGAATGACGCGGTCGCCTTTTTTGTATCCTTTCCGGAATACCTCCGTTACGGTGTTTTCCGGTTGATCCTCTTCTTCTGTATGCAGGACAACTTCGTGGACGTTGGGGTCGAACTGTGAGCCGACACCCTCGATCTCTTCGACTCCGAGCTTTCGGAACGCTTCATTGAGCTGTTGACCGATCAACACGATCCCTTCCGTAATCTCGCGCGCTTCATCCGTTTCCCATTGAGATGACCCCTTGATCGCGCTGTCGATGCTGTCGATCACGGGCATAAGGGCGCGGACTGTTTCCATAACGCCTTCTTCATAGCTTATCGCCTGATCTTGGCGCGTCCGACGTCTGTAATTGTCGAAGTCGGCACAAACGCGAAGATAGCGCCTGTTCAGCTCGTCATACTTGTCCTGCTCCGTTTCTTCCTTTTCGACTTCCTCCGTTTCAGGCAGTTCAACAGTCGTTTCTTCGACGACCTCTTCTTCCGTCAAACGGTATTTCTTCTCTTTCGCTTTCGCTTCTCCCTGTCGTTCGCTCATTGCCGACTTACACTCCTTTGCCTCTTACGCTCTTTCAGTCCTCAATCTCCGGGTGGTCATCGACGCGTGCGTAATGATCTCTTGCCACGTCGCAGAGCACCCTGTTGACGAAACTGATTTGCGAGATAATATTTCCATATTCCATACGTTTAGGTCCGATGACGCCGATCTGTCCCGAGATCTGTCGCCCAATCCTATATGTCGTCGTAATGAACGACATGTCTTCCATGCCGCTCAGCGCGATCTCCTGCCCGATCCTGACCATATACGCCGGTCTGTCTTTTCGTGTAGCGAGGGCAGTCGGCGAAGACTCCATCTTTTCAAGCGTATCTAGACCCTCAACGATGTTCCTTTCTTCTTCCTGCTCCATCTCCAGCATATAGCCCGCTACCATATGCTCCTGCCGCATCGTGTCATAGAAACGGCTGGCACGATCGACATCGCGGAACTCAGGGTGTTTGAGCAGTCGATATTTGCCGTCAATATAAACGTCGATCCTCTCTGTCTGCTTAATCGCGATATACGCCTCATATAAGACTTGGTTAACGAGCGCTTCGGGGAGTTCCGTCTCTTCGGCAGCCGACGAAATCGTTACGAGTGTGATGTCATCGAGACGCTTGCCTGCCAGACAGCGCTCGATCGCCTGACCGATTTCGTTGAGATCCTCCTCATCGATTAACGACGGTATCCTGATCAGCCTGTCATGGACAACGCCGGGTGACAGCACGAGAACGACGATCGCCCTCCCGGGCTCGATCATCATGATTTTGATCTGTTCCAAACTCGTATCGGAATACTGAGGCGAGAGTACGACAGAGAGATAGTTCGTCTTTTCCGCTAAGTATTCAGCCGTGCGCTCGATCATCTCGCGCGCCTCCCTGAGATTCTCCGACAAAAAATGTCGGACGGCGACTTCTTCCTCGGGAGGAATCTCCGGCAGAGAGAGCATATTGTCGACATATGCCCTATATCCCCTATCGGACGGCATGCGACCGGCTGAAGTGTGCGGTTTCACGAGGAATCCCATCTCTTCCAGTTCAGCCATCTCGTTCCGAATCGTAGCCGACGAATAGTTCAGATTGTGTCGTTTGACAAGCGACTTCGATCCGACAGGCTCACAAGTTTTGACGTAATCGTCTACGATTGCCTTCAATATGATCTTTTTACGATCGTCCATGTCGCTCGTCCTTTCTCGCTTTGGCACTCGATGGCGTTGAGTGCTAATTACAAGATATCACCATCTAAATGGTGTGTCAAGAAAGAGAGCGTGACGAACGTGACAACGCCGTTAATTGTTGAGAAAAAGATTTATCTTCCCTCGATTAGAGAAATTCGCGGGCGACAACATCGGCAAAATCGAACCCTTTTGCCGTTAAACAGACGCACTCATCGGAGCGTTCGAGAAGTCCTCTTTCCTCAAGGCGCGCCATCTGATCGCCGAAGACATCGTCATAGTCGATATTATGTCTTAGTTGAAAACGAGAACGCGAAACACCCCGCATCAACCTCAAACCGAGTATCATCGTCTCGACGCGGGCGGCCGATTCGTCGACGACTTCCTCGACGATCGCCTGTCCGTAAGGCCCTTGCGCCGCATCGTAGACGTTGGCGAGCCAGCGCTCGATCGAGGTCTCGTTGCGTCTCCTTATCCCGCCCATGTAGCTGGCGGCAGCGGGACCTGCCGCCAGATAGGGGTCGGCATTCCAATAGACGAGGTTGTGTTTTGATTCCGCGCCGGAGAGTGCAAAATTACTGAGTTCATAATGAGTGAATCCAAACTCAAGAAGTCCGTCAGTCAGTCGACGGTTCATCAGACGCTCCGCCTCATCATCGGGGAATCGGGCGGGGTGTTCATTTCGAAAAAAGTAGAACGGCGTCCCTTCTTCCACAGTCAAGGCGTACGAAGAAACGTGATTGACGGGCAGTTGAGCGATCGTTTGAAGAGCATATTCAATGTCTTCGACGGTCTGTGACGGCAGACCCGTCATCAAATCGACTGAAATATCGCGAAACCCGACATCGGCGGCGATTCGCACCGCTTCAACCGCCTGTGCGCACGTATGACGGCGACCGGCAAGACGTAAAAGCGAATCGGTCGCCGATTGCATACCGAAACTGACGCGATTGATACCGGGCTCGACCCAACGATGTGCCGTTTCTCGCCCACGATCACTCTCTCCGAACATCAAATCACCGGCAATCGATTCGGGATTGGCCTCGAGCGTGATATCGCAACAGTCTTTCAACATAAAGAGTGACTTTGCGTGTGCAATGATCGAGGCGATGATATCAGGACTTAAAAACGACGGCGTCCCGCCGCCGAAATAGATCGTCTCAAGCGGTTCAATCATTACACCGTGGTCATACGCCTCTTCTCCGATGCGTTGAAGTTCAGTCCGGATACCCTCGTGCCAAGCATCGACAAGGTCATCGCCGGCTCCGGCGATCGAGTAAAAATCACAGTAGCCACACTTGTCGTGACAAAAAGGAACGTGAACATAAAGCGAGGTGACACTGCACCTCGCGGCGTATGTCACCTCGTTCTTCTCATTCACATGTATCATAGCGTAAAACGCCGCATCCAAAAACGGCGAACCGGGTTATGACGGATCAGCAACCGTCGACGTATCAATGTTTGAATCGTTGATTAACTCTTTAATAGATACCGCCATGCCCGCAAGACTTTGGATATCCGACGGGATGATGATCTTGGTGGCACGACCGTCCGCGACGTTCACCATCGTCTCGAGACCTTTAAGCGCGATCAGCGCCCTGTCGGCCTCGACTTCCTTGATCATGCGCAAGCCTTCCGCCGTTGCTTTCTGGATCGTCAGGATCGCCTCCGCGCGGCCTTGCGATTCGCGGATTGCCTGCTCCTTTTTCGCATCGGCACGCAAAATCGCAGCTTCTTTTTCTCCTTCAGCGACGCGGATCAAAGCTTCTTTCTCGCCCTCAGAGATCAGGATCTTCTCGCGTTTCTCACGCTCCGCCTTCATCTGGCGCTCCATCGCCGTCTGAATCTCTCTCGGCGGGATGATATTTTTCAACTCTACACGATTGACTTTGATGCCCCATGGGTCTGTCGCTTCGTCGAGTGTCTGGCGCATACGCGTATTGATCACATCGCGCGATGTCAGCGTTTCGTCGAGCTCCAGATCTCCGATCAAGTTACGTAGCGTTGTCGCCGACAAGTTCTCAATAGCGACGATCGGGTTTTCGATGCCGTAACAGTAGAGAACCGGGTCGACGATCTGATAGAACACGACCGTATCAATCTGCATCGTGACGTTATCTCGCGTAATGACGGCCTGTGGAGGGAAGTCGGCGACTCTCTCCTTCAGCGAGACACGACGTTCGATCTTGTCGATAAACGGCATTTTCGCATGAAGTCCCGTGTGCCATGTCGTCTTGTAAGTACCGAGACGCTCAATGACAAACGCATGAGCTTGAGGGACGACACGAATATTCCTGACAAAGATGATCAGAACGGCAAGTGCAAGTATGCCCAATGCAATGTATCCTATGAAAGGTACGGACGATGCTAAAAACAAACTGTACATAGGATCCTCCTCGTTGAATTCCCATCGTGGTCGTGGCGACCATATTCTTGCTCTTTATGTCAGAGCGTTTTCACTTTACCTTTTTGTCCAAGGCGTCGGCGTATCCCCTGCAACCGGTTTGACAATCGCCTTAACGCCAGCGATGCCGAGAACATGTACGAGTTCGCCCTCCGCGATCGTTCCCTCGCCTTCGACCCTCGCACTCCAGACCTGTCCTTGCACTTTGATCTGTCCCGTGCCCTTTATCGAATCGATCGGCTCGATGACGACACCCTCTTGGCCGATGATGCGATCGGCGTTTGTCGCTCTGACGACGCGCTTAGCGAGCCTCGGCTTGATCGCAAAGAAAAAGATAATAAAACCAACACCTGACAGAACGACAAAAAGTACGAACTGCAACGCTATAGAAGCGCCGAGAAGTGCAGCGATCAGTGACACGATCGCTCCGAAAATGAACCAGATTGAGACTAGGTTCAGGGTCGCTAATTCAGCAATAACCGCGATCGCCAGAATGATGCCCCAAAAAAGCACATCCGACACACCTAAAATCTTGTACGTCATTAAGATATTCATCGTTTCATTCTCTCCTCCTGCGCACTTACATCGGTTATGAATCTTCTTATTGCACAACGAAAATCACGGTGCATTGCGGCAAAATTCATATCGCACAATGGCCGGCCGGCACAAGGCATGCTACCCGTCGAACTCGTAATCGAGCGGGCCTTTCCTAGCCAACTGTACGATCACAAACGCCGTATTGTTCACTCGCAACGGCAGACGCGGAATGCGCTGCTGTTCATCCTCATCAACGCTCCCGTCCGTTTCTTCTTCCTGAGTTTCCTGAGTATCCCAATCGACCGGTAATGTCTGTCGCGCGCTCTGCTCCTCAATGTCTTTGAAAAGATCTTCCAGTGTGCTCTGTCGATCAAACTGCGTCCCGGAAATCACACCTTCCGACGCCATAAACAGAGGGTTCTTATTCTCCAGTCCGACTTCCTCAATAGACTTGATGCGGTACTCGCCGGACTCCATAAAAACAACGGGAATACCTGCATCGTCGAACGGTGTATGGTCTGAAAGCTTCGTCGTCCATTCGCGAAAAATCCCGCTCTTGCCGGTACGCGTCGAAGCGATAAAAGAAGCCTGATTCGTGTAAATTGCGTATCCGTTCCGCGTATTGAGCTTGTATTCGAAGAAAATATCTGTCATTTGATAGAGCTTTCTTCTGTTAGCGTAATTTTTATACTCTCCGCCCGTCACGGAATTTTGCCCGGCGTGCGCGTAGACCTTATCGCCTGCGAAGATCGGACCTACGTTGACCATAGCGTCGATGCGCGCACGTTCTTCATTTGACAATGAGTTCAAAAAATGTTTCGCTCCCGCGAAGGAGTCGGTTCCGGCTCCGAAAAAAACGAAAATGATATCGTATCCCGGTTTCATCTCGCGCATGATCTTTGCTGCAGTCATCACGGCAGCGACGCCTGACGCGTTGTTATGGATGCCGTCGGCAACTAAAGGCTCCGTGTACCCTTCTTCATTCGGTTCAAGATGGACTGACGGAGTATCGTAGTGGGCACCGACAACCAAGACAAGATCGTCCGCTCGACCCGGTGTCGCCTGATCTGTCGCGTCTTTCGACTTAGGAGCATAGCGAAACCCCAGACCGTCAAGTCGAACGATCACATTCTGCGAAGCCTTCGTACTGCCGTCGCCGGCGACGGCTTTAAACTCCTGAATCTCAGGTTCATAACCAAACGACTTTAACCGTTCGGCGATCAAAGCGGACGCATCTTTCTCCTGGCCGGTAAACGCCTCACGACGCGGAAATTTCTTGGCAAGTTCTCGTGCGAAATCGGCGCCGTCATTTCCGTAATCTGCGATACGAATACTTTCCTTGTCAGTCTCCGTCGAACATGCTGTGAAGGTTAAAAGAAGCAAAATCACAAAAAACAGCGAGAATACACGGAGTCTTAACGTTCTGTACGGGGGCCGATTCATCTGTCCGAACACGCCTGCCTTTTCTATCATTTGTGTCTGGTTTGCGCCGCAAGACGCGCCAAACAAGCGAGTTAATTGTATCACACTCGACACTTCGTTCTCGACGGACGACGGGCGTCGTATGGTATGATCTGGGTGTGAATAAAGTCGGCTTGCAATCGGTGTTTTCAAGTTTTTCTCCGTTGTCGTCAAAACGGTCTTTTGCCGCTGTTCTGCTATGTGCCGCACTTTTTTTCTCCCTGCTCCCGTCATCGCAGGGCGTCTTAGCGGACGACGGACAGACAACTGAACCGTCGGAACCACGTATCAGTGAAGGGTTCGAACCTTCCGTCAAGCTTCCCGCCGTACTTGTGCTCGACTCGTCGCTCCGATCGGAACTCTATGCGAAAAACAGCGAGATCGTTCTGGAAATTCCCGCCGTTTCTCGTCTGATGACTCTTTATCTCGCGTCCGAGCGCCTTGCCGCAGATGACATGATTCCCATAAGTAAAGATGCCGCGAGGATCTCCGAGTTTGAGGATCACATCGATATCCCGCTCCGAGAAGGCGACTCTTTTCCCGTTCGATATATGTTGTTGCGTCTCATGTTCCAGCAATCTGATGCGGCAGCAGTCGCGCTCGCCGAGAAGATCGCCGGCTCAAGAAGGGAGTTCGTCTCCGAAATGCAGAAAACGGCCATGATGCTCGGTATGAGTCAGACGACTATTCACAGGTGTGATGTAGTGCGGGCGGAACGCGAATCGAGCATTGCGAGTGAAATTGCCGATGCCGCCGCCATACTGGAGGAACATATCGCTCAAAATGCTTCCGGAGCTCCCGCCTTACCCGAGGCATCCGACAGGGTATCAACGGCAAAGACGACGCTCCGAGACGTGGCACGGCTCCTCTCCGCCATACAGGCGAATGCGCGCGCAAAAAACGTACTCTCCCTTCAAGAAGAATTGATACAGGTGACGCTTTCGACCGGCGTCCGTGTTGTCGCGATGCGTTCTCCGGCGAGCAGGCTCAGAACGCTGTCCGAAAACCGTATCACGTGTGCCTGGCTGATGATGTCGGATCGCTACTCCTTGGCGGTCACCACCGGATCGACAGTCGACGGCATCTCTGTCATGACGTTGACGGCATCGCTCAACCAAGCGAGCACGATACAGCCGACTTTGCAACTCTACCAGGAGATCGATACTTTTTACACTAAATCAGTATTGACACGCTCCGGCGAAAAATACCCCGGGGCTCCGGAAGCGGCAGAAAACGGCGAACTGTTCTCGTTGATGTACCTCGATTCCGTCGATTACATCCACCCGAAAACGGACCACTTTCTCACGCCGAAACTCGATTACATCGGAAACGCGCCTTACCCCTTGCCTATTCTCAGAGGTACCATGACGGGGCAGGTGCTCTTTACGCTGAAAGACGGCACGCGTATACCGGTGCGCGTCGGATCGGACTCCGATATTCTGGCGAGTAACAACATCATAAGTCGCGGTATTCAACTGATGTCGCGCAACCCTAACCTCGCCTACAGCATCATGGGAATCGCGGTCGTCCTGTCACTCGCTCTCTTATTCGTTATTATCCGGGAAATTAGAAAAATTCTCTATTGGCAGCGTATCAAATCACTGGAGGACACTGTCCAAGCTGCGCGCTCCATTCTCATCGGTGAACAGAAAGACCGATAATCAGGCGTATTATTCGTAAGAATCGGAAGAACGCTATGAGCGCCGTCTCACCCACGGCGAAATTCTATCCATGTAAAACTGTTCAAAAACTTTCAAGACGTAATGGTATACGAGGAGAAAAATCTGTAATGCGACCATCACGAGCACAATAATCACAAGCGTCGACGGCTCAAATCGTGTAAACACAACACGATCGATTCCGACAATAAAGAGTGCCATCAGTGCCATCGCCGACATGACGATATGCGTCACCAGCTTTGTGACGAACATGCTCGTCCGCACGCGTAAAAACATGATAAGTTGAGGCAAATGGCCGAAACAAAAGGCGAACATCACGCCGGAAAAGACACCGGGATGGATGAAGGCAAGAACTGTCGTAACGAGATAGACAAGAAATGTGCCGCGCGAACCGAGCTCCAGATGAGCGACGACGATGACGAGAGAAGCCAGCGTCAAGAGAAAAAAACGGCCCGTTGGCAGGACACCCGCCAAAATCAGGAATAACCAACAAAGGGCCGATAGAATACCGCCCAAAGCGATTTGAGCAGAACCGGAAAAAGACGACCTCGTTCCCCTCGCCATACCTTAATCAGCAGCAAAGACAGAGATCGCCGCCCATGCATTCACAACAAGAGTCGGCACAACAAAGGCATGTGAGCGTTTGACAACACGAATCTTCACTTCCGCCCGAGCGATAGTATGGAGATTGGTTTTGAGGATCGCCGTATGGCGACTGCTGGTGCGTCCACCGACGTCCGCCGTATCCGAAAGGATCCCATCCGGGATGCTGTTGCTGATCCTGTTGAACGTTGCCGAGCGTAATCTGGTCATACGCCGCGTTGATCTCGCGCATTTTAGCTTCGGCAAGTTCCTTGGCGCGCTCATCCTGAAACTGATCGGGATGGTATTTGCGTACGAGTTCTCGGTACGCTGTCCGGACTTCTTCTTCGGACGCTCCCGGAGAGATACCGAGGACGGAATATGGGTTTTTACTCATTATTTACTCCTACAAACGATCAGAACTTTAGACGTTGGGGAGCGGCTCCCCCGCCACCACACGGCCGCGCGTCATAGGCAAACCGAGCGTAACGATATTATACACAAGCCCACCGTAGCGCTCATATGTCAAAAGAGCGAGATTCCTGTCGATCGCCTCCTCCGCCTCAATCAGTCGCATCTCGGCGATCTTACTGCCGTTCTCCAGCGATAAAAGCGGATTCCAGTTGTTCTTAGCGCGATCGTCCTCCAGATCGTCGAGCGCATCGACCAAATATACCCATCGACCGAGCGCACGCCCCGCGTCGCCAAGCAGTGTCCTATAGAGGTCGGCATTTTGCTCGCTCTCATACCATCTAGGAGCGCTCGGGACGCCGTCCTGTCCCCGCTCGGAAATATCCTCCGATGATACGATTACATCAAAACCGTCCTCGAAAAGACACCCTAGGATATCGCCGAAACAATCTGCGGGATCACGCGACGAGCGCCCCTTCTCGATCTCTTCCAGCTGTTTCAGCTCATCGCGGATGTACGATGCGACGGCAGGTCTCGCGCGAACTGCCTTATTCGCGGAGTGCCGGAGCAAGAGCGACAGCACGCGCCCGCGAATCGGTTTATCGTCTTGTGCGTCATCTCTCATCGATTCATATGCGAGAAGACACGACAAGTCCGCCGCGTAGTCCAGCACATGATGGTCAGCTGCGATCGCCTTCTTCTTAAAAGGATTCAAGACACACCCCTCGTGTCTGACGTCGGGCTCGACGGTCGAAAAAGCGAGGAGCAGAAGTGCCAAAAAAGTCATGTCGTACGAAACCGTAAAACGCTGTAGTTGACCGATCCGTTTCCCGATCGCCTTGCAAAGACCGCAGTAAACCGCCTTGTACAAAGTGAAGTCGCGCATCAGAAGTTCAGGTTTTTCAGGTCTCACGTATCCGAACATGACGTATATTGTCCTTATTTTTATGCAATCTGTAAACAGCGTGCACCGCTGATATTCCGCGCAATTATGATATCATTGATGAGATTGCGATACACGAGGAGGCGAACCCGTTTTTTAGGGTGATGTTTATGGCAAAAATCACAAAAACTCGTTTTGCACCAAGTCCGACGGGCATCATGCACATCGGCAACTTGCGCTCCGCGCTGTACGAGTATTTAATCGCGCGCTCCGAAGGGGGAAAGTTTCTCCTGCGCATCGAGGACACCGATCGCGAGAGGTACGTTGAGGGAGCCGTTGAAGCGATCTATCGAACGCTCGACGTGTGCGGTCTTCACCACGATGAGGGACCGGATATCGGAGGACCGAACGGGCCTTACGTTCAGAGCGAGCGCCTTCATCTATACAGTGAATACGCCGATCAACTTGTAGCCTCCGGACACGCATACCCCTGCTTTTGTTCGGTCGAACGACTGGCAGATATGCGGGAAGACGAAGAAACGGAATTTATCGGATACGATCGCCGCTGCCGCGACATCGATCCCGCAATTGCCGCTCATCGCGTCGCCGCAGGAGAGCCGCACGTCATCCGTCAACGAATGCCTCTTGACGGCGAGACGACGTTCTCAGATGAAGTCTACGGCGTCATTACCGTCATGAATCAAGAGCTTGAGGATCAGATCCTTATCAAGTCGGACGGTTATCCGACCTACAATTTTGCAAACGTCATCGACGATCACCTGATGGAGATCACGCACGTCGTCCGAGGATCCGAGTATCTGTCGTCGACGCCGAAATACTGCATTCTGTATGACGCCTTCGGTTGGGAGATCCCCACGTTCGTCCACTTGCCGCTAATCGTCGGCGAAGACGGAAAGAAGCTCTCCAAACGCCACGGCTCCACGAGCTTTGAAGAACTCGTAAAAGACGGATATCTTCCTGAAGCGATCATCAATATGATCGCCTTCCTCGGCTGGGCTCCCGGTGGGGAAACGCGTGAAATATTCTCCCTTGACGAACTGGAGAAGATTTTTTCAGCGAAGGGAATTAACAAAGCGCCGGCAGTCTTCGCTTATGACAAGCTCAACTGGATGAACGAACAGTACATCCGGCGTTTACCGTTCGAAAAGTGGCGCGCCATGGTCAAAGAAATTGCAGACCCTCTATTCGATGAGAAGAAGTACGACGTCGATACGCTCGCACATGTACTGCGCGAGCGCGTCACGAAGCTTAGCGACATCCCCGAGATGATCCGTTTTCTGACGGAGCGACTTCCTTACGAACGCGAACTCTTTTTCAACAAACGCGCTAAGCTTGACGCCGACAGCGCTTCTGTAATATTGAATGAACTGCGCCCCAAACTCGAAACCGTCGCGGTCTGGGATGAAACTACTCTTTCCGCCTTATTAGGGCAGGCATGTGAAGAGACGGGACGGAAGAAAGGTCAGGTTATGGGGGCGCTTCGTGTCGCCCTCGCGGCACAACGGGTGACCCCTGGCGGCGCGACGGAGACGGCCATGATACTGGGTCGTGAGGAAGCGCTCGCCAGACTCGCGGCGGCAATTGATTATCTGAAGGGATGATGACAATCTGATTACCTGAATGGTCGAATCGATCGCCCTGTGAACCGTTACCGAACGTTTCACGCTTGACCGCTATCTATTTCGAACTCACTTAGGAGAACCGAAAATCATCTCCGAACAAATCGCATTATCACACATGAACGACACACCTATTTGAGAGGATTTAAAGATGCATAAAACAAACGATTCCGACGAAAAACGCCTTCCCGGCATTGTGACTGGCGTCACACCTAAAGAAGAAACGGAAACAGGAAATATAATCTCACATTTTATTCTCGATGAGATCGCCAAGGATGTGGGGCAAGGCGGACGCATGGAAGGCAGAACCGTTATTACACGTTTTCCTCCCGAACCGAACGGCTATCTCCACATCGGGCACGCCAAGGCCATCATCATTGACTTCGGCACAGCGGAAATTTTCGGCGGCATTTGCAACGTACGAATGGATGACACAAACCCCGAGAAGGAAGATGTTGAGTATGTCGAAGCCATCAAAAGAGACGTTCACTGGCTCGGTTACGACTGGGGCGACCGTTTCTACTATGCTTCGGACTACTTCGAGGAGGTATATCAGCAAGCTGAGCTGCTCATCGAAAAAGGTCTCGCTTTCGTCTGCGAGCAGACGCCCGAAGAGATGCGGATCGCACGCGGCACTCTGACAACACCGGGTACTGAAAGTCCGTGGCGCAACCGTCCCAAGGAAGAGAGCATGAACTTGTTCAGAAGAATGCGCGCCGGTGAATTTCCGGACGGCGCGTATACGTTGCGCGCCAAGATCGACATGACCTCCGGCAACATGAACATGCGTGATCCCGTCCTCTATCGTATCCAACACGCAACGCACGATCGGACGGGTGACGACTGGTGCATCTATCCGATGTACGATTTCGCACACCCTATCGGGGACGCCGTCGAGTACGTTACGCACTCTCTTTGCTCTCTCGAATTTGAAGATCACCGTCCGCTTTACGACTGGGTGGTCAATAACTGCTCACTCCCTTCCAAACCGAGACAAATCGAGTTCGCACGGCTCAATATCAATTACACCGTCATGAGCAAACGCAAACTGCGCCAGATCGTTGAAGAAGGACTGGTCGACGGTTGGGACGATCCGCGCTTGCCGACTTTATCGGGACTTCGCCGCCGCGGTTACACGCCGCGAGCAATCCGCGATTTCTCCGAGCGGAACGGCGTCTCGAAAGTTGACAGCATGGTCGACATCAAGTTCCTCGAACACTGCCTGAGGGAAGATCTGAATGAGCGTGCTCCCCGAGCGATGGCCGTTCTCGATCCCGTCAAGCTGACGATTACGAACTATCCGGAAGGCAAAAAGGAGACGTTTGTCGTCGACAGCATGCCGAATAAGCCTGAAGCCGGCACGCACGAAATAACCTTCTCGCGCCATCTCCTAATCGAGCGCGATGACTTCATGATTGATCCGCCTCGAAAGTACTACCGCCTTTTCCCCGGCAATAAAGTTCGCCTGAGAGGCAGCTATATTGTCGAGTGCACCGGATATAAAACAGATGAGGACGGCAAAATCATCGAAGTGCTCGCCGAATACGATCCCAAGACGCACGGCGGTACCGCTCGTGAAGGCGAACGCATAAGAGGCACAATCCATTGGCTCGATGAGGAAACGGCAGTCAAAGCCGAAGTGCGCCTGTACGATAACCTCTTCACCGTTGAGAATCCTGATGCAAGCGAACGAGACTATCACGAGCTCTTAAATCCCGATTCGCTCACCGTCATCGAGAACGCCTATGTGGAACCTTGGCTCAAAGAGGATCGCTCGCACATCGGCTACCAATTCATGAGAACGGGCTATTTCATCCATGACTGCCACGATACAACCGATGACAAACTCGTATTCAACCGCTCGGTCGCTCTGAGGGATTCCTACAACCCCGAAACGTGATCGTCACCGTCGTTTTATGAGTAAGGAAAAGGGGGCTGTTGATCAACAGCCCCTTGCGCGTCGCGCTGTTTGTTCGGACGCTCTGCACCCATGTGCAATTTTTCAGTTTAGATTGAATTTTTGCACTTTTCACCCGGTGCCAACACCCTAGATGTGCGGTTTTTCAACTTTTGGCAGCGATTTTTCGAATTAAGTTGAAATTTTGCACAGCTTAGGGGGGCTAAGTATTCTGGCGTCGTCCAAGTACAGTTTTTCAGTTTAGATTGAATTTTTGTACTGTGCGCCGGTGACGCTGTGGAGTTTTTCAAATTAAACTGAATTTTTGTACTGTGTTCTCTTGATACGCTAAAAAGGCCGGCATGGCGCCGGCCTTTGTTCTATGTTACGTTTTCCAAAAATGTTGTGAATGTAATTAATGCCTCTTGATCTTCCTTGCCGTCGTCTTCTCAAACTCCTGATCACGCAAAACAACGGAGCGAACGGCTTTATACGTTACGAGCTTGCGGTTGACCTCGCGAACCTGTTCATCAATCTTGTCCTTGACGCGCTCATCGGTCAGCGGAAGTCCTTTAAGTTCCGGATCTTCATCGATCGCCTCGCGATCGGGGAAGATCTCAGCTTGGATCATCACATCACCATCTTTGGCTTCCACTCCGGATACGACAACTTCCGCGATGAGCGGTTGCTGTTGGAGCAAGAATTCGATTTCCTCGGGGAAGATGTTCTTGCCGTTCTTCGTGACAATTTTATTCTTCTTTCGTCCTGTGACAATGACGAACGATTGCTCATCGAGATAGCCCAAATCGCCCGTGTGGTAATAGCCGTCTTCATCGATCGCTTCGCGCGTCGCTTCCTCGTTATTGTAGTAGCCGATCATCACGTTATCGCCTCGACCGATAATCTCGCCGATACCGTTTTCGTCGGGTTCGTGGATCTTAACATCGACGCCCGGCAGAGCCAAGCCGGCCGCTTTGTTGTTGTAATGTTTTCCGCGGTTGAGCGCAAGAATCGGTGCGCATTCTGTCAGACCGTATCCTTGAACACAGTGGATACCAAGATCCTGCATATTCTCGAGAAGTTTCTCGTCGATTGACGCCCCGCCCGCGATCAGCAGACGCAAATTGCCGCCAAAATTCTCATGGACGGCGCTGAATACTTTTTTCCTCAAATCGATGCCTACTTTGCGGAGCGCTTTTGTCAGCTTGAGACCGAAGTTGAATTTTTTCAACATTTTCGGATCGGCCTTTACTTTTCTCATGATGCCTCGGTGAAAGGCCTCCATCATAAGCGGCACGAGCAGGATAATGCTCGGCTTCGCCTCCTGCACATTTTGTAGGATATAGCGCAACCCTTCACTCACAGCGACGCAACTACCGCGATACAGTTGACAAAGGTAACCGCACGTACACTCATACGTATGGTGGAGCGGCAAAACCGAGAGAAAGACATCGTACTCATCGATATAGAGCATCGAGCACATACCCATGAGATTCTTGCAGACATTCTTATGACTCAACATGACAGCTTTCGGCCGCGCCGTTGTTCCAGAAGTAAAGAGCAGAATCTGCATCGCCTCCGCATCGATGGGCAGCGTATCGTACGTGAGGTCACCCTCTTTCCGATGTCTCTCTCCTTCCTGCAGAAGATCCCAGAAATAGAGGTCGGACTCGTCCTCTCCCGGAAGATCGAAATTGAGATAATGCTCGACACCGGGAATCTCATCACGGATCTCATCAACTATTTTTTTCTTGTGATTTGAAAAGAGCAAAATATCGGCTTCGGCGCTATTAATGAGATTGATCATCTCGTTCGCAGGCTGCTCTTTATCGAGCGGGACGACAATAGCAAGTCCGTTGACGACCGCAAGGTAGGAGACGTACCATTCATAACGCGTCTCGGCGAGGATCGCCACGCGGCTATTCTCTTTGACCAAACTGTTCTTCAGCGCCGTTCCGAACGCACGGACATCCGCCGCGAATTGCTTAAACGTGACGCCAACATAGGGACGCGTCCTGTCAATCTTAAGATTCTTGGCCTCCTCGCTCCGAGGTGCGACTTGACGTGTCGCGATCGGATCCTTCAAAAGATAAGCATTGCGTTCTCCGTACAATTTCTCACTTTGTTGAATCATGTCGCGCAGATTAACGATCTCGCGCACATCGTATAGCGGGTATTTGTAAATTCCGTGGCTCATATATGACCTCTATTCATTAAAATTTTTTAACCAACTAGTATATTTTATGGGTTAAACCTCTACTCGTCAATGCTTTCATCGACTGCTTGACAGATTCGAACACTCTGTGCTAATTTAATCAAGCGCCACGGGGACGTAGCTCACTTGGGAGAGCGCTTGAATGGCATTCAAGAGGTAGAGGGTTCGATCCCCTTCGTCTCCACCACA
>JGI24708J26588_10000535_pt1 | contig 30878 bp, 25 predicted proteins | sample BioPla1DNA2_FD_26588 | JGI IMG/M metagenome (IMG submission 26588) | reverse complement strand
TGCTGCTTGCCGGTACCATTACCGCCTCAGCCACATCACTCTATCCCATAGACAAGCCCTCTTTGTATGAGGACCAAAAGGCCAGGCGTCCGGGGGACTTGGTTACCGTCATCATAGTTGAGCAAGCCCAGGCCAGGCAGAATGCCAACACCGCGGCCGGTAAAAACTCTGATGTTTCGGTGGGCCCGGGCATGGGCGTTCTATCCGATTTGATTCCCCTGTTCAAACTGGGGGGCGGTGACACCTATCGGTCAGATGGTGTCACGACCAGGGGTGGCAGCCTAACTGCCAAACTCACAACCCAAGTGGTGGAAAGCCTGCCCAACGGAGTGCTTCGGATTGAGGGTAGGCAGAAGATAGTTATTAACGGGGAAGAACAGGAAATAGTGATCAGCGGGCTGGTTCGCAGCCGCGACGTGGCACCGGACAACACAGTCCTCTCCACCTTCGTGGCCGATGCGGAGATAGCCTTCGTCGGTTCAGGTATTGTGGCAGATAAGAACAACCCCGGTATTCTAACCCGATTGTTCAATTGGCTCTTTTAAATGTCAGGAGGGGCTTTCATGTTTANGAAAACATTCTGCCTATTTCTGGCAGTTGTCCTTTTCGGTACAGCCTTAGCTGGGGCCCAGACGGTGGAACCGCTGCGCTACGAAGTGCCCACCGTCAGGATAAAGGATATAGCCAGGGTCCAGGGTGTACGGGAAAACCAAATCTACGGTCTCGGGCTCGTGGTGGGGCTGAANGGAACGGGAGACGGCTCCGGTACTCGGGCCAATGTCCAAATGATAGCCAACATGCTGGAGAGTTTCGGAATTACCGTTTCCGCCAGTGATATGCGGGTGCGAAACATTGCCGCGGTCATGGTAACGGCTGAATTGCCCACTTCTGCAAAAGCAGGGGATCGCGTGGATGTAACCGTTTCCTCTATTGGCGATGCCCGCAGCCTGCAGGGGGGATTCCTGCTTCAAACCCCGCTCCAGGCGGCTAACGGCCAGGTTTATGCCGTGGCCCAGGGGCCGGTCTCCATCGGTGGTTTTGTTGTCCGCGGCGGTGGAGCCAGTGCACAAATGAACCATACTACAGTTGGCTCGGTCCCCGGCGGGGCAATAGTGGAGCGGGAAGTGGATACGCCCGGCTTTGCCAGTGATGGCTATATTTCTATGGTCTTGGCCGAGCCCGATTTCACCACTGCTTCCCGTGTGGTTGAGGTAATCAACGCAGTATACGGACCCGATTTAGCTTGGGCACGGGATCAGGCAACGGTGGAGATCCGGGTGCCCGATGAGTATCTCTACAATGTAGTTTCTTTCATCGCTCAGCTGGAAGAGCTGCCGGTCCAGCCCGATGTAAACGCCAGGNTCGTGATTAACGAGCGGACCGGTACGGTTGTTATGGGTGCCTCGGTGCGTATTGCCACCGTGGCAGTTGCCAAAGACAATTTGCGGGTACAGATTCAGGCCAGCCCGGTTATTTCCCAACCACCTCCTTTGTCTGAAGGATTTACGGTGGTGGATAGGGAAATCAGTGTAGAAGTGGAAGGCGAGCCGAGCAACTTCGCTGTGTTAGGTGGAACGGCCAGCGTGCAGGATTTGGTAGACGCTTTGAATGCGGTGGGGGCTAGCCCTCGGGATATCATCTCAATCCTGCAGGCGATCAAGGCAGCCGGTGCGCTTTTTGGCGAGCTGATAATAATCTAAGGGATGATCACCATGCGCGTTAACTGGGAACCAAATCAGAATATGGTGGATCAGGCGGAGCAGTTAGCCGAAAGGAAGTCTGCTTCACAGGAGGCGCTGCAGCACGCCGCGGATCAGTTTGAAGCTCTCTTCCTGTATTATCTCCTGAGCGAGATGCGGAAGACTGTGCCCGATAACGATCTGTTGGGGGACCGCCGAGGGGAAAAACTCTTCCAATCCATGCTGGATCAGGAGATCGCCGATCACTCGGTCAAAGCCCAGAGTATTGGTTTGGCCAAACTCATCTATGAACAGATGTCCCGCTACGTAGCGGACGACGAATAATTTGGGTAGGCAGACTCTACGAGAAATGCACTCGTAGGGTTTGTTTTTTTGCAGGAAAACGTCACCTTGTACAGAACAGAATCAGATGGAGGTGGACGGCTAGATGCAGCGCGGAATTGGGATTATACTGCGGGCTTTTCTCATCCTTTTTCTGTTCGCACAGATAGGTGCTGCTTCAGCTGTTTTACCCGCGCCGGTGCAGCTCTTTCCCGATAGGATCCTCGTCAACCTGNTCAAAAGCCCGGGGCAGACCTTCATAGTCTCCTCTACACCAAACCCGATGAAGGTTATTATTGACTCCAATCTGCCCATAGCAGGGTTTGCCGCCTCCCAGGAAGTGAGCGATGCGGCTTTAGCCCGCATTCGCTATTCTGAGTTGGGCGAAGGTCGCTACCGCCTTGTCTTTGATTTCAACTACCAGCTGTTTGATATTACCGCCTTGGAGACGGAGTACGACATAACGTTGGAAATTGCCAAAACCTACACCCGCACCACCGAACGGGTGGTAACACGTGGTGTAGTGTACGGTCATCAGCGGAGGGCAGACTCCTTTGGTCCTAATGTTGTGAATTATATTAGGGTCAATTTGGCGGTTGGTAATGAAGTAAAACTTGCTTTGGCTCAAAACCGAGTGTTTGGATCGGAGAATGTGAGTGCCTTGTCCGAAAGGTACGGAGCTATCGCTGCGGTAAACGGCGCTTTTTTCAGCGGCGATGGGCGTCCTGTGGGACTCGTTGCAATAGACGGGGAATTGATTAGTGAACCCTATGCGGCTCGGACTGCCCTTGGGATCGGCCCCCATGGCTTGGCCATGGAAAGGGTCGATTGGCAAGGCCAAGTCTTCGTGGCTGAAGAGTGGCTTGCTCAGATTTCCGGTTTGAACAGACCGCGCCTAACAGATGAACTGATTATCTACACACCTATTTATGGGTCATGGACAGGTACCAACGATTATGGTTTTGAGGTCACGGTAGTGGATGGAACAGTCACTAATGTGCAGATCGGTAACAGCCCCATCCCGCCTAATGGAGTTGTCCTCTCCGGCCATGGCTTGAACCGTGAAGTCCTCTCCCAGCTTGCAGTGGGCGATGAGGTTGCAATCAATATTCAGCTGACGCCCCCCTGGCTGGAGCAGGGGTTCAGCCAGATAATTGGTGGCGGACCGCGGTTGGTCCGGGACGGTGAACTCAGCCTGAACGGTGAAGAAGAATTGTTCCGCAGTGATGTGCTCCAGGGACGGGCACCGCGAACGGCCATTGGCGTTACGGCCTCAGGGGAGCTGCTTTTAGTCACAGTCAATGGACGGCAGCCCAACATCAGTGTAGGTATGAGTTTGGCTGAATTAGGTAGACTTTTAATAGAGCTAGGTGCAGTACAGGCAATGAACCTTGATGGAGGCGGATCCACCACGATGGTTATCCGTGATCTGGTGCTCAACCTGCCTTCTAACGGCCAGGAGCGGCCGGTGAGCAATGCAATTCTAATCCTAGCACCGCAGAAGTAGATAGCGAGGGGTGCTTAATTGTGCGTAGACGTTGTGCTTTAATACTCGTGTTTCTTATCCTGGGGGTTGTCCTTAATGCCTCCCAGGGGCAGGCGCTGGAGATCTTCNCCTTGGAAGAGATTAGGCCCGGCCTGATGGGGGTGGGCAGGACAGTCATTTCCGGTACAACCATTGAAGACTTTACAGTGGAAGTGTTGGGCATCATCCCCCAAAGCCCACCGGTGGAGGATTTGATCTTAGTGCGGGTGAGCGGAGACCCCATAGAGCGTTCGGGGGGCATTGCCATGGGCATGAGCGGTTCACCTGTTTACATAGACGGGCGCTTAGTTGGCGCCATCAGCCACACCTTTGAACAAACCGATCACCGCGTTGGTTTAATTACACCTGCCGGCGAGATGTTCAAGCTCTATGATGGCCTTCAGGCTAGCGCTCCTGTGCTGCCGGAAGACGCAGTGGCAGTGCGTTCTCCTTTGATCGTGCAGGGGCTGAACGCGCGCACGGCCCAGTATCTGCAGGAGGCGTTGAAAAANTACCAGATTCAGGTTCTGCCATCGGTGGCAGGCGAGGTGGAAGAAACCCAGCCTGGGCTCGAGCCGGGCAGCATGGTGGGTGTGCAGCTTCTACGCGGTGATTTTCAAGTAGCGTCTTTTGGGACAGTAACCCACGTACAGGAAGATGGGCGGTTTATAGCCTACGGTCACCCCTTCACCCATCTGGGCGAGGTGGGCTTTTTTGCAGCGGATGCCTATGTGCACTATACCATGCCCAGCCGGGATGTACCCTACAAAATCGTTTCCTTGGGGAGCACCATAGGCAGCATCGAGCAGGATCGTGCCTCGGGAATTGCTGGAGTTTTAGACACTGACTTGCCTTACGTGAGTGCAGCCATCAATGTTTGGGATAAAGATCGGGATCTACGCCGCACCTTTGAGGTGGAAAGCGTGACCGAGGCGAGCTTTTTAATGTCCCTGTTGATCAGCAGTGCCTACCAGAGTATAGATGCTACACTGGATCGGGTAGGGGCAGGCACATCCTTTGTGCGTCTGGAGTTTGAGGCTCCGAACCTTTCGCAGCGAATGATCAGGGAGAACCTCTTTTTCAGCGATACGGACATTGCAGTTTGGTCCCTTACCGATCTTTTGGCCGGTTTGGAGCTTCTCCTGAACAACAGCGTGCAGGAGGTTGAACTGCAGCATGTGCAGGTTGATGTGGAGATTGCCCAGGAGCGTAAGACGGCGACAATTGAGTCTGCGGCGCCCAATCGGTCCCATGTACGTCCCGGTGAGCATGTGGATGTAGAAGTGACAATTCGACCCTACCGGGGTCTGAGCGAGAAGCGGATGCTCCGCTTTACAGTGCCGGAAGATACGGCCCCCGGTCTGATGACTGTGACAGTACGCAGTGGGGCAGCGGATTTTTACGAGTCTAGACCCCCGACCCACGTGGGCATATTCGCGGAAGAGGAAGAGTTGGAACCGATTAGGGCGGTAGTTTCCGGGGCGGAAACACTGGATGCCCTGATCCGGGAATACATGGAGAGGGAGCGCAATAATGAACTGGTGGTGGAGTTTTACCCCTTCCGGCAGGCATATGAGCTGGAAGAGAGCGAGTTAGACGAAGGGGATGGATCCTTTGATAACAGCTACAACTATTACGCCTGGAACGGCGGCGGCGAACCGGAGCGGGTTCGTCTCTCCACCCAGTATGTGTTAGATGGGGTAGCTACCTTTGATCTAAACGTTTATTAGCGTTACCCTTTGGCGAGTCTTACCATTCTTTGCATGTAATCCCCCAACTTGGCAAGAGGAATGCGAATGCTTTGGTAGAACTAAAAGGGGAGAAATAGAAATCCAAGGATGATGTAGGAGGCAGAATGATGAGGAAAGGTGCAGCCCAAGCACTGGTGGTGCTCGCAGTTTTAGTTTCACTGCTGACTGCCGTAGGAGGAGTATCAGCAGCGGAGAACAGCCTGGTGCGGGGCATTTTGATTGAAGGCAACAACTATGTTGATACCGAAACAATCAGAGCGGCGATCGTAAAAACCAAGCTCAACGAGCCCGCTACAGAACAGATGCTTTTGGATGACCTCCATTCCATCTTTGATCTGGGCTACTTCCAAGACGCTTCGGTCAAGCTGGAACCGGCCCTGGGTGGGGTTCAGGTTGTTTTTCAGGTTATAGAGAACCCTATTGTGAGCCAGATCAATTTCAGTGGGCTGTCTCAGGTCCCCCTGCAGAATTACATGAAGAACATGAAGACCCAGATCGGCTACATCCTCAACGTGCACGATCTCGGTGAAGATCTGTACTATATGCGGGAATGGATCGCCCTTGAACACGGCTATTTGGCACGGGTAGGCTCCCTGGAAGGGGATACGGATGGTCGTATCTTTATTGAATGGGTTCCCACCGTGATTAAAGACGTGGTGATCGAAGGCAACGAAAAAACTAAGGATTTCGTGATCGAAAGGGAACTGACCTTTGAGCCAGGGGACTTGGTGAACGTGAAAGAAATCGATGAGAGTCTGCACCGAGTGCTGATGCTTGGTCTGTTCGATGAGATCAGCCGGGAATTCTCCGATGAGGAGAACCTGGACGAAACGGTGCTTACCGTTAGGCTGACTGAACGCAAAACCGGTTCGGCCACCTTCGGTATCTCCTACAGCCGTGACGACGGTTTGGTTGGCTTTATTGAAGCGGCAGATGACAACTTCCTGGGCCGTGCCCAGCGAGTGAATGCCACGATCCAGCTTGGCAAGAAACTGCATTCCTACGAGTTGGGTTTCCATGAGCCTTATATTACCCGAAGCGGTACATCACTTGGCCTGAATCTGTACCGTCGCATAACCGATTCGAAAATAGAAGAAAACACCTACTCGGTGATGACTAATGGTGGCGATCTAACCCTTGGACGCCCGGTAGGAGACACGAGCAGGGCAAGATTGACGCTCCGTTTGGAAGACAAGAAGTTCGAGTTTAAAGAAGGGGATAACCCGGCTGCAGATACGCCCGATCCCTACAAAAACCGTATAGTAGGCTTTGGTTACAACACTAATACTACCGATCATCCTTTCAGCCCAACGGAAGGCTTTAAGAATGACGCTTATGTGGAGTTCGGCCTGCCCATCTTAGGTGCTACCAGCTCCTACTCTAAGGTGCGTTTTGACCACAGCCGTTACTTCGAAGTTAAAGACGGCGGCTACGTCTTGGCCCTCCGCGGTTTGGGCGGACGCCTTCTGGCCGGTTCCTTTGAAGATGACGAGAAGTTCAAGATCGGTGGAGCGGAAACACTGCGCGGTTACACCTACGGTGATGACAAACTGAAACTCAAGGGTGACCATATGCTGGTGATGAACGCCGAGTTTAGGTTCCCCATAATTGAGAAGATCACCGGTGTGGTCTTCACTGACTGGGGTACAACCTGGGATCAGGGTAATACCTTGAGCCTCAGTGACGTGAAAAACAGCTTTGGCTTGGGTGTACGCCTTGACACTCCCTTGGGACTTCTCCGCCTGGACTACGGTTTCGGCAAGGATGAGACCGACAAGCGTGTCGGCCAGTTCTACTTCGGCATCGGCCACACCTTCTAGTGCAGTTGACATGGGCCGGCGGGGTTCTCTCCGCCGGCCTTCTTTGTGTGTATCACCGGCCCAAATCGGTAATACTAAGGCAGACTGAAGTAAGGTGGTGACTGCGCATGAAGTATTTACCCTGGGTTCTGGTGATTGTGTTAGCTGCAGCTGCCCTGTGGGGATTTCTCGGTCGTTCTCCCGGCGAAAGAGTGGGCATTGTGGATCTGGCCCGCATAGTCGACGAAAGCCCACGGGCACAAGAACTCAATCAGATGCTGAGCGATCGCTACGATCAGCTGATTGCCGAATTTGAACTTGATACAGAGGGGGAAGCGGGAGATCCAGAGCGGGCCAACCGGGAACGGCAGGCTTACACCCAATACCTTGCTTATCGACAGGAACTGGAGATCATGTTTCAGGAAGAAGTGGAGCAGGCGGTGCGGGAAGTGGCCCAAGCCCAAGACATTACGGTGGTAATTGACGGGGATGTAGTCCGCTTCGGCGGCGTTGATCTCAGCGATGAGGTAATCAAGCGTTTGGACTAGGAGGGGAGCCGTAGGGCCCCCTTTCTGTAAATCCACTAACTCCCATGGGCTTAAGGCAGGTAATTGTCTGGGCAAAAGCGAATAACAAGCAGAAGAAAAGAGGGAAGCACCATGTTGAAAAAGAGATCTATCGTAGTTTTTTTGGTGTTGGTTCTAGCCTTAACGGTGACCCAATCGGGCTTGGCTGCCGATAGGGTGCTGTCCATCCCAACGGGCGATGTGACCGATAAGGAGCTGGAGATAGAGTACCGCTCCGAGCGGGGAACGGGTGTGTTCGAACTCAGTGCTGGACTTATGCCTGGGTTCCAGGTGGGTCTCCGCCAGCACTTAGGGAGCATGTTTTATGTAACGGCCAAGGGTGCCCTGTGGGCCGAAACGGCATCCCGTCCGGCCTTGGCAGTGGCTGGTGAACTATCCACCGCAGGGGTAGATTTTTACGGACTTGTGAGCAAGCAGCTGGGTAGGCCTGGCTTCCGGGGACATCTGGGCTTCGGTACTGGACGCTACAGCCGGGGTATGGCAGGTGTTACGCTCATGCTCAATCCGGTTCGGACCAAGACGAGTTGGGGACTAACCGTACCCACAACGACGCTTGCGGCCGAGTATGACGGCAGAGGGTTTAACGCGGGAGCAGCATTTCAGTTTACGCCTGAATTGGGTGGTTATCTTGCTCTGCAGGGAGGAAACGGTTTAGGTTTCGGTCTTAACTACAAACTGCAGTTCTAGGCTTTCAGGGAGGGTGAGGCGCTTGTGAGGATCAGGATTTTAGATCGCTATTTAATGCGGGAGTTCTCGGGACCCTTCCTGTTCTGCATCTTTGGTTTTACGATCGTTTTATTAACAGGCCTTTTGTTCCAGCTCAGCGACATGATCTTCGTTAATGACGTGCCTGTGTTGACTGTGAGCAAATTGCTGTTGTACGGGATTCCCGAGGCAGCCGTATCTACCGTGCCTGTGGCCTGCTTGTTTGCCACTTTGCTCGCGGTGGGGCGCATAGTCCAAGACAATGAAATGACAGTTCTGAGGGCAAGCGGAGTATCCTATCCACGCCTGGTCTTGCCCATTTTGTTTTTGGGCTTGGTTGCCAGTGTCCTTACCTTCTTGGCTTCGGAACACATTGTCCCAGCGGCTAACCGCAAATTCGAGAATATTGTGCGCCAGATAGTCTTCTCCGAGGGCGTGCCCATTGTGGATGAGAAGGTTTTTTTCCACGGCGGAGAGGACCGTTATTTTTACATTGAAGAAGTGGACCGTAAGACGAACGAACTGAAAAACGTTTTGGTCTGGGAAGTGGATCGGGGCGGATTTCCCCGTGTAATCAGCGCTAAGTCTGGGATTTTCCAGGAACGCAACTGGGTGCTCTTGGATGGGGTGGCTCAGGAACTTGACGATGAGGGATTTGTGGCCTATGAAAGTAGGTTTCAGCGTTTGGAGATTGTCACGGAAGAACCCGGTGAGGTTTATTTCGGCAGCCAGCGCACAGTTTCGGAAATGAACCGCAGGGAACTGGCCACTTACATCGCCCGTTTTCAGCGCAGCGGGCTAAAGGTCCTATCCTTTGTGGTGGATTATCATATGAAACTGTCCCTGCCCATGGCCTGCCTTGTTTTGGCCCTCTTCGGGGCGCCTTTGGCTCTGCGGGGTAAAGGTGGCCGCTCTTTTGGCATTGTGGTCAGTTTAGTTGTTATGCTTTTCTATTACATCTCAGTTGCCATTTCCCGCTCCTTGGGCATGAACGAGTTTTTACCGCCCCTTGTGGCGGCCTGGATCGTTAACATCATCTTTGCCCTAGCAGGTTTTGTTCTGCTGAGAGAGGCGGACAAGCTGCGGTAGCACCGGAGGGAAGCTGTCATGATTAGGGAGACAAAAAAGAATCCTCTTAGGCCCTTGACTGCGGCTTTCCTGCTTTTCTTGCTGTTTTCCATGGCAAGCCCGGTGGGTGCTGCGGGGGAACGGGTGCATATTGCGGTCTCAGAAGCCGGCTCCTTTGATTTTGAGGAGCAGCTGTTTTACGGCTACGGCGGTGTGGAGATCACTTACCAAGACGTGGTCCTCAAGGGTAGGCAGTTGGTTATCAACTTGGCAACGGGTGAACTGGAGCTGCGCGGCGATGTTGTGCTCAGCCATGATGGACAAGAGCTCAGCGGTAGTTTTTTGGTTTACAACCTGGAAACGGGGGAAGGCTCCCTCAGCGAGGCTGCCAGCGAGCTTGAACTGCCTGAAAAGACGGGCAGCATCTTCATTTCTGGCGAGGCAGTCCACATCTCGGATCAGGTTTACCAGGTGCAGAACGCCCAATTTACAACCTGCGACCACACCGACAGCCACTACCATGTGGCTGCTAAGGAGTTGGAACTTTATGTGGGTGAAAAGGTGGTAATCCGCCGGGTCACCTATTACGAAGGGAAGATTCCCCTTTTTTACTGGCCTTATCTTGTCATCCCTTTGGATATGGACATTGACGAGCGTTTTGTTCTGCCCGTTTTTGGCTTCAGTGAGCGGGAAGGTTACTACATGAAAACAACCATCAATTACCAGCTCAGTTCCGAGCACTACGGCAGCGTTTACTTGGATCTCTTCAGCCGGTTAGGTGTGGCGGCCGGGGTGCGTCATAATTATGTCTTTGATACGCTGGGAACGGGCTCCATCTACCTCTATCATCTTCCCCACCAAATGGACCCGATTTGGGAGGCGGCCTGGAAACATGGGTTGGAGGGAGAAAACTGGAGCCTAAGTACTGACACCAGCTACAAAGATTCGTGGCAGACCCATTCCCTCAGTACCACAAACAGGCTCACCGTTAGCCTGCCTAAACTGAGTGCGGAGGGGAAAGTGACCTATCGTAATAATCCGAATCAGAGGGAGTCCGAGTTTCTCGAGTTTGATGGGCGGTGGCGGCACACCTTGACCGACAGCTGGCAGCTTGATCTGCGGGGGAACTGGACCGAGCGGGTGAGAGATGGGCAGACTATGAAGCTGTTAAATTACCGTGCCCAGAGTATTTATAAGCAGGACAAGCACACCTTCCGGCTTACCGCAGAGCAGCAGTACAATCCCGACCTCCTCACCGACCAGGTTTCCGCTTGGCGTACAGTTCAGCGCCTGCCAGAACTGGAATGGGAAATGAGTGACTTAGGCTTGTCTGGTCTGCCCCTCCGGTCCAACGTCCAGATTGGCCGCTACGGCGAAAGGCCTTCTTTGGTCATCAAGGACAGGGTGTTAGCCCAGTTGACCCTGCCATCCCGAACGCTAAGGCCCGCCAGCGGTATCAGCATCAACTACCGGGGCGATGGGGGCGCCGCATTTTACAGCGGCGGGGACAGGCAGAGCTGGCTCACGGGTCGGATCAGTTTAGATCAGAGGCTGAGCAGTAGACTCTCCTTGAACAACACTTATGAGCAGCGCCTGGTGTGGGGGGAATCGCCGTTTCGCTTTGACGCCAAGAAACCTACCCAAAGGCTGCGCAGTCGCCTTACCTACACGGAGCTGAAGGGCAGTCTAACCTTGAGCGGGGGCTATGATTTTCTCAAGAAGCAGTACGATTATCTTGCCCTAGTGGGCAGCTGGCGATCCAGTGAGAAATGGAATATGGCTCTGACTGTTTATTACGACCCCAATTCCCGCAGCATACCAGGTATTCTGCCCATGGTGGAGTACAAAACGGGAGATACCCTTCTCAAGGCTGCGGTCAATTACTCCCCTGTCCAGCAGGTCTTAAAGCGGGTAGACGCTCAGATTTCACTGCCCCTAGGTGAACATGTAAAGGTTGGCTATGCGGCGATCTACGAACCTCCCAAAAAAGCCTTTTCCAGGGGGCAGATCACTCTTGACTTCGACCTCCACTGCCGCACCATCAGTGCCGCTTACGATCATGTGAAGGGAAGGGTTGCGTTCCAGTACACCATCAAGGCCTTTCCAACGCTGCCCATTGGCTGGGATTCTCAAGATGGCTTGGAGATGTTCAAGCTGGATGACATCGCGTCTGTGGTGGGCGAAGGGGAGTGATAACCTTGAACGCTAATTGGAAGNCACTGATTGCAATCGGGGTTTTGCTGCTGGTCGCCGCTGTGTATACGGGCTATCGTCTGATGGAGAAACCCACTCCGCCTGTGGAAACGGGCGGCACGCCTGGCATAGANTTTGTTGAGACCACTTTGATAGGGCGTAAAGGCGGGGAAAAGCAGTGGGAGATCGTGTCCAAATCGGTGCTGCAGCAGGAAGATGTTGTGATCATAGGGGACATGGAAACGATCACAATTTTTCAGGGTGACCGACCCCAGCTCGATGTTCGGGCCCAGCAAGGGCTTTGGGAGCGCAAAGAGAACACCCTTACCTTGAGAAGTAGTGTTGAGGTCAGGGACGTAGATGGGGAGTTTTGGCTGAAAAGTGATGAGTTAATCCATACAGAGCACGATTCCACCTTAACTTCGCCGGGACCGGTAGAGATGCTGTGGAACGGGATGGAAATCAGGGCAGGGCGGATGGTATATGCAGCGGAAGCGGGACTGCTCCATCTTTTGGATGGTGTGACCATAGCCGATGGCAATATGGAGTTCGGCGTGAAAGAGGCAGTATACGATTTTGAGCGGGAAATATTGGATTTTTATGGGCAGATAGTGTTAGAAACGAAGGCAGGTGTAGGAAATGGGGAAGATTAAGCGATTGGGATTAGCCGCTTTGATTCTGCTCGTGGTGGCAGGCATTGGATTTGCCCAGGGTGAAAAGGGCAGGCTGGCCATTGTGGGTGTGCCAGAGGATAGGGCGGTTGGCCGCTACGACCCGGAAGAGGGTGTNTTTTACGCAGATGTACGGGAAATACCTGAAGCCCAAATCCAAGTGGAGATGGATGGGGTGCGCCTGAGCGGTAGGGAGCTGGAGTGGCGGACCAAGGACAACTATCTCCTGCTGAGGGAGGCGGTACACCTGGAAAGGGACGACTTTGAGTTGACAGCCGATTTAGTGGAGTACTTCGGTGATCAGGATCGGCTTACTGCTCTGGGCAGTGTGGTGGTGGTGACGGAGGATGCCACAATCTACTGCCAGCAGCTCGTCTACGATGAAGAGGTGGATCAAGCCGTTTTCACAGGCCAGGTCAGGGTAGAGTTCGGCGACGGCGTCCTTGTGGGCGAGAAGTTTGTGATGCTGATGGGGAAAAGCGAACTGCAGTTTTTCGGGGCATTTCAAGGCGAGTTTGACTTAGACAGTAATTAATGACAATACTAGCGAGCATTACCACTTAAATCCCAGCTAGAGCCCATGATATAATTAGGACACCGGGTGAGGAGGAAGTGTAATGCTCTCTTTTTTTCGTGATGGATTTTATAAAGATTTGGTTATCCTATTACTTGTAACCGTCGTTATAGGTNCAGTTTTTGCCCAGGGTGTGGCCTGGGCTATTGATCTTTACTTCGGTGACACATTAGACGGTATGATCGGCGAGTACGGGGAATATGATTTGGTCATCCATATNCGGGAAGAAGCAAAAGAGGCTGCCCTACGTGAACTGGAGCGTATTGGCGATGAGTCATTCCCCGGTTATAGGCTGAATCAATCCTTTACAATCGCGGGTCAAGCTAACTTCTTTTTCGGTCTGCCTGATGAACACAGGACTAAAGAGGTTTTGGAAAGCATCCCCTCCTATTTCGGCGCCGTTCCGGGCTTAAACGGTTATTCACTCATGGTTGAGCCTAGTGTCCTGATTCGCGGTGTCCATTCCGGTGTCCGCAGTGAACTGATGGAACAGGTGGAGAATGTACAGGGCGTAAAATTTGTGGTGCGCGATGGGACAAACCTGATCGCTGTCTTAACCAGGGACGATGCTANTGCAACGGCCACTGCCGGGATTGAACAGATTCTGGGTCAGTACCAGATCCTAGAGCTGCGCTTTCCCATGGGCTTTGAAGTGGACACCCAGGAGCTGGGTGAACGGGCCCTAGCTGTCCTCCGTACACAAGTGGGCGGAACCTTTACTAACGTTACTTCCGCTGAATACGGTGAGGATTTGGATGCGTTCTTGACGGCGTTGGTGGAAATGAGGGATTTCCTTAAGAGCTACGCATCCCAGGTGAANGTAAACGCCGCACCCGGTGTTCATCTGGCTGTGGGTGAACTGATCGTAATCGAAGCAGGGGGCGCAGAGTTTCCTGAACCTGTGGTGATTGAAGTGACGGGAGTTGCAGACGGCATAGGGGAGGGAATGATCGTCCAGGGTTCTCCGGTCCATACAACAGACAAATTGGTCAGCTCGGGCTACCGCTCACTGTCCGAAGGCCGGCTTGGTGATTACGTGGGGGAAGTGGAAATTGAAAACGAACGCTACCGCCTGGCCTATGCCATTGAAGAAAGCCTGAGGCTCCTGGAGGAACTGGAGGAACTGAGCGTGCAGGCCAGTGAANCGGTAGATAATGCGGATGCGGTTTTGATCGCCTTTCAAGAGGCTTTGATGCAGTTGGAAGTACTCCAGGTTCAGCTGCGCCAACTCAGTGCGGGGATTATGGAGGATGAGCGGAAGTCCTCCGGCGAGCAGTTCCTGTTGAACCTGCTTTTGAGCGGCTTGGTTCAAACCCTGACCCAGGCGGTGGCTGTGGATGGGGGAGATGGTTCCCTCGATTCCTTGGAAAACCTGGACATTGCCACCATGCGGGAGAGTTTAAATGGGATCAGCGAACAGATCGGCAATGTACAGGAGATTGACGTGGCGGCGATTATTGAACAGATCGGCTTTGTCCGCGATACCCTGCCCAATTTGAGCGATGAAGAAATCGGCCAGTCAATCCGCTTAATCAACACCTACCTGGGTGGACAGGTGATACCCGGTGAGCGGATTCAGATTTTGGTGGAGGGTGAAACGGTGGATGAGAAAGTGTTAGAGAGAGTTTTCCGAACTGAGCTGGAAAACCCGTATCTTCACACCTATTCCACCTCGGTGGGTGTGATCAACCCCAACCCCAGGGGTGAGATCTTCCGGATCCTGAAGGAAGTCCGCTCAATTGTGGCTGGGCTCCTATCCATTGTCTTCGCCGCAGTTGTGCTGGTGCTGGACCATGCCACTGTTTTCAGTACCCTAAAATACCTGCGGGCCTGTGAGAAACCGGTTGGCAGCCGCCTGCGCCGCTTCTTCGATCCCATCTACCTCTTGGGAGGAGGAGTGGGCAGCCTGATTCTAACCGCTGTTTATTGTCTCAGCCGCTCTCAGATTCCCTATGTGGGACTGGGGAGTATAGCGTTCTTTGGANTCATTTTAGGCATCCTGATCACCATTTTTGCGGAGCGTTTCAGCCCGGTGAATACAATGGAGTTGATGGCGGCTCAGTCGCTGGGCCTTTCCAATGTGCAGATTATGCGGGAAGTGGTCATACCCCCCAGTAGGCCCGGCTTGTTGAACTTACTCAATCGTTGGAAGCAGCAGTTTTAAGGAGGTGCTCACCATGTTGAAAATAACCGATTTACGCAAACAGTACGGCNAAGTAACAGCTCTGGACGGTGTTGATTTACAGGTCAACCAGGGAGAAACGGTTGTTGTAATGGGGCCCTCCGGCTGCGGCAAGTCAACTTTGATCCGCTGTATCAACCGTTTAACAGAACCGGACGGAGGCTCTATCCAATTTGCTGGTGTGGATGTACTGCAATTGGAAAACGGAGAGCTGCAGGATTTGAGAAGGAGTATAGGCTTTGTCTTTCAGCAGTTCAATCTGATTGACAGGTTGACCGTATTGGAAAACGTCATGTTCCACTTAGTTTTGGNTGGTATGGATAGGGAGAAGGCCGCTCAGCTGGCAGAGGCTGCACTTAAGAAAGTTGGCCTCAGCTCCACGCTGAACCGCAGGCCCAGTGAGCTAAGCGGCGGGCAGCAGCAGCGGGTGGGCATTGCCCGGGCGCTGGTGGGTAATCCCAAGCTTATGCTTTGGGACGAGCCTACTGCGTCGCTGGATCCCATTTTGGTGGGTGAAGTGTTGGAGGTCATGGAGGAACTGGTTAAGACAACCGGTACCACTATGGTGATCGTGACCCATGAAGTGTCCTTTGCCCTGCGGGTTGCGGACCGGGTGGTGTTTATGGACCGGGGCAGGATTGTGGAGGAAGGTGATCCCCAGTCCATTTTGGCCGAACCCCGCTCAGAAGTGGCCCGTTTGTACAGGAAGCTTCTGGTAAGCTGAAGCTGAAAAGAAGGAAAAGCACTTTCCATGAAGAAAATTAAACGGGCCGAGTAATCTCGGCCTGCTTNCTATGAAGGGGTGTGCTTTCAATTGCCAGAGGAATTGTCTAAGAGCCAAACAGGAGAAACCCAACTCGCAGACTGCAGGGGGGAGGACCAGGCAGTGTGCCCAAAGATCATGATTATTGGTAGTGACTACACCAGTGATCGTTTTGGCGCAGCGCTTGCCCGGGGAATCCGGAACTTAAACCCGCAGATTTCGTTGGTGGGTGTGGGTGGACCCATGATGGACGAGGCTGGTGTTCACCTCTTATACGATATTTCCGATTTGGTCAGCTTGGGTGCTTTCCAATCAGTGCGGGGTTCCCAGGTTGTGAAACGATTGATTAAAAAGGTTGCTGAGGCGATGGATGGCGAGGCTCCAGGCCTGCTCATTCAAATTGGCTTGCCTCTCTTTGAATTCCGCTTACTTGAGATAGCCCGGTCCAAAGATATTCCGGTCGTATATTATTACACGCCCTTTAGCCGTGGGCTCACGGATGGCAAAATGGCAGATTTTGCCCGGGTAGTGGATAAGGTCTTTGCCATCAGCCGCTACGAGGCAGAGATGTGCAGCGAGATTGGCATCGAAAACGAGTTTGTGGGTCATCCCCTACTCGATCTCATTGACTTTTCCTTAACGCCCGCTCAGGCTAGAGCCAGCCTGGGACTGGAGGACGACAGCCGTAGAGTGATCGCGGTCTTGCCTGGCTCGAGAGAAGCGGAAGTGAAGAATGTACTGCCAACCGTGCTCAAGGCGCTGAATAGGGCTGAGACAACACAGGAGCTGGAGATCATTGTTTCGGTTGCTCCCACCATTACTTCCAGCCTGCTGGAGCGCATGATCAGCAAATGCCGCTGCGGCAGTGCCAGGCTGGAGACGGACACCTATACTATCCTAACCGCGGCCGATCTGGCTGTCACATCGGTGGGAACGGCATCGTTAGAAGCATCTCTATTGGGTGTGCCCTCCCTGGCCGTTTACCGAGTGCCAAGGACTGCCCAATTAGTCGATAGACTTCTCGATCGCCAGCCGAATATGACAATAACCAATAACATTCTGCGAANGACTGTTATACCTGAGTTTATCCAAAGTGATTTTGGTGCCGCCGAAATTGGGGAAGCCATCATCAGTCTGCTCAATGATGCAGAGGCAAAGGAGGAAATGCTCAAGGAGTTTGAGCGCCTCCAGTTTGAACTGGGCGGGCCCGGTTCAGTAAAAAGGGCCGCCAGTGCTGCTGTGGAAATGATTGGGTGTGTCAGAGATGGAACTAATAGCTGAAAAGCTGGTGAAACGCTACCGGAAACGCACCGTTGTGGATCAAGTTGACTTTAGCGTCAAACGGGGTGAAATCGTGGGGCTTCTAGGCCCAAACGGGGCCGGGAAAACCACCACCTTTGTCATGATTATCGGTTTGGTTAAGCCCNACGGGGGTCGGATTATTTTAGACGGCCGGGATATTACCCGTCTGCCCATGTATCAGAGGACGCGCCTCGGGCTGGGGTATTTACCCCAGGAACCTTCCGTTTTCCGTAAATTGAGCGTGGAAGAAAACCTCAAGGCAGTACTGGAACTGCGCCGGTTATCACGGCAAGAGCAGGAGCAGGAGCTTGAGGAGCTGCTAGATGAGTTCGANCTCCAGAAAGTGCGCAGGCAGAAGGGGAACCAGCTGTCCGGTGGGGAACGCCGCAGAACTGAGATAGCCCGGGCTTTGGCCCTGAAACCTTCTTTTTTGTTTCTGGACGAACCCTTTGCGGGTATTGATCCCATTGCAGTGGCCGAGATTCAGACTATGGTAGCGCGTCTCCGCTCCCGCAACCTCGGCATAATTATTACCGATCATAACGTCCGGGAAACGCTGCGAACTACCGATCGGGCTTATATTCTGCATCTGGGTAAGGTGTTGATCTCGGGCACAACGGACGAGTTGGCTGCGAATCCTTTAGCACGCCAGTATTATCTAGGTGACAGCTTCACCTTGTAGGGGCACTGGTTCAGTTTTCGTGGGAAAGAAGGTGACAGACCATGTACGGCTTTACCCTGATTTTAACCCTGGTAGTGGTGGGCGGTGTGATCGCCTACATAGGCGACCGCCTGGGGATGAACGTCGGTCGGAAAAAGTTGACGCTGTTTGGTCTGCGCCCAAAACATACTAGTATCCTTGTTACGATTGTAACTGGTGTTTTAATCGCGGGGGCTTCAATCGGTGTTTTGACCATTGCCTCCCAAGATGTACGTACAGCACTGTTTAGAATGAAGCAGATCCAGGCCGATTTGAAGGAGCTCCAGAACCATTTTGACGAAATGAGATGGCAGCGGGATATTGCCCTGCAGGAGCTGGTACAGGCTGAAGAAGAAGTTAAACTGCAGAAAAGTTCTTTGATTGCCAATGAAAAGACAATCCAGGAAATGACCGACTACATCGATGTGTTGCGGCAGCAGGCAGATCAACTGGAGCAAGAGGTGGCCGAGCTTGAGGAGAGCGTCCAGATGATGAGGGAGAATTACGCCCTCGTATCCACCGCCTTTTGGCAGATCCGCAGTACAGATATTGCCTTCAGCGCCAGTGAGGTGATCCTCACTACCGTGCTTGAGNCAGGTCAGGGCAGGGCAGAAGTTCGGGCCCAATTGGAGGAGTTCATGCTCGAGGTGGATGAAGTGGCTTACAGGCGAAGTGCCAGGGCCTCTGAACCAGGTAAATACCGGGCCATTTTCGTGCACGCCGGCGTTTTGGATTTCGCTGTGGAAGATGCGCTGCTTACTAAGGGCAATGTAATTGTCCGGGCTGTGAGNGAGAGCAACACTATTCCAGGTGTACCGGTGGTGGTCTATCTAGAGAGTTTCCCCGACGCCATGATCTTTTCCCAAGGTACAGTTTTGGCCAGCCGGGAATGGTCGCCTGACAGCGGTGTGGAGATCGACAGGGTTATCCTCCAGATTCTTAACCAGGCGAATAACAGGGCTTTGGAGGCCGGAGTGGCCCTCAGTAGAGAGTGGGGTGCAGCTGTGCTTCTCCCGGGGGATGAGTTTCTCAATGCCCTGTACGAAGCCGCCAACATAAATGAGCCGGTGAACATCAAATTGGTGGTAGCCAACGACACTTGGCGCTCCAAAACACCTGTGGAACTTTACCTTGACTTAGAGCCCGTTTCTCCATAAAATGTAATTCTGGGTTAAGCAGGGATTTCGCGCTTATTGTGGAAATTTTAGATTGCAGCAACCCGTTTTTCTGTCAAAAGGAGATTCGGCTGAAAAAACCGCGGTAAGGTGGTCTTTATTTCCAAAAAGATTACCTGTTGAGAAGGATTCGGGCAACATGTATAGAATAAAAAGCATAATGTAAGCAACCTACTTTCAGTAGCAGGATGGTATGGTCGGTAGAAAGGAGGTGCCGTTGGTTTCCGCCAACCCGATGCGCTGAAAGATGAAACGGCCTTGTGCGCCGCTGGATGAGGGAACAAGGAGACTCATCAAAGTGCGGACGAGGGGTTTCATGGTCTGACACATAAGAAAAGACACAAGTGAAACCAAGGGGGTAAAATGAGAATGAAAATGAGAAAGCTAACATTGGTACTAGCCATCGTTATGCTCGCTAGTACATTAGCACCGGCATTAGCCAAGAGTCCCTTCGCAGACGTTCCTGCAGATCACTGGGCCTATGACGCAATTGTTGAATTGGCCGCTGCAGGCTTGATCGAAGGGTATCCCGATGGCACATATGGTGGTGCTCGCATGATGACCCGTTACGAGGCAGCCATGGTATTCGCCAGGGCACTGACTCGGATGGAGTCCCGTTTTGACATTCTTCCGGAATTAGACAGAATCAAGGCAGAGCTTGCTGAGGAAATTAAAGCTCAGTTGGCCGCTGTTCAAGCTCCAGCAGCTCCGGTAGAGACTGTCATCGAAAAAGTTATTGTTGACAAAGACGTAGACGAAGCAACTCTCGCACGCATTCGCGCTACCGAGATCGCTGCAGAAGCTCTGGAAGGCGACATCGCTTATGTCGAGAACAGAGTACTTGGTCTGGTCGATGGCATCCGCTATGACCTGAACAAACTGCAGGATCAAGTAGACGAGCTCGAGATTCCTGCACTCGACGAAATCGAAGCATTGATTGCTGAGAGAATCGAAGAGGGTCTCCTCGCAGCCGCTGATGTGGCGCTTGAGCCTACCGTCATTGAGAAGGTAGTCGTCATGGAAGCTGAACTTACTGAAGAAGATGTTGAGCTAATTGCTCAAGAGCTCATTGCTCAACAAGTTCAGAAGTATGTACGTCTCATCGTTGACGCATTCACCGAAGACATTGCCGAGCTGAACGAGCGTGTAGCTGCTCTGGAAGCTGCTCAAGCAGACGTGGCTACTAAGGAAGAAGTAGCTGCCGTACAGGCCGATGTGGATGCTGTTAAAGCTGACGTAAAAGAGCTTCAGAAAATCAAATGGGGCGGCAGCGTCTCCGTTAAAGGTGAGTACAAGAAAGACGACGATGGCGAGAAGAAATACTTCACCAGCCAAACTCTCGGCTTTAACCTGAGCCTCAAGCCTTCCGACTCCGTTGATGTGGGCTTTGATGTCAGGATTACCAATGGTGCGTTTGATCCGTGGAAGGTAAAAGTCACCACTGACCAGCCCATCAAGAGCCTCACCGTTGGCAAATGGTACGGCAACGATAAGGTCGGTATCGGTAATGCAAACGTTCTGCCGAGCGCAAACTATGAACTCGCTGGTTTAGCAGATCTGGATCTGATTAAAGACCTGAAGACCACTGTACTGCTTGGTCTCAATGGAGGAACTGATCCTCTCGTAGCCGGTTTGGCCCTTGACTACAAGTTCATCCCTGAGCTTGGTGTAAAAGCCGCCGTTGCTGCTGAGAAAGTTCCCACCGTGAAGCCTGAAGCCACTGCTGTTGGCGCAGGTATCTACGGTGATATCGGCAAGCTGAACTACGGTGCTGACATTGCCATGGATCTGGGTGAAGAAGAGGACAACACCCGCTTCGACCTGAAAGCTGGCTTTGAAGTTGGTCCGCTTAGCCTTGACGGAGCCTACAGCAACACTGCCAAGAACTTCCGTGCTAAGGGTAACCAAGTCACCACCATTGAAGCTGGTGTAGGCACAGACGCCCTGCTCGGCATTGACTTGGCGGGTCGTTTCTATCGCGAAACTAAAGATGAGGATCTGGCTGTCGTTGCTTACATCTTGACTGCCAACAAGGTCTTTGACCTTGGCGCATTGCCAATCACAGTAGACGCTAGATACGCGAGTGCTGTGACCGATCCTGATAATGATGACAATCCGGTCGCGAACACTTTGGTTAAAGTGGGTACTGAGAAGACCACTGACGGTGGCCTAACCTACGGTGCCAGCGCTGCTTACGAGCGCAACATCCTTAAGGATGGTAACTGGAAGGGCTACCACGACTACGGCAAGACGGCCGCTACCATCACAGGCAAACTTGGTTATAAGTTTGACTGGCGTGGTGCAGCTCTTGACCTCGGCTACAATGCAGAGCTGAAGAAGTATCTGGTAGAAGAGGGCGAAGATGCTGACCCGACCGAGCTCACTCACAAGCTGACCTTGGGTTATGGTTTCACCAGCAGTGTGAAATTGGACTTCGGCACAACTATTACACAGACGTTGGCCGACCCGACCACAAACGACTTCTCTTACAATGCTGGCCTGAGCATCAGCTTCTAAGTTTGAACTCGAAAAAAAACCCTCCCCATTTGGGGAGGGTTTTTTTACCCTCAAAGCAAATATGGGGTGTGCGAAAACTGTGGTAAGGCGGGTGAAGACATGTATGTGCTGGCAGTTGACCCGGGTAGGGGTAAGTGTGGGATAGCGATTGTTTCTTTGGACACGGTAGCAGTGAAGCGGGTAGTGGAAAGGGAGAGCTTACTGGCAGAAATGGGGAGGCTGCTGGCTCAGTACGGCGTGAATCAAATAGTTTTAGGTGACGGTACTGGGTCTGGTCAAGTTCTCAGGGAGATAGGCGAAAGGTTTCCCCAGTGTGTGGTGCATGTGGTAGATGAGCATCTGACGACTGAAGAGGCGCGGAAGGAATATTGGCGGGACAACAAGCCTCGGGGTTGGCGGAGGCTTCTGCCCATATCCATGCAGGTACCGCCGGNGCCTTACGATGATTACGTGGCGGTCATTTTGGCCCGTCGTTTCCTAGAAATTGGAAGGGAGTCCGAGGCCTAAATGTGGCTAAAATTGAAGGGTTTCGAGGGTTGTTGGAGAAATAANCCATGATCCCGTATGTGCGTTGAGGAGGTGGAGCAATGGGGCGCAGAGTGATTGTTCTCATGCTTGTTTTATTCGCCTGTCTCGGTTTGGTGACCGGGACGGTTGTCGCNCGCTCCACAACCGATTCAACAGTTATTGCGCACGATTGGGCCTTTGACGCGATTGAGGGGCTGGTGACGGACCGAGGCATTGCCGAAGTAATTGTACCGGAAGAAATGAACCGCACCCAGGGAGCTCTGCTCATTGCCAGGCTCCTGCAGCACTTAAGCGGTGAAGACCATCTCCAATCGCGGCGTTTTGGTCTAACCCAGAACGTTTACCTGGACAACATGATCTTTAACTACAACCAGAGGGTTACTCCGGATCGGGCCCTGAGCGAGAGCCAAGTGGAGCTATTGTATCGCTTGGTTTTNGAGTTCGAAGAAGAGCTGGAGATTTTAGGCTATGCTATTCAGGATTTTAGTCTGTTAGATGGGCGTTACGGCCCTGCCCGCCTTGATGCCAACTTCCGTAACCAACCCCTACGTTATTCAGAACAGGCGCTATCCGCTGCTCTGAAGGCAGGTAAGGNGCCCAGTTTTGCCATGGACCAAGGGGATGTGGTTGAGGGCGGAACTGTTGAACCTGAGGAACCATCAGAGCCCCCGCAGCCGAGAAACCTCTGGACTGCCCACCTTTTCCAGGCTAAGAATCTTCCCCCGTCCAGCAGTATTGTATTCCAAACCGAAGAAGAACCTGAGCAGGAACACCCCATGTTCAATCTGGGGGGAATTGAGGTAAGCGGCGGTCTCCGGGCAGCCATGGCCGATCCTGAAGATGAAGCGGAGGAAGGCATTGCCGGTTATGGTATCTCCCTACGTATGGGCGAATTAGCTTTGAAAACAGCGGTTGATCTGGCCGTTGATCCCTCCCTTGTGCCTAAAACAGCCAGCACGTCAGTGGACCTGAGCCTTGACTGGGCCGACCTATTTACCTTGAGTGCAGGTATTCGGCAGCGGGGTTTGCTGCTCGGTGAAACAGATGTTGAGGACGATGAGGTGCTGCCTTTTGTAACCTCGTTGGGTCTTGTGGTTCCCATTAACAAGGGACAACTGCAGTTTGGTGTGACGCAGGAGTGGAACCGATCCTTAGGACAGGAAGGTTTAGGCGGTATGGAAGACGGAAGCTGGGCTAAGAACATAGCCGAGCTTGGNCTGAGTTATGATTTTGACAGCGGAAACTCTCTTCATTTCAATTACCGATTGATTGATTTCAGTGACGTAGGCCAAGGAGATTCACAGGCAAAGGCAGAAGCGAAGTTTTCCATTAAGTTTTAGAGTATGGAGGGGTTAATTTGAAAAAGGCTTTAACACTAACGTTGGTTGTGTTGTTAACGACTGCGCTCATTCCCTCCCCAATCTCTGCTAATGTAACGCCCCTTGCATCCCTCGTGATGGTAGAGGAGTTACTGTATGGAGAGGCTCAGGCGGGGGCCCTGTTAGACAGAATTGAGAAGGTAGAAATAGACGTTTACGGTGCGCTTCAGGATGGAGCCGTACTGATGCGTATTGACCGCGTGACCTCATTTTTGCAGAGCGGTGACGGAGGCGGTGGACTACAGCTCCTCCTCAACTTGGCAGAATGGGGTTTCTCCGCGATTGTCAGTGGGGAGCAGGCCATGATAGAACGGCTGGAAGGACTCGAGGTCGTTCTCTATGGTGGGGTGCAGCCGGGTGACATTTCCAAACGGGCAGAACGCCTCATGCTTGATATTTGGGGCACAACCAGTCTGGATGTGAAGCGGGTGAACCTCCCTGCCCAGACTCTGGTGAAGATTGCCCTTGTGAGCACCATTGACTCTGCTACAGCTAAAGTTGGCGACCAGGTTATCTACGAGGTAGTGGAGGATGTGCTGGTTGATGGTAGAGTGGTCATTCCCAGCGGCGTCAGGGGCGTTGCTACCGTGACCGAAGTAACATCGGCCGGTCGTTTGGGCAAGGATGGAAGGGTAGTTGTGGACTTTGGCAGACTCACAACGCTAGACGGGACCAGGGTCAAGCTCCAGGTAGATGAGACTGCCACTGAGAAGAATAAGTCCTTAGAGCTGGCTGCTGGTGCGAGCATGGCAGGTATCCTGTTGCTCGGAAGTCCAGTTGGCTTGGTAGGGGGCTATTTTGTCAGAGGTAAGGACGTAAAGATTGAGGCAAATGTGCCCTTTTTCGTAGAGACCGAGCGTGCCACTTCCGTATCGGGATTCTATTTCAGACCTGCGAGTTTATAGGCAGAGGTTGTTAGGTTCAACANTGTTGCTGAGAACCGCGGCCTGCAAGGTTAGACGGTTCTCATATTTTTGATTTTGTTACAGATATTCCAGTGATTTGAGGTGTCAAGTAGGATGAAGAAGCTAGGAACAGCCATTACCGCGGCCCTTATGCTGTTTGTGCTCTTGGTAGGCGTACTACCGGGACAAGCCCAGGAATACCTGTTGGGTGTGGGAGACGTTCTGCGGATCTCTGTCTGGGGACACGCTGAATTGACCACAGAAGTTGCCGTTCGACCAGACGGCTACTTAACCTTCCCACTTGTGGGCGATCACATGGCCGTGGGTAAATCGGCGCGTCAACTCTCGCAGGAACTTGAAGCAATTCTCGCCGATTATGTTGTTAACCCTCGGGTCACCGTGATTGTGAGCCAGTTCCGCTCACTTCAGGTGCAGGTTCTGGGCGAGGTAAAATCTTCAGGTTATTACCAGCTGCGGGCAGGCGCTAGGCTGATGGATATCCTAGCTTTAGCAGGCGGCCCAACTCAGGCTGCCGATTTACAGCAGATCAGTATCACGCGTTATTATCTCGACAACTCAGGTGTGGAACGTACTGAAGTGCTGCGGGTAAACGTGGATCAGTTTCTTGCCAACGGGGATTTGACGAACAATCCCCTTATGGAGAGTGGAGATCTCGTTTTTGTACCCAGCACAGGCAAAGCCACCATTTTTGGGGAAGTACGTCAGCCCACTAGCTATGACTTAAGGCCCGATCTAAATATCCTCGATCTCTTGGCCTTAGCCGGCGGTGCCTTGGAGTCAGCCGATTTAGAGCGTGTAGTTGTCACTGTTCAAACAGAAAATGGACCCCAGGAGAAACGCGTAAATGTCCAGGCAATGTTGGCCGGCAGGGAAAAACCGCTAGCCATAGGGTCCAATGATGTGGTTTTTGTGCCGAAGAAGCAGCAGGTTATGGTCTTTGGTGCAGTGCAGCGGCCGGGAGTTTATGAACTGCGGCGGGAAGACACATTCCTAATTGACATTTTAGCCCAGNCCGGTGGGGTGCTGCCTTCCGGTGATGCCAGTGCCATTGCCATTTCCCGCAGAGTGGGCGAGCAGCAGCAGGTGATTCCTGTGGATGCGAGTCCGGGCTTAACCGGTAAAGAAGGCGGGGACAACCCCCGTTTGATGGCAGACGATCTGATCTTCGTACCGGAGGGGTACCAGAACGCGCTTGTTTTGGGTCAAGTGCGCAGTCCCGGTTCCTACCAGGTTCGGGAGCAGACCCGCATTCTAGATCTATTGGCTCAGGCCGGCGGAACGGTGGAGCGGGCAGGCGATGAGTTGTTCTTAACTAGGGACGGCGAAACCAAGAAAATTGAACTGCGTGCTTTAGAGAGGTTGGGCCTCCAAAACGAGCGGGTCCGGCCCGGTGACGTATTGTACATACCAGAGGGGCGTAACCAAGTGCTGGTNTTGGGTGAAGTGCGCAGCCCAGGTTATTACCAGTTCCGGGCGGGGGATCGCCTCCTTGATGCCATAGCCTTGGCCGGAGGTTTGACTGCCGATGCCTTAGAGGAAGGGGTATCCCTGACTAGGCGGAGCGAAGAGGAGGCCGAGGTTATTCACATTGATCTGGGCGAACTGATGGAGAATAGGTATTTGGCGGATAACATGACTCTCCAAGGCGGCGATGTGATTATCGTGCCTAAAGCTGATCGGGGGATTATTGTGCTGGGCGAAGTCCNCGCTCCCGGTTATTACACGTTCCGTTCCGATCAGGGCCTGCTTGATGCCATAATGTTGGCAGGTGGGTTCACTGATTTTGCCCAAGAAGATCAGGTGTCCTTAACCAGGCGTACAGAAGAGGGAACAGAGGTAACCTTAATCGATTTTACCGAGTTGATGGANAAGCGCTACTTAGAAGGGGATTTGGCACTTCAGGACGGCGATATTATTGTGGTCCCGAAGAGCGACCGGAGCGTATTGGTGTTGGGTGAGGTCCGCTCCCCCGGTTATTACGTTTTTAACAAGGGGCAGCGTATGCTGGATATGATAGCTGCAGCGGGCGGGTTTACTGAAGACGCCGAGCCAGGCAAAGTGGTCGTGAGCCGTCAGCTGGAAGAGGGAGTAGTATCGGATGCGCTGAACCTTGATTTGGCCCAAACAGAGGCAGTCAATCCGGAGCTGCAGGGCGGCGAGATTATTATGGTTCCCAAGAGCAGTCGGATGGTGCTTGTCTTTGGTGAAGTAACCCGTGCCGGTGCTTACACCCTGCCGCCAGCCGGTAGACTTCTAGATATTCTGGCTCTAGCGGGTGGGTTAAAATCCAACCTAGGTAGCGAGCAGGTCGTTGTCACCAGACAAACGGGAGCAGGTGAGCAGATCTGGGAGGTTGCCTATGGTGATTTGATGGCTGCCCAGAGCGAGTATAACCTGCCTCTCCTTGGTGGCGACGTTGTTTACGTGCCCGCTTCCAAACAGCAGATTTTGGTGTTGGGCCAGGTACGGAATCCAGGTGTGTATAACCTGCCGGTAGGTGCGCGGGTTATGGATGCCATTGCCCTAGCGGGTGGGCCGCTGGAAAGGGCAGCCTTGGAAAACGTGGGTATCTATCGTGATGGTTCGGTGGAAGAAGGGGAAATGGTGGCCATGGGTNACGATAAAGTCCTCTTCACTGGTGATGTAGCAGANAACCCCCTCTTGCAGGGCGGTGACATCATTTATGTACCAGAAACGAAACGCCTCGATTGGACCAAGATTTTCGGTTTCCTAGGTGGCATTAAGACGTTCCAGGATATCATAAGGGGCCTTAAGTTGTAGGGGGTGGCGAGATGGAAATGGAAGAAATGGATTTGCGAGAGTATTGGGAGATTATCGTCAAGAAAAAGGCAATTATTTTTGTCATTTTCCTTGTGACTGTGATCGGTGTATCTGTTTACAGTTTTCTGGCAACGCCAGTCTACGAAGCGCGGGCCACGCTGTTTGTAGGTGAGCCAGCGTCAGGAGCTCAGGCGGTGCTCTTCGATGGCTTCACTGCCGTGGGCAAGAACACGACGCAGAACTACATGCAGATAATGAAAAGCCGTACTATTCTATCTCAGGTCAGGGATACGGTTGGCTTGGAGGAAGAAAGCCTTTCCAGTCTGGAAAAGCGACTTACAATTCAGTCGGTGCAGGGAAGTGACATTCTGCAGATCAGTATGCAGTCTACCGATCCAGCCGAAGCCCAACTTTTCGTAAATACCCTAGCAGACCATTTTATCGAGTGGAACAGGCATTACCGCCAGGAAGACAGACGCAGTGCCCGGCTGTTTATTGAGGAACAGCTAGTGACAGCTGAAGAAAACTTGGAGAGTGCTGAGAGGAAACTCCAGGTCTTCAAAGAGCAGACAGGTTATGTTTCCCCGTCCCAAGAGACGGTGGCCATGATCAACCGCCTAGCCGAGCTTGATGCAAGGCTGAACGATGTGGAAATCGCCAAGACCGAGATTACGGAAAGAATCAACCAGGCCCGGGACAAACTGGCTCAAGAAGAAGAAACGCTTATATCCAGTACCACTATCAGCGACAACCGCTACGTGGTTGAATACCGGGGTAGGTTGGCTGAGCTGGAAATCCAGCTGGCTGGGGCTCGGGAGAAATACACGGACCGCCATCCCTCTGTATTGGCTCTGCAGGCCGAGATTCAAGACGTAAAGGCTAAACTGGCTGAAGAAGTGGAGCGTGTAGTCGGCACCGAAACGCGAACTATCAATCCCGTTCATAGGGACCTTTACGGCAGCATTATATCCCAGGAAGTGGAGCTCATGGCTCTGCAGGCCAGGGAAGCAGCTCTGCGTAATTTGATCGGGCAGAATGAACAGGAACTGGCTAAGCTGCCTGCTAAAGAGGTGGAATTAGCCCGGTTGATGCGGGATGCGAAAGTACTGGAAGAGATATATATCATGCTGCGCACTCGCTATGAGGAGACCCGCATCGCTGAGGCAATGCAGGCTGCCGACGTCCTCGTACTTGATTACGCTGCACTGCCCCAATCACCGGTTAAACCCCGGATTATGCTGAATATCGCCATCGGTGCAGTATTGGGTATGTTCCTTGGCGTAGGATTGGCATTCCTGCTCGAGTTCATGGATAACACGGTCAAGACGAAAGAAGACGTGGAACGCCTGCTGCAGCTGCCTGTAGTGGGTGAAATCCCCGATTTTGAGAAAGCGGATGAGCAGGGTAGGAAGATAAGCTTCGGCTTGAAGAAAGGTCGTGAGTTCGGTGCGTAGGCTTGTGAGGAAGTCAAATGGTAAGGAACATAACTTAATTGTGCACGATAGTCCTAAGTCGGTGAGCAGTGAAGCGTTCCGGACCCTGAGGACCAATCTTCAATTTACGAGCCCTGATCGGGAGTTAAAGACGGTACTGGTGACCAGTGCCGCACCTGACGATGGGAAATCAACGGTTACTGCAAACTTAGCCATCGCTTGGGCCCAGTCGGGCAGCCGGGTTGTGTTAGTGGACTGCGACCTACGAAAACCTGTCCAACATAAAATCTTTGGGCTTCGCAACTTACCAGGTCTAACAGGGTATTTGACCGAGAACGTACCCCTGGAAGAGGTTATTCTGCCAAGCCGGATCATGGATGGCTTGGACCTTATTCCGGCCGGTCCCATACCACCCAACCCTGCTGACCTTCTTCAATCCAAGCGGATGCGAGAATTACTGGCAGAGTTGCGGGGGAAATACGATTATGTTCTCTGTGACGCTGCGCCAACGGTGGCGGTAACTGATGCAGCTGTACTGACAGGCCAGGTAGACGGCACCGTCTTGGTAATCCGCCACGGTGGAGTACCCAACGCCATGGCCCAGCAGGCTAAGTCCCTTTTGGAGAATGCCAACGGCAGGATTTTGGGTGTAGTCCTGAACAGGATCCCTCTCACCGAGAGGAGATACCAGTATTACTATTATCAGTATGGTGAAGCGGAGTAGGACAATGATTGATCTGCATACGCACATTTTACCGGGCATTGATGATGGGCCACCTGACCTGGAAACGGCGGTGGCCATGGCCCGTTATGGGCAGGAAAATGGTCTNACAGCTGTTGCTGCCACCCCCCATTTTGACGCCTTAGCCGATTGGGGAACGATTAAGACCCGGGTTGAAGAACTGCAGGGGGAGTTGGCAAAGGAGAACATTGAGCTCAACATCATCTCAGGTGCTGAGCTCTTCGTAGATGTGGCGCTGTTGGATATGGAAGTAGATCAGATTCCAACCTATGGGGATAGGGGAGAATACTGTCTTTTGGAGCTGCCCATGTACCAAACTCCTGTCTATACCGATCAGGTTATCTTCTCGCTGCAGACAAAGGGCATAACCCCCATCATCGCTCACCCTGAGCGCTATTCGGCAGTGATTGATGATCCCAATTTGGTCTTGGAGTGGTTGGAAGCTGGCTGCTTGATTCAGATGAACAGCGGCAGTATCTTAGGCCGTTTCGGTGCTAAGATCAAGGAGACTGCTGAGATCATGCTCAGCCATAACATGGTCCAATTTGTGGCTAGTGACGCCCACGGTCTGGAGCGTCGGAGTCTAAACCTGAAGGAAACATATAATGAGTTAGTGGAGATTGTCGGTCCGGAGCAAGCACGGGCCTTAGTTGAAACTAATCCAAAAGCCATGTTGGCCGGCGAGTTTTCCCTCAGTCAATATCCCCGGCCCTACGTGAAAAAACGCCGCTTTTTCTTTTTTTAGCCCGTTCGGGTATACGCCATTTGACCCCGCCGTATATTAAGCAGGGGTGAAGCCATGGTGTTCTGCAGATTTGCCCGCACAAAACGGGATGGAAGCGGCAGACTGGAGTTTTACTGCACCCGCTTAAAGTGGAGGATGGACATGGACTCACTGGAGAAATGTGTGACTTGTTCTGAGTACAATCGGACGTAGGTTGTGGTGCGCTGGGAGGAGAAGCGTGGATTTGTTCCGCTGGTTAGTTGTAATCATCTATGTTTTGGCTATTTTTATCTTTGCAGGTGATGAAATATCAAGTTCAACGTTTACCGCAGAGCTGTTAGCCAAACTGCTGCCTCACTTGGGACGGGCCGAGATTAGGGAATATGTAGTGCTTGTTCGCAAAGCTGGACATTTTCTCGCCTACGGCCTTCTCACCCTGCTGGTGTATCGAGCCGCCGCCAAGACCAAGGGAATGCAGCGTTATGCCCTGCCCGGAGCGGCGTTTTTTGCTTTAATGGTGGCAGTGGCCGATGAGAGTTATCAACAGTTTCTGGTTCACCGTACCGGCGTTTGGACAGACGTGTTGATTGATGGTTCCGGTGTAGCTGTAACTGTCTTAGGTATTGTGCTTTACGGAAAGCTTAGGAGAAAAACCAGTATGGAGGTCAGGGAGGATGCTCAGGACTAACGTTGAAAAATTGGTGGCTGTGGCGGTTCAAGGTCTGATCACCCCGCCCATGCAGAGGGGCGCTTACCGGGTGGGTAGGGAAGGAGTTCCCTTTGTCCTGCCTGGAACAGGCGGTATCAGCTACAACGTGAAAGTGGGAGATCC
>JGI24708J26588_10000534_pt1 | contig 30916 bp, 32 predicted proteins | sample BioPla1DNA2_FD_26588 | JGI IMG/M metagenome (IMG submission 26588) | reverse complement strand
AATGGTTTTGGACCTATTCTATTGAAATCTCTCCCAGTTGTCCTTATCCACAATTTCAGTAGGGGTCTTGACGAATTTGGGCACTTGCTTTCCTGCCAAATGATCCTTTACTGTCTGCATGGCAATCCTTCCCATATCGTATGGGAAGACTGCCAAAGTGGCGGTGAGAGTCCCTTTGCCGACATCTTGAATAGCGTCGGGATTACCGTCCAGACCAATGGTGAATACATCCTTGTTCATGGAGCGGGCAGCTTGGGAGGCCCCTTGTGCCATTGCATCACTGCAGCCAAAGAAGAGATCAATATCCGGAATGGCTTGCAGAAGATTCTCTGCTACATTCATCGCTTTCTCTCTTTCCCAATCTGCTGGCTGAGATGCGACAACCTCTATTTCAGGGAACTTTTCCATGACTTCCATAAAGCCGCCTTTTCTTTCCGTAGTATGAAAGCCTGGAATCCCCTCCAAGATGGCTACCTTGCCCTTGAATTCACCATGCTTGCTGTGCAGCAATTCCACAGCTTTTAGGCCACATTTCCGGCCACCGGCCCTTTGATCGTAGCCAATGTAGGCCACCACATCTCCTCCGGGAAGCTCAGTCAGGGAATTGTGAATGAAAATTGGAATCTGGGCCGCGTTCGCTGAACGTACTGCAGTGACAATGGCCTTGTCGTTGATGGCGCATATGCTAATGGCATCGACCTTCCGCTGAATCAGATCTTCCACCATACTAACCTGCATCTGGAAATTAGTCTCACGGTCAGGAGCTAGAGATTCATAGCCCCAAGCAAAACTGCGGGCTTCGGCTTCGGCACCCTTTACCAGTGTCACATGGAAAGTGCTAGTTAGTGCCGGGGACACTACCGCTACCCTGGTATCGGCGGCCAAGGCTACTGAGCCCAATAAACACCCTACCAAGAAAACCAAGCAACCTATCAGCGCCAGTTTCTTCACTATGGTGCCCTCCTTAGAATTCAAGATCACATTTCCAAAAGGTACATGCGGCAGCCCTAGAAATCCCTCCTCCCTCTCTATTGGTAGGACACTAGACCACCTACTTTGATCTGTTCTTGCGGAGTACGTCCATGGCCACGGCTGCTAGAATGATCAACCCTAGAATCACTCGCTGCCAATGAGATGATACCAAAAGTAGATTCAGACCATTGCGCACAACGCCCATGATCAGGGCACCAATTAATGAACCAATGACTTTACCTTCGCCACCGCTTAGACTAGTACCCCCGATGACTACCGCCGCGATCACATCCAACTCAAAGCCATCACCAGCCACTGATGTCGCCGCATCTAGCCGGGCGGCGAGCACCATCCCTGCCATGGCCGACAAAAAACCGGTTACAGTGTATACAATACCCTTATAACGTGCAATCGGGATGCCGGAAAGCACCGCTGCCTCCTCATTGCCGCCGATAGCATATGAGAATCGACCTACCTTCGTCTTTGTCAGTAGAATGTGCGCCACAAAGTAGACAACTGCCATCAAAATTACCGGAAAAGGCACTGGCCCCACCATGCCATTTCCCAGAAAGCGAAAGTGCTCATGAAAAGAGTAGATCGGTGCCCCTCCCGTATATACAAAAGCCAATCCACGGGCAACACCCATCATGCCAAGCGTAGCAATGAACGGTGGTAGAGGAATCTGCGTGATGAGAAGCCCATTGATGAAACCCATCAATCCACCGATAGCCAGGCCGATGAATACGGAGACCCAAATATTCCAACCTAAGTTGATCATCATTCCCGCTGCCAAACAGCTGGCCAGACTAAGAACTGAGCCTACTGATAGGTCAATTCCTCCAGTAATGATTACGAAGGTCATCCCAGCCGCCACTATGGCAATCAAAGATGATTGCCTTAAAACGTTCATGATATTTGTCACCGAGAGAAAATACGGAGAGCTTAAGGTTAGTATGACGCACAGAATCAATAACCCGGAGAAAGCCCCCAGTTCTTTTCCTAGAGAGAATCTGGCTCTTTGCCGAACTGTGACACTGCCCTGCATCTTCCTCACTCCTTGGTGGCACACTCCATGATCTTTGCTTGGGTAGCTTCTTCCCGGAGAAACTCTCCAGTGAGGCGACCTCGGTTCATGACGAGAATTCTGTCACTCATGCCAATAATCTCCGGCAGTTCCGAAGACACCATGATGATACCGACTCCGTTCTGTGCCAACTGATTTATCAAATTATAAACTTCTACCTTTGCTCCAACGTCAATACCCCTAGTTGGCTCATCGAAAATCAATATTCGGGCCTCAGCAAACAGCCACTTGGCTAGTGCAACCTTTTGCTGGTTCCCACCGCTCAGATAGCGGACCAGATGCTCTATGGTAGGAGTTTTGATTCTCAGGCTCTCCACATACCCGGTGCCAACAGCCTTTTCCTGCTGGTGATCGATGAAAATGCCGTTCATGACTTGGCCAATATCGGTGACAGTGATATTCTCAGCAACGGAAAGCCCTAGAAACAGTCCTTGTTTTTTGCGATCCTCAGTAATAAACCCCACTCCCAGTCTCACAGCATCCTGGGGAGATCTGATTCTGACGGGTATCTTGCCTAAGTAGATCTTTCCCCGGTCATATTCCTGGGCACCAAACAGGCAACGCATGAGCTCTGTGCGACCTGAACCTACCAACCCAGCGAAGCCCAAAACCTCTCCTTGATAAAGACTAAATGATATGTCGACTAACCGATCTTTCCAATTCAAACCCTCAACTCTCAGCACTTCACTACCGATGGATGCTGGGATTTTCGGAAATTGCTCGGAAAGGGTGCGTCCTACCATAAGGGGGATAAGAGAGTTAAGTTCAACTTCCTCCATCCTATGGGTGGCGATCTTTCTGCCATCCCTAAGGATGGTTACCCGATCCGCGATGGCAGGTAGCTCTTGGAGGCGATGGGATATATAGATAATAGATACACCCTTTTCCTTCAAACGGCGGATGGTGGAGAAGAGTTCAGTAATCTCGTTTTCGCCCAACGCAGCAGTCGGTTCATCCATGATGATGATCTCGGCATCCATAGACAAAGCCTTAGCTACCTCCACCATCTGCTGCATGGCCACCCCCAGTTCATCGACCCGCATTTCGGGATCTAGATTTATGTTGAGCTCAGCAAGTACGGTCCGACATGCGCTGGTAGTCCTTTTTCTGTCAATAAGGTTGGCAAGGGCCATGGGTTCACGGCCCAGAAAAATATTCTCTCCAACGGTCAAAGTGGGCACTAAGTTGAAATCTTGGTAGATCACACTTATCCCAAGTTCTAGAGCGTGCTTTGGATTGAGGATATAAATCGGCTCGCCATGCAACCAGATCTGACCCTCGTCCAAGGTATACGCGCCAGACAGGATCTTGATGAGCGTTGATTTGCCAGCTCCATTCTCTCCCAAGATAGCGTGAACTTCGCCCTTTTGCAGCTCAAAATCTACGGCGTCCAGCGCTAACACACCGGGAAATCGCTTGGTGATGCCCTGCATCCTCAGGACAAGCTCTCCTTCAGCCATAATTACCAACTCCTCAGCAGCCGCTCTTTGATCTGACTTGTTCCACTTATCCCATTTTGTCTATTGCTGCCGCACTATTGGTAATATACTACTACATTAAGTTCGCTTTTCCTTCTTGTGGCAGGGAAAAATCAGAAGCCGCCAATTACCATGGCGAGGAGCACTGTCGAGGATACATACTGGGAGTACCGAAGAAAATGGGTTGCGGGCCAGATTGGGTGCTGGCCCGCAACAAACGATCAAGCTAGGTATAACTTCTAGAACTCAATACCCTTCCGTGCTGGAATCCCTCGGTCATAGGGGTGTTTTACAGCAACCATCTCAGTCACCAAATCTGCCGCTTCCAGCAAAGAAGGTGGCATGTCTTGCCCAGTCAAGATAAGCTCCACCGGGCCGGGACGTTCTTCCAGCATCCGCAGAACCATTTCCGGCTCTATGAGCCCAACACGAACAGCATGGCTGATCTCATCTAGGACGACAATGTCGTATTGACCACTAGCTATTACTTCCTGGATTTCTTCCCACCCAGCCCTGGCAAGGGCCAATTCCTCTGGGTTAGGCTCTCGTCCTACAATGAATCTCCCCAGACCAAACTGACGGATGATGAGCTGAGGAATAAACCGGGCTGCAGCCAGAACCTCCCCAGTCTCTTGGCCTTTGAGAAACTGAGCCATATATACGTTGAGCCCCCGTCCAACCGCTCGGAACAGCTGACCCAAAGCAGCCGTGGTCTTGCCCTTGCCATCGCCGGTGTAGACTTGAACAAGCCCTAATCCCAAGTGCTCACGCGTTACATCCACTGCAACTCCTCCCGCTTCTAGCTTAGTCTCCAATATGGTGCTGTCTTAGGGCTTGTGCTTTACGAAATGTGGGGGCCATCCTTTTCGCGTGGTCCCATTCTTCTTCCAGCGAAAGTCGCACTTGCTATGGCCTTCCGCCAAAGTCATGGTTCTGCTAAACCCCCAACCGGTAGTTCTATGGGTAGCAAAATCAAGGTAGCAGTAAAAAGGCAGAAACTCATCAGCCCCATGGGCGTGGTAGAGTTTCTGGGTTCCACATTCAAGAAAATCACACCCATAGTCAAATTCCACACCATCGCCCTCCACAAATTCCCAGACCCAATCTCCCTTGTAAATCCGCGTATGCGATTTTTCCGCTTCAGCCTTTTTCCTTGTGATGAACTCCTGGGTGAGGTGAAAAGAGCTAAGGGGTAGCTTGCTGACACTGGTCACTACTGCGTCATGGATCACTTTACCAGCTTCCTTCGGAGTTCCACCCCGTTCCTTTATGGCCTTATAAAGAGCCAGGCTTGTGGTTGACCTAACGAGGTGACGAGTCATGGGATTCCCATCACCCCCTATGTAGGGTATTACAGGGATGATAGCTTCCATTTGCTCTTTAGCCGCCAAAAGCAGCATGTGTGTAGTTTTATCACCATAAGAAGCTGTAAGAAAGGGTTTCCAGGCTTTGGCGTGATTGTGGAACTGATCCATGATCTCAAGCTCCCGAGATAGGTAGTAATCCCTGCTATCAATCTGGTTCATGTATCTTTACACCTCCAGTAGATGAGCTGGTTGGCAACTGGTAGCGCTCTCCTTCGCAGATCGTGAGCTTCGTTGATGCTAGTATCATTTTCCCCATTTTCCATAATACTCCTGCCCTATCCTTTTCTGAAGGACTATGACACTGCAAGGCGAACCCATGAAAGGAGCCCACAATTCAAAGCAAGCGGCAAACAAACATGCTTTGCATCTATGGCCGCTGGCACTACCAAAGTCATAGTGGCAGAGTCATTTACCATGCGAAAGGAGAGCGATAACCGTGGGTAAGAAGTACAAGCTAGGGGTTATTGGTTTTGCTCATATGCACGTTTTGACATTGATGGCTGAATTTGCAGAGCTTCCCAATGTTGAGTGGGTAGCTTGCGCCGATACAAAGGCTGCTGTACCTTCCTTGTCCGATGAGCCAGGGACAAGGGGAACCAATATGCAACGAGCTGTAGAGTCCATAGGAATCCCCAAAGTCTACGAGGATTACCAGGACATGCTACAGAACGAAGATTTGGACATAGTCATCGTCTGCTGCGAAAACGTCANACATGGTGAGGTTGTCACAGAGGTGGCCAGAGCAGGTGCCCACATAGTCGTGGAAAAGCCCATGGCTACTACCTATGCCGATGCCCTTAGAATGGCGAAAGCAGCCCAACATAACAACGTCAGCCTCGCCGTAAACTGGCCCAGTACTTGGAAGCCGGCAAATAGGCGAGCCCAAGAGATGGTAGCAGATGGCGCTATTGGTGAAGTCTGGAAGTTTAAGTATGCCAACTCCTTCTCCCTTGGCCCATTCGAGTGGGGCCAGAAGCTCACTGATGTCGAGAAGGCAGTGGAGTGGTGGCATCAGAAGATAATGGGGGGGGGAGCTTTCCTTGACTATTGCTCCTATGGTGCTTGCTTGTCGAGGTGGTTTATCGGCCAGGCCGCGGTAGGAGCATACGGTCTCGCAGCCAACTTCTTCAGCACTTATGGAGACGCAGAAGACAACGGCCTTGTCATGGTACGTTTCCCCAAAGCCGTAGCGATCCTAGAGGGTTCTTGGACTACACCGCACTTTGGAGTGTCCAACGGTCCTATAGTCTATGGCTCAGAAGCCACCCTCGTTTGCGATGGTGCTGGTCCAGGGACTGTATATATCTACAAAAAGGGAACTGACACGCCCGATACCTACGAAGGCGGCGCCCTTCCAGAGGGGCGAGACAATATTGCCAAGGAGTTCATTCACCACCTTGAGACTGGTGAGCCTCTCCATCCAACCCTCGACCTTCCCGTCAATCTAGATGCTATGGCCATATTAGACGCGGGGCTTCGTTCTGCAACATCGGCCCAGTTTGAAATGGCCAAGAACGAAGTTTGGAGCTAGGAACTAGCCTGAGCAGCAGAGGGAGAGATATCCGTGGCGGAGATGGAGCAACTTAGACTGTTCGGAAAAGACAACGAAGATACTCGCAAATTAGAGCAGCATACACCTTCGCATCCTAGGCCTAGGCCGGATGAACCGCCAACAAACAGAACACTGCCGCCCTGGTCACAAGCCAGTGGCGGCGGTGCCCCGACAAAGCCGATGCAGGCAGAGCAAACAGCAGGCCTATGGGAGATCGGTACTCCGAGAAGGGATCTCANCAACCTGGACGCCATTGCCCAGGAAGTCGCAGGGTGCAGGCTATGCAAGTTAGGCCATACNCGGACTAACNCCGTTCCCGGGGAAGGCAACCCCCAAGCACGCATCATGTTTGTTGGTGAAGGCCCCGGTGCAGAAGAAGACGCCCAAGGGCGACCCTTCGTCGGGTCGGCGGGTAAGCTACTAGATAAGCTGATAGTATCCATGGATCTGAAACGGGAGGATGTTTTCATCGGCAACGTTGTCAAATGTCGCCCACCCCGAAACCGCGACCCTGAGCCAGGCGANGTGAAAGCGTGCATGCCTTACTTAGCAAGGCAAATTGACATAATACGTCCCGATGTACTGGTAATCCTAGGGGCTACAGCACTAAGAGCTCTGATCGATCCCAAGGCGAGAATCACTCGTGTGCGAGGTGACTGGCTNGAGCGCAGCGGCATCATGGTAATGCCCACCTTCCATCCCGCGGCCCTGTTAAGGGATCCAAGCAAAAAATTACTTGTCTGGGAGGATATGAAGAAGGTCCTGAGTTTTTTAGACGAGACTAACTAAGCTCGCCTGAATGAATAGTCACATCGCCACCGTGTGCGTGCTAGGAGTCCGTTTCGTGCCGCAAAATCCACTCAACGGCCTCCAGTACGTTTTTGCCTATGTACACTGGTTCAACCTCAGCCCAAGTGTGTCTGAACTCTCCCATGCTTCCCTTCCCCACCCCTGTNAGGACTAGGATACCTTTGGCTCCGCATGTTTGGGCTAGNCTCATATCGGTGGCTCCCATATCTCCGATAACATAGCTTCCCGGAACGCTGATGCGGAAATCCCTAACAGCCTGCTCAATCAACCCAGGTAGTGGCTTTTTGCAGTCGCAGCCATCACTACGAACGTGTGGGCAGCAGTATACCGCGTCTATGTGCGCNCCTTGCTGCTCNAAGCTACCCNTNATACCAGACATCCTCTCCTCATATTCTTGATAGGGAAAAAGNCCCTTACCGATGTGGCTCTGATTGGTTATGATGATGGCCAGCAAACCCGATTCGTTAACCAATCTCACAGCATCGGAGGCAAAGGGGTAGAGCTCGAAATCCCGAACGTCTCCGAGCCCTTCTCCCCCCAAAGTGCCCTGCAGATCAAAAAATACCGCTCGCCTTTCACTGCCTGTCATTTCCACTCCCCCACGGAAAATGCCACCAATAATCGAACACCCTCTTCGCGACTGATCAACAACCGCTCATTCACTTTGGCCAAGGAAAATGCCTGTTGAAGCGTCTAGAATTACTATTTGACCCGATCGTATATCAGAGAGAAAGCTTCCGCATTACGTTCTATAACCATCACTACATCGGGAGTTGTCATGGAGCATGTTATCATCTCGCCGGGCTCTACCGATGCCCAATTATTATCCCGCCGAATCACCCGTACTGGACCCATTCGCTTGCCACCCACAATTCAATCGCCTATTCGATCTGGTAATCAATCTAGACGCTATAGCGATCATGCCTCCCTACTCAGAGCTGTTGAAGAGATCACGTATTAGCAAAACGCCAGCGATACCCATCCCTAGCAGTGCAATGGAGTAAATAGCCATTGACCCAATCATCAGTGCCCATGCCCAGGCAGTTGGCTTGGTCTTGCCAGAAGCTAAACCTGTGGCAACGGCAAGCATTTGGGCACCGACTAGCACCCCTGTAGCAATACCCAAACCCCAGCCTATGAGCTGCTGCCGTAGGTGTGCTCGCAAAGCCGCCCAAAAAAGCAGCCCTCCACCGACGAAGGCGACCGGAAAAAGCTCCGCCGGCAAGAGCCAGTCTAATCGAAGCCCATGCCCCGTGATGCTCCCGATCACAGTAATGGCAATAGTAGCAGCTAGCGGGAACCAGACAAGCACCGTCCCGACCACAGCTAGGATTCTGGTGTTAGTATCCTTCCTTCCCAAATCGCCACCCCTTGGTCTTATCGCGGCCTACTGCTCCGGTGCTCCCAACCTGCTAGATGCGCATTTGGCATATTTCTGCATTATAGCAATAACCCTCCTTGATTTGCCCTGTGATCTCGCCCAAGGCCACCCTAACGCCCTGATTCGGTAGCCCTCATCAAGAGCCGGGCAATCCGTAAAGTCTTTTGAGAAGCACTTCCGATTACTGATCTAACCGCTTCAAGGTCAATGTATTCTGTTGGCGAGAATCCATGATTCTTAAAAAGATCCGTTTTCACCCAAGCCGCGCACTCCGTAACACTCTCTTGATCTAGACCATCTGGCAAGCCTGGGAAAACGGCAGAGGATAAATATCTGGCAACCTCCTGGCGTGTGCTCTCATCCGGACGAACCAGAATATCCAACCTGCTCATTTCCGCGTAGTAGCGTTCACGCCTGTTAGGCAGCTGCATATAATCTGCCCTTGCTTTCAATGGATGCCTGACATACCTATCCCATTCCTCATCGGTAATAAGGTGACAAAGATACCCCAGAACATAGTCCAGATCAGTAGACTGAGCATATTCGTCTAGAAATTGATCCCATCGATAGTACACCAACCCGCATATCCGTTCAGAATAGTGGGTAAGAGCTTTCTCCAACGATGGGATAGAATCAGGAGCTATTGCCCCCAAGAAGAACTGCTCTGGTTTGGCAATCTCAAGGCTCTTAGCCGAGTCGACCGCTACCCTAATATGAACAGTAAGTGAAGCCAAGTCTATAACCTCCAGTCTAGGTACATCAACAAAGCTACCCGTAGCGCGCTAGCTGCTCCTTTGCCAGTGCAAGGAAAATCACAAGGGGATNTGAGTATGTATGGCACACTTAGTAAGCTTCCTGAAGGACTNTTTCGTGGGTTCCCATATTTCTCCTGTTATTCATTGAACCACATAGAACCCTATGTGATAGCATAGTTGTCAGGAGGCTGCGAGNAAAGCATATCCAGCATCGGGATTCAGAGATCTCGATCATGCAGGAGCGTGGGTGCTGAGACCTATACGCTGATACAACAACGAGCATCATCACAGTGCTCTTAACTTTCTAACGCCCGAACAGAGGCATAGGGCCGGGAAGCCATCCTGGAAGGCGGAAAACAAGTCTACGAGGCCGCTAAAGCTCGACATCTGGAGAGATGGTAGCGGGAAATTCGAAATTGGAGTCTGAGTCCGTGGAATATGTCAGGTAAGCATGATCGGAGGCGGACAAGAATGACAAAGAAAACCTCCATTCATCACACCGCTACCGGATAGCCTGCAATGCATTGCTTGTGTTAGGAATCGTGCTGACAGTCTATTTTTGTCCTGTCTCCTCACCATACATAGAAATGCAATGGGTAGGTTCTGTACTCCGCTGGNGGCATCTTGTCAGTCGTATAGAATCCGGCGGAAGCTTCCAGCAGCTGTGGTATTCGGTTTACAATCGTTGCACACGTGAGTTCTACTGTGGCTGGGCGCGCGATCTTGACTACCGTATTGGGTTCTCCTATGATAGACCAATCATTTCGGTCGAATTCGCCTTCGGCGTAGACCTTCCCGATGCACTCAGATACAATGACAGGCCCTTGGTTTGTCACAGTAGTCACAATCGCGGACATGCCAGTAGCGTGACCTGCAGGGATTACCTTTCCTAGTGTCTCTGATTTGATGTCCCTATCGTGGGTTGTTGGTACCAGCTTCTGATCGGTTGACTTAATCGACCACCCGAATTGTGAACATAGCCACTCATTTGCATTCCACATGAAAGATGGCAGTGAATCGCTTTGAGCAATCTCTTTCTCAAACTCTTCCAGGCTGAGTCCGGCACCATGGACTTCTGCCAGGGCAATGCCATAATCCTCCACATTATAGCTGGACATACCCTCTATTCTTTCGATCGTATGACTTGAGCCTGCCAGTGTTGTAATCAAGTTCCCCCAATATACATCTTGATAACCTGAGCCGGCCAGAGTACAGTTGTTGTCCTTAGCTAATCTGTCCAATCGATTGGTGAGTGCAGGTGAGGTATTCCATGGATAGAAGGCCTCTTCACATGTGCTGATCGCATTGACACCGTGCTTGGCAGAGAGCGCGAAGGCATCATATACCTCAGGCATTAGACTTCTGGTGGCAATTACACATGCATCCGCGTCACATTCGTTGAAAACTTGTTCAGCATCTGATCTGATGCGCACGTTGATGTTGAATCCAAGTCCTGCAACTTCTCCGACATCTTTACCTACAAGGTCGGGGTTGAGATCGATAGCGCCGACTATTTCCGCGCCCTTCTCATATAGATACCTGAGAAAATATCTGCCCATTTTGCCACAACCGTACTGGATGACTCTAATCTTCTCTCTCATTACAGCATCCCCTTTACACTTTTTGGCAGGACCATGCCGCCCCTTCTTGTCCTTACTTGTCTCTGACTTACGCATGATGTCTATTGTAGGAGTAGAGTCAACTATCACCTGACTCTCCGATCGGTATTTGAAGTTTGCTACTTCGCATATGTAGTCTCCCATTATCTAATATCCATTATCCTCTATATGATGAAACAGCTCTAAAGTCACTGTTGCAGTCAAAGGGGATTCCACAACCCATGGCAAGATATCAAAAAACCCCCAAAGCCTTTGGCAATGGAGGTTTTGCTCTGGTGAGCCATCGGGGATTCGAACCCCGGGCGCCCGGATTAAAAGTCCGGTGCTCTACCGACTGAGCTAATGGCTCAAAATGGTGCCGAGAGCCGGAATCGAACCGGCGACACGGGGATTTTCAGTCCCCTGCTCTACCGCCTGAGCTATCTCGGCAATGGCTGGGGCGCCTGGACTCGAACCAGGGAATGCAGGAGTCAAAGTCCTGTGCCTTACCCAACTTGGCTACGCCCCAGTAAATGGCGGAACCGACGGGACTTGAACCCGCGATCTCCGGCTTGACAGGCCGGTGTGTTAACCAACTACACCACGGTTCCATTGCTAGATGAGATCTCTCGCTTGGAGAAGATGGTGCGGAAGAAGGGACTTGAACCCTTACAGGATTAGCTCCCACAAGGCCCTCAACCTTGCGCGTCTGCCAATTCCGCCACTTCCGCATGTAAAGAAAGCTGGAGCCGATGACCGGAATTGAACCGGTGACCCCCTCCTTACCATGGAGGTGCTCTGCCTGCTGAGCTACATCGGCATCTTGGAGCGGTAGACGAGGCTCGAACTCGCGACCTTCGCCTTGGCAAGGCGACGCTCTACCAACTGAGCTACTACCGCATATTCCCGACTCCTCAAACAACCTTCACTTCCCATTGGCTTCTCAACATCGGAAGCGCTATGAGTGTGGAGCCCGCTGTCGGATTCGAACCAACGACCCCCAACTTACAAGGATGGTGCTCTACCAACTGAGCTAAGCGGGCCCAAGTAAAAGTGGTGGAGGGAGGAGGATTCGAACCTCCGAAGGCATCGCCAGCAGATTTACAGTCTGCCCCCTTTGGCCAGCTCGGGAATCCCTCCACGCTCTGTGCCTACTTATTTTACCTGCAAAACGTCGAAAAGTCAAGACGGGCTCGCTATGCAGCTTCTTACAGCCCGTGTCATCAATTGATGACGACGGTAGTGACAGATAATACTCTAGCATAGGTCTCAGGCAGTGTCAAGAGCCTTTAACCACCCTCTTATCGTGCGTAATTCCCGGATAAGGTTTGANAATAGCATAAATGAGCCTATATATAATAATGGCCATATGCGCAGCAATTTCGTGGCCANATGAAGGACCATCACAATAAGGAGTGAGCGCCTTGGATAATTTTACCTTCCAGAGTCCAACCAAGATCATTTTCGGTAAGGGTGCGGAACACCAGGTGGGAAAAGAAGCCCGCTCCCATGGTGGGAAGGTACTGCTCCACTANGGGGGAGGCAGTATCAAGAGGACTGGACTGTACGATCGTGTAGTCCAATCCCTGAACGAAGCCGGCGTAGAAGTCGTAGAACTAGCCGGCGCCCAGCCCAACCCCCGTTTGAGTCTCGTCTACGAAGGTATCGAGCTTTGTCGCAAAGAGAACATTGACCTAATCCTCGCAGTAGGCGGGGGTAGCACAATCGATTCCTCCAAAGCTATCGCCATGGGGGTCCCGTACAAGGGTGACGTGTGGGATTTTTTCNCGGGTAAAGCGGATGCCCAGACAGCGTTACCCGTAGGTGTTGTTCTCACCTTGCCGGCAGCAGGCAGTGAAGCGAGCGATAGCTGTGTCATCACCAAAGAAGATGGCTGGCTCAAACGTGGCTATGGCAGTCAGTTGATCCGCCCAGTTTTCGCCATTATGAACCCTGAGCTCACCTTCACCTTACCTCCCTACCAAACAGCATGTGGTGCAGCAGACATTATGGCTCATATAATGGAAAGATATTTCACGAATACCAAAGGCGTAGATTTCACCGACTACTTATCGGAGGCCACCCTTAAGACAATCATTAAGCATATACCCGTGGTCTTGGAAGACCCAGAAAACTACGAATCCCGAGCACAGATCATGTGGGCAGGCACCATCGCCCACAATGATCTTCTGAGCACAGGTAGAGTTGGCGACTGGGCATCGCATCAGATTGAACACGAGCTGAGCGGTATCTATGATGTCCCCCATGGGGCTGGCCTTGCCGTTGTGTTTCCTGCCTGGATGAAGTATGTATATAAGCATGACATTGAGCGCTTCGTCCAATTTGCGGTCCGGGTCTGGAATGCAGAACAAGACTTCTTTAACCCCGAGCAAACTGCCCTCGAAGGGATCCGACGCCTCGAGGACTTCTTCCGTTCTATAGGCCTGCCTGTACGCCTAAGCGAACTAGACATCCCTAATGACCGCTTAGAAGAAATGGCTGAAAAAACTAAGAAGGGCGCCGACGGCAAAGTGGGCCAGTTCGTTAAACTAACTACCAAAGATGTCTTGAACATACTAAGATTAGCAGAGTAGAGAAAAGAAGTAGTGATATGCAATGCATACGAGCAGGGACCATTTCCAGTGAGCTTCCCTGCTCGTTTCATGTCCAACCGGGGTATCATTAGGCCTAGAACCCTACCCTTTTCGATGACTACGTTGTCTGCGAGCCTTAGCCCAATTGCTTAGCCACTGTCGCTCCGGCTCGGGAATGGGGCCATTGGGCTCAGCAATTATCATATAGTCGTTCTCTCCTTCTTCCAGGACGAAGCCGTATTCTTCTCCATTGTCTTCATCGTACTCCAAAAGCAAATGCCCATGGACGTGCCATTTTTCGAGAAAAGGATCCCAAGTACAACTAGATACCTCCGCGTATCGCTCCACCGGTGTGGACTCGAAAGATCCATCTTTAACGTTATACCTGCCCATAGACCTCCTCCCATTCTATACATAGTAGTGTGTTCATGCTCTATCAGCATCATGATCCATATGTGCCAAGGATGTATCTTGGTATACTCTCCCCGGCTCTTCAATACAATGTACCGACAAAGGTAGGCTAGAGGTGACCTATATGATCTACGCATCCCGTTTTCTCCGCAAGACTCGTCCCACCATGGTGGGGCCCGATGTCCATTGGATGAAAACTGCTTTAGCTAAACTAGATTATTTGGCACTGGATGAATCTGTCTGGGAATTTGATACCCAGGCGGAAGCTGCGATACTTAAGTTTCAAAGGCTGCACAATCTCATCATGGACGGAGTGGTCGGACCTAGCACTTATCGGGCTCTATGGACTGCCCAAGCAAACGTATTGACCGGCGTCTCCGCTCCAACCTCTCCCTGCGAATATCCGCCTATCCTCATCCATATTGATGGGGGAAGGTCCCTATTGCATTGTTTCATTCAAGGGCACCTCGTCGAGTCTTACCCCATCGCCCTAGGCTCCCCCCATTCGCCTACTCCCTGTGGATACTGGCATGTGGTAGCCCGGGAAGTTGATCCCGGAGAACTCTTCGGAACACGGTGGCTCGGCCTTTCCGTACCTTTTGGGGCCTATGGAATACACGGAACCGATAACCCCGAAGCCATTGGGAAGAAAGCAACTCATGGATGCATATACATGCTCAATACTGACATCGAAACCATTTTTGCCAGTACTCCTATCAATACGCCTGTGCTGATCACCGGCCCCGCAGCCATTAGTCGCTTGCTGGAACCCGGCGTACTGCCGGGCCGTGATATTCAGCGGGTGCAAAGCATACTTCAAACGCTGCGCCTTTTTACGGGCCATCCCGATGGGCACTACACGCCATCTACAGCAACAGCAGTGACTACGTTTCAGAGACAAGAAGGTATAGAACCTAGTGGTAGTGTTTGTCCCTACACCTTCGAGGCTCTGGAAAAAGCCTTCGACATAGCCACAGGGGCCACCAGGCCCTAGCTTACGCATCATAAGCTCATGCAGATATATGCACCCATACTGGCCAACATAGCCACTGCTTCCGCCACATTACCAACCCCATAGCCGGGGCGGTAAAGCACAGGGCAGGCATCACCAAAGACGGAGCGCTTGCGCCTACTGGTGCAGCATGCACCATCCCCCAGCCGCAAGCAATGCACCACCCACCCACCGCCACCAAGTGAAAGGTAGTGGCGAAAGACCAAAAAGGCCAAAATGGTCAATGATACATGCTGTCAGAACCTGAGCCGCAATAATCGCGGTGGTAGCCGCAGCGGCCCCTACCTTGGGAATGCTGGCAGCCACGGTAAAAATGATGGCAACCCCCAGAATTCCACCTAACCATGTGTACCATGGGGCACTCCAGATTTTCTGCAAACTGCCTTCGCCGACCAAGGGCAAAGATGCCAAAGCCAATAGGGTGCCAGTAACCTGCACGAAGAATGTGGCTTCCCATAAACCAGCAGCTTTTCCTAGAACAGAGTTCAGTGAACCCTGCAGTGCCATAAGCGCCCCTGCCAGCGCAGCCATGCTTAGAGCCAGAATTCGGGCTGACAACATAGGACCTCCTTGCTTCACCCATCTAGTATCCGCGACTGGGGGAACACTCTATCCCTAGAAGGGTTTCCTTTTGCTGCCACGAATTATGAAACCAAGTATCACTTTACTTTTCAGGGAAGTGTATGGATTGCAGACAATTTCATCCTTAACATACGCTTTGGACATTGGCACCCGCACAGTGGCTGGCATCGTCCTTGACGGGCAAGAGCCTAATTATCAGATCGTGGCGGGTAAGATCGCTGAGCAGGAGCCAGGTGCCATGCAAGACGGCCAGATCCATGACATAACAAAAGTTGCCAGAACCATACGGCATGTTACTTCTAGTCTCGAGGCGAAAATTGGACGGGTACCCCAACAAGTAGCTGTGGCAGCAGCTGGCAGAACTCTCAAGACGATCTTAGGCACGGCAAGTCTTACCGTATCTCCCATAGAGCCCATTGATGAATCGACCATTCAAAGCCTGGAGATGCAGGCAGTGCTAAAGGCTAGAGAGAGTCTCCAATCCCGCACTGGTACTACTGCCCCTAAGAAGCAAGATTGGGCATCTGAATACATATTCGTGGCCTATAGCCCCATGGTGTATTACCTAGATAATGAACCCATCGGCAGTCTCTTGGGTCATCGAGGAGCTAGTATAGGGGCCGATGTCCTCGTGACTTTTCTACCCCGAATAGTCATTGACTCCCTTTCCGCCTCCCTCTCTGCTGCTGGATTAGAGATGGGTTCCCTGACTCTAGAGCCAATCGCAGCTATCCAGACGGCTATCCCCCTTTCCATGCGCAGACTGAACCTGGCCCTGGTGGACATAGGTGCTGGCACATCGGACATTGCACTCACTCGGGACGGAGTCATTTTTGCCTATGGCATGGTATCGGTGGCAGGAGACGAGATCACAGAAGCTTTATGTCAGCATTACCTTCTAGACTTTCGGCAAGGAGAGCGGCTCAAAAGGCAGCTTCAAAGAAAAGAGAGACTCATTGCGGAAAACGTATTGGGGCAAGAGATATATCCTAAGGCCGACGAAGTCACTACCCTTATTCAGCCGGCGGTGGAGAAACTAGCCTCCGCTATAAGCCAGGAAATCCTTCGTCTGGGCAGTGCTGCGCCCCAAGCTGTAATCTGTATAGGTGGTGGTAGCCTGACACCCTCCCTTCGGGAGAAGATTGCCAGTCTATTGGGGTTGCCTACCCATCTGGTAGCTGTTCGAGGCCGAGAGGCCCTCCCCAATGTAGAAGGATATCGAAATACCCTGTCGGGTCCAGATTGCATAACCCCTATTGCCATCGCTGTAAACGCCAAGACAGCCAACTCAGTATTTACTTCAGTAACAGTTAACGGCAGAGCTCTGCGGCTGCTGGGCGTGTCGATGCCCACAGTGAAAGATGCTCTGCTGGCCGCTGGCATAGGCCCGAGAGAAATTCAAGGTCGGCCCGGCGCGGCGCTGACCTTCACTCTAAATGGAGAGGTGCAAGTAGTCCCCGGCACAATGGGCGAACCCGGGATAATCCGAGTAGACGGCCAAGAGGTGACCTTAGATACGCCCATCGCCAATAATGCAAACATTACCATTGACGCGGGGCAAGCCGGGGCGCCAGCCTCACTATCGATTAGGGACTGCATAGCCCTGCCGGAACCATTGACCATAATCTGTCAAGACGAGAAAATCGTGGTGCCGCCTGACATTCTCCGCAATGGAAAGAGTGCCACCTATGAGGACAGAATCGCAGATCGTGATATTGTCAGCGTGGTGCCCCGTCGACGGGTATCCGATGTCCTGCAATGGCTGCAGGAACAAGGGCGGATCGAATCGCGATCTATGATATACTATACCCTTAACGGCAAGGCTTGCTTGCATATGGCCGAAGTGAGCGTTTGGGTTAATAACGTTCAAGTACCTCATGACACAGAGTTAGAAGACGGAGACCAGCTCGAGATTGAGATGGACGATACGCCACTGACTCTAGAACAGCTTCGTAGAGTGCATGGGTCCTCACTTGGCGAAAGTACCGTGGTTTTTTCCATTACGATAGCTTACAACCAACAACCAATAACCCTTGCCAAAGAGCCTGCTTGGGCGTACACCCGCCAAGGTCAGGCTGCCTCACCAGACGATATCGTACAGGATGGCGATGAGATTACCATTGCCCCCCTAGAGCATTCCGACGAACCTGGCTTTATCCTCAGTGATATTTTCAACAGCCCAAGTTTCACNCCGCCTNTGCATGATCAGGGCGGAACACTCATAATCAAACTGAACAACTCACCCGCTGGCTTTACTTCGCCCATATCCCACGGGGATGTCATTGAGATGTACTGGGCTGCAAACCGCACTAAGTAGTGCCATGGTTTTAGGGAGCTTCTTTCTCCATCCCTGGCTCGGTCTCCAACTTTGGCGGAGCGGCGTCCGATGACTGAATATGGCTAGTAAGAAGCTTTGCTTCAAACTCTAGCGATTCCTGGAGTTCCGGGTTCGCTTGCGGCAAAGAGATTCCCTGTCTCACTAGCTGAATTTCAAAATCGCACTTGCACAGCACATCTAGATAGTCATCGAGCCTATTATCAAGTTTCTTAATAATGTCATCGATGATTTCCCCTAAATTACTGGCCCGCTCGATGGCATCTTCCACATCGGAGCGTCTAGCCAAGGAAATGCGGTTATATTCATCGGCAGCCCTGACCATCAGGCTATAAGAATCGGCTAACGATGCCAAAAGCAAGCTTAATTGCTCGACGCACTGCTTACTAAGCTTGCACTTGCGCACCGTCCAAAAATCATATTCATACCGATGCTCTGGAGGGGTAAAAGGATATCGTTTCTTAGTCAAGACCGCCACCTCGCATTCCACTCCCTAATACATATGTGCCACCTGAGTCTACTAAGACACCTCCAAAACACGTTGGTTACCGCGGCACTAACTGCAAAACAATGGTGCAGTAATGACAAATGCTGTGTATAATGAAAATGTAGAATAGAACTAATCAAGGGGCATATTGGGAAACCTGAGTCGATTACCTTAGAAGAGGAGGGAGGTGATCCGGCTTGGCCGTACAGTGCCCGGAGTGTGGAACATACAATATTACCGCTGCGGAAACCTGCAAGAAATGCGGCGCCGCATTCAAGGCCAAACTAAGTAGAATCGAACCAGAAGAACCTAAGAAGAAACCAGGATTCTTTGCTCGCCTTTTCGGAAGAAAATAGCTCATGGCAGACCGGTGTATACAACACCGGTCTCTGCTTCTCTCGGGTGAGCAAAGGCCCGGATAGTCAGAGTGAAGGACTCCTATGCTCGACAGAGAATACAGATACGAGACACTGCTCACGCAGTGTCCTTCATTGCAAGGAGATGAGCTCATACATGCGTTTTGATCTTCACACACATACTAACCGGTATTCGGCTTGTGGAAAAGCTACTCCTCAAGAGATGATGGCCGGTGCCATAGACCACTCCCTAGATGGCATAGTTATTACTGAGCATAACGTCCTATGGAGCGAAGAAGAGATTAACGAACTCCGGGCAGCCTTCCCGAAGCTGGTGATCTTGCGGGGCATTGAGGTCACCACTGCACATGGCGAACACGTTTTGGTTTTCGGAATAACGGATCCCTCATTGTTTACCGAGCACATGGAAGATTCTGTCTTAGGCGAGATAATCGCTGAGCATCAAGGGGCAGCTATGTTGGCCCATCCATTTCGGTATCACGATGAGATACATCCTGACACTATGGCCATGCCCCTGCATGCCATAGAAATAGCTAGCAGCAATATCAGAAAACACATGCAAGGACCTATAGATGCTTTAGTAAAGAGCCTCGGCATTCCCGCAGCCGCATCGAGTGATGCCCACTGGCCCGAGAACCTAGGTCTTTACGGGATGGAATTCCCCTATCGGATAAACACTGAGCAAGAGCTGGCAGCCGCAATACGCAAAGGCGATTTCACAATATTCGCCGATACCGCCAGGGTGAACCAGATGAACCTTGAGCTAGGAAAAGAAATATCCCTGGCTTCTCGTTTGATGGACCAGGGATACTCCGATCGTCAGATCAGAGACCTCTACGGCTCGTCCATGTCCATGTTACAAGCATTGCGAGCCGGCAAAGAAGTAGAACTAGTAACACCTATTCCATAGGCAAAAAGANCGGATCGTTGATCCCATATCGAGGCAGGTCCCATATATCTTATAGCTCATCTAGAATAGTCGTATCGACAAGACCTTCTAGATCTATTGCTTCTCGAATCACGCCTGCCTGCTGTAAAAACTCTGCGGTATTGTCAAGGGCAGCTAGTAAATCAGGTCCTAGCTGGGGTGAGAAAACATATTTGCTCATCACTTTCTTCGCTATTTCCGGTGTCAACTTGGTCTCCTGGGCAACCAACTCGAGGGTCCGCTCCGGCTTTGCCTCCATGAACTCCAAACTGCGAATGTGGGCGCTGAGGAACGCGACTAGCACTTCAGGTCGCTGTTCCTTGAGTTCGCGGCGGACAGTCATTACCGTAAGACCTGGCATAAGATTGGTTCCATTTCGAAGCACCGTAATCTTACCTTGAGTTTCCAAGTTAGTTAGAACAGGCTCTACTATGCTGGCAGCGTCGATCTGACCAGCCATCAAAGCCGTAACAGCGTCGGGAACCAGCATGTTGACAACCTGCACGTCCTTGAGACTTAACCCAGCCTCTTCCAACGCCTTAGCCAATAGCAAGTGGGCCTCTGTCCCCACAGGAACACCTACCGTTTTGCCCTGCAGATCTTCGACGGATTCCAGAGGGGATCCAGCCTTGGTAACTAACGCAAAGCCCGCAGGAGCCTGACCATAGGCGGCAAAAATCTGCAACTCTCTACCGCCAGCATAAGATGTAATGGTAGAGGTGCCACCCATGACTGCAGCGATATCCAGTTCACCGGCGGCCATAGCTTCAGTCATCAGATACCCCGCAAGAAACGGCGTATATTCAACCTCCATACCAAGCTCAGCCAAGGCCTCTTCCAAGAAGCCTGCTTCCTTCATGACTATGCTTGGCACGTTTAGAGGCATGGGATTGTAAGTAACCCTCAGTTTTTCTGCGCCTCTGGCTAACCCACCCAATGCCAAAAACAAGACAAGAGAAGATACGAATAGACTAACCCAACGTTTCCCGCCCTTACCTAGACTCAGCAAACGCTCCACCAAAATCCCCCTCTTCCTTCACTCTACTAACCCTATTATACTATAGTAACATACCCATAAGCTCCTGGCGAAAAACGTTGAATTCACCAGTAAGCCGATTCCGTGGGTAAGGCAGATCAACTGGAATCACCTTCTTGATTCGGCCAGGCCTCTCCGACAACACAACGATCTGAGTTGAGAGCAGGATTGCTTCATCCAGATCGTGGGTGACAGCTACAATCGTCAACTGTCGGTCTTGCCATATCTTGAGGAGCTCTTGCTGCATCCGCATCCGGGTGACTGCATCTAGGGCTCCTAGGGGCTCATCCAGCAGCAAGACACGGGGCGAACCTGCTAGGGCCCTGGCCAATGCAACCCTCTGGGCCATACCTCCCGACAATTCCCGAGGAAAAGCAGTGCCAAAATCCTCTAACCCCACCAACCTAAGCAAACCTGTAACCGCCTCTTGATTGTGGCCCCTATCAGGCATCCCCAAACGTACATTGCGGGCCACTGTAAACCATGGGAAAAGCCGAGGCTCCTGGAAAACCATACCCCGTTCCCAGCTCGTACCTTGGACCACCTGGCCCCCTACCTTGACAACACCATAGGTAGGGGGCTCTAGGCCTGCAATCATTCTCAGTAGAGTGGTCTTGCCGCAACCGCTCTGGCCTATTATCGTAGCAAAGGCGCCAGTCGGAACACATAGGTTTATATTACTTAAAGCCAAGAGGCCATCTGCATCGGAGCCAAACCGTTTGCTAACGTTTTGCACCTCGATATCTGCCTTTGGCCCGTGCTGTGAAATCTCACGTACCCCGCCAATAGAGGAGGCGTTTTTCAATGGCCCTCCACCCCCAGTCAAACAAAGAACCTAAAAGTCCAATGACCGCAATACCCACAAACACCTCATCCATCCGCACCAGGGAACGAGCTGACATAATCATATATCCCAAACCGCTGAAGGCTGCCAGCATTTCTGCCGCCACCAATGCCCTCCAGCTATTGGACATGCCAAGGCGCAATCCTGTGATCAAACTAGGCGTTGCCGCCGGCAAAATCAACTCCCGGAGACTCTCCCAACGGGAGAATTGCAGAAGCTGGGCCACTTCCCAGTAGTGACTGTCGATCTGGTCTACTCCGAGGATGGTGTTCATGAAGATTGGGAAAAAGGCTGCATATACAATCACTGCCAGCTTTGTAGCCTCCCCAATACCTAAAGTAAGTATAAAAACGGGTATCCAAGCAACGGGGGGAATCTGACGCAAGAACTCCAGAGCCGGCAACAGCAGTTGGCCAAAACCGGGGAGGCTAGCCACCATGATCCCCAATGGCACCGCTGTACCAGCGGCAATGCCAAAACCGTATGCAATCCGCCACAGACTAATCCGCACATGTCCTGTCAGCTCTCCGCTAGACACCAATCGATTTATAGTTGTGGCCAGATCATCCGGGCCTGGCAATATACCGGTACCAAAACCCCGGTTCGCCGATAACCACCACATGGCAACCAAAGCCAGGGGCAGTAAGCTCCCCCGTAAAAACCGCCAAATACCTCGGGCCTTCCCTTTACCCAAACTAATCCCTCACTCCTCAATGCCACCGATTCCCGCCTAGGCCTGCATTCTAGTCGATAGTCTCTTCGCTTGGAATTCCGTAATTCCCTGCAACTTTATGCCCAATGACGGGCAGCTCCCAATGGGAAATAACTAACATTCTCCAGATGTCAAGAAGGAATCACCATTTGCACCAAGAAATCCTATGATCAATGACAACCAGAAGCAAACTGAAGGTTAGTATCTAGTAGCTATCGCAGGAGGCCCAAAGAATGTCCATGGATGCAGAGAAAACCATCCTATCTTTGCCAGAAGTCAAAGGTTGTCGCATTTTCTACGACGAAAACGGCATAGATCAGATTTATGTCTCTGCTAGCATACCTGCGCAAGGGTCTGCAGGACGACTGCAGTACATAAAATCCTTGGTACGCTCCGTAGTCGGCGCCCTAGCCTTGGAATACGGCTGGAATGTGGACTACCGTAAAGTCAAAATTGTCGATCACTTGGATACTGAGCTACAACAACAGTGGCCAGTTCGTCAAGACAAGAGAATTAGGATCATAGCTGCGTACATTAAGTACCTACCTGAGCCCCAGGTACGAATAGAGATTGAGCTAGACGGGTCCACATATGCTGGAGTTGCGCCCTACGATGAAAGAGACCCCATTAGCTCAACCATAGAAGCTTTCATGGAGGCTTTTCACCTAATCGACCTAGGGCAGGTTAGCTTGGTGTTTGCTCATCAAATACCGGCATCTTTGGCCCACAGTCATCTGATCATAGTGAAGCTCCGCTATAAGAGCAATGATGGCGAGGAAGCAGAGCTCTTGGGTATAGCCGAATCTAGGCAGGATTTTCTGCTGTGTACTGTGCGGGCTTGCCTCAGTGCTTTGAACCGCAAGATCGGGCTATACTATCAGAACGGTAACATTTGCCCGGCCGAACCGGACCCAATCTAGATCGGACAGAACCGGACCCATTACGAAGATGGGGAGGGTTCACCTATGAAACGAGTTATGGCGATTATCTTCACCCTGGCATTGACCTTAGGTCATGCCATCGTAGCTTTAGCTGATACCGCTCGTCTCAGATAAGACACGGGATCAATCTGGCCGGGCAATTTTTTCTTTGCAGAGGTGATATCATGCCACAAACATTAGTATTTCAAATCTACCTCTGCGTTGTTGGATCATTCGCCTGCCTGCTTACCTATAGACTAGGGGCCCTAACGGCGAATCATTTCAGTATTGATATTCTTTTCTTTGTCGGCCTGCTGTGGGCCAATAACCGGCGATCAGTGGAGACAGAGTCAGGGGCCTTCTCCTTGAACTACCCGCTTATGCTGCCGGTTATGGCTTTTCACGGTCCTTGGCTAGCTGCCTTAGTGGCTGCGATAGGCATAATCGATATCGAAGAGCTGCAACGCCCCTTAGGCATAATTCTACATAACCGCGGAAGCATCGCCTTAAGCGCACTAGTGAGCGGTATCGTATTTCACACCGTCTCGGCTCGGTACAGTTTTACCTTGGCCGTGGCGTTGTCTGCCCTCTCTTACCTTCTCGTCAATAACCTTTTTTTCATCAGTGCTAAGCTAGTGCAAAGCCTAATCTCCGGCACAAGGGACGGCTTCCTCAACGATGTGCTCGAGAATTTCAAGACATTCATCCCTTCAGCGGCATTAGCTGCTGTCTTCTACTATACCTACGTGTACTTTTCTGTCTACGGTCTCATCGTATCATACCTAATATTCTTGGCCCTCCGTTCACAGACACTTTTTGGGCTAATCGACACAACCTACCGTTTGGCTTTTATCAAATCCATACTAAGAGCAGTATGGGCTAAGGATCCTGAACTGATGGAGCATTTGGAAAGAGTAGCTTTCTTGTCTCGTGAGTTAGCCCGCCAGTACGGCTATTCACCCTTTCGACAAAGAGCTTTGGATGAAGCCTGCTACTTTCACGACATTGGTAAGCTGGAAATTCAAGATGACATTCTAAAATGGCCAGGCCGGCTGACCCATGGGCAGTATGAAACTATCCGGTCCCATCCCGAGCGAGGCGCCCGCTTTATCCAGGACGTTCCCATGCCCTTAACCAACCGGAAGATTATCGAGAATATTGTGCTCTATCATCACGAACGCTGGGATGGAACAGGCTATCCTGCAGGCCTCAAGGGAGAAGAGATTCCACTTGAGGCCCGCATTGTGGCTGTGGCCGATACGTGGGATGCGATGACTAGTCATCGCTGCTACAAAGATGCCTTGAGTATTCCCGAGGCTATTGATGAGCTCAAACGAGTCCGAGGCTCTCAGCTGGATCCTGCAGTTGTCGACGTCTTTCTTGGCATACTTGATACTGTACTGGAAAAGGAAAAGCGGCAGGCTAGTGATGTGCCCAGAGGTACTCCACGTGCCCCTGCCACTTTGGGTTGAACGGATCAAGGCCTAAGAGTCTATGACCATATAACTCCCCGCTCAGATAGAAACTGCTCTACTTCTGCTCTCTTCGGAATAGCTGATTGGGCGCCTAGCCTAGTCACGGCCAGAGCCCCAACAGCATTGGCAAAATGTACCGCTTGCCGCAATGGATAGCCTTCTGCCAATGCTACAGCTAATCCACCCGCAAAGGAATCTCCGGCTGCCGTAGTATCCTCAACTCGTACTTTGTGGGCGGGGATGTGCTCTATCGCCTCGCCAGTGGCCATAACAACTCCTTGTCCTCCTAGCTTCAAAAGCACATGCTTGATGCCCCAGTCTACAAACTCAGCCGCCAGTCTTCGGGCATCATCTATGCTGTGTATCTCTTTCCCAGCCAATATCTGGGCTTCATGCTCATTGGGCGTAATAATATCTACCTGAGTCAAGAGCTCACGGCCTAGCGGCCGGGCCGGGCCCGGATCCAGTATCACTGGCACTCCCGCTCCCCTCGCTATACCAATTACGGCTGCTACCGTCTCAAGGGGAATTTCCAGCTGGAGCAATACAATCGATGCACTCTCCAAAACCGTGCGGGCCGCCTCCACATCCTTAAGTGAGACACAGTTGTTAGCACCTGGTACCACCACAATGCTGTTCTCACCATCAGCATCCACCAAAATAATGGCTACCCCCGTTCCCGCCTCGGGCGTTCTTCCTACCAATTCGGTGTCAATGCCATTCTCGTGGAAATTGGCTATGAGATGGTCTCCAAAAACATCATTACCCACCCGTCCAACCATCTTAATCTTGCCGCCGGCACGGGCAACAGCCACAGCCTGGTTGGCCCCTTTGCCCCCAGGGACCATACGAAAATCCGAACCCAAAAGGGTCTCTCCTCCCCGAGGCATCCGATCAGTCCTGGCTACCAGATCCATATTAATACTACCTACAACTACGATATCCCCTGTACGCAAAGGGGCCACCTCCAACCAATCCTATGAAGTGGGGGCACTACGAAGATGCACCAAGCTCTGCCTCTAGTCTTGCCCGCTCTTGCTCATAGTGATAGTCTGCAATCCGCTTCTCGCTTAGCTCTACATATTCCTCCGCAATTTCATAACCAATGTAGTGCCTCCCTGATTTCAGGGCAGCAATACATGTGGACCCACTCCCACAGAAGGGATCCAAGACTACCTCCCCTACAAAAGTATAAAGCTGGATCAACCTATAAGGCAACTCAACAGGAAAAGGAGCAGGATGTCCAATTTTCCGCGCCGAATCTGCGGGAAATTCCCAAACGCTCCTGGTATACTCCAAGAATTCATCTCGATCAATGGTGCTTACCTTCCCTTGTTTGTTGCGACCGAAAGACCCTTTGCTAAAGACTAAGATATACTCGTGGACGTCCCTAAGTGTCGGATTAGATGCAGAAAGCCAGCTACCCCAGGCTGTAGAGCCACCTGCACTAGCTGCCTTATTCCAGATTATCTCCCCCCGCATGCGAAACCCGATATCTAGCATATCCGTTATTATGTAGGCATGCAAGGGAATGTAAGGACGTCTACCGATGTTAGCTACATTAACACAAGCCCGTCCACCCGGGATTAGCACTCTAAAGACCTCGGCAAAAACCGCCTGCAAAAGCCCACGGTATTCATCTAGCGATAAATCACCATCATACTCCTTACCCACATTGTATGGTGGTGAGGTTACCATCATGTGAACGGAGTTATTTGGTAACTCACTCAGGCTGCGGGCATCCCTGCAGAAAACCCTATCGATACAGAACTCGGGAAGAGGTTGCTCACTCAGATCGTCGAGGACCACCTCTTGCAGCTGATTGTATAGTCGACAGTTATAAAACCCTGTTGAATCATGATTTTCTCGTTTACTTGCACCAAAAGACCTGGTAGATGTGCTCTTCGCCACTGACGGAACCTCCTTCACTTTCACCCATTATAGCACATCATACCTCCATCTCGACCTTCTGCCTACTGGCAGCATCCAAACGGGATAGGTCTGGGATCTCGTATTTGTTGCCGTCAGCATCTTGGATCACTACATGGGTGTCGGAAAACCAACGTATATCAGCCCTTCGATTGCGTACCTCAAACTCTCGGAATCCCCGGTTTGTCTCGACTCGCCAAGTGAGCAGGCTGAGCTGGTCCTTGATTTCATAGATCTTTAGGATCTCTGGAAGGAAATACTCCTGCTCCAGCCTTGCCTCGAGTACCTGAATACTGTCACTATCCATTTGGCCATAGTGCATGATTATTCCCAGGAAACGACCCTCCGAATCCTCAATGGCTACCACATCTTGGGGGGCAGTGAGGGGAAAAGCTCGCTTGACCCGAACCGGTCCCAGGACCCCATTCTCTGTACCCATATATAGATTCTGCTGGCTGTCCTGCCAGAACCTGGTGTACTCTGAAGCAAACACCTTGGGATTTGCCGCCTCCATAGCCTCTACCTCCTCTGATTCTAAGCACAAAAATCGGCCATCAAAATACTACCATATTGCTACTTAGCTCAGATTGCATTCTGACCAACCGGGCAAACACGCCATCTAGGGTCAGCAGTTCCTCATGTGTGCCTTCTTCTACAATTATGCCGTCTTCCAAGACCAGAATACGGTCTGCGTTCTTCAATGTAGATAGACGATGGGCAATGGCAAGCGTGGTTCTATTTTCTATCAACCGCTCAATCGCTTCTTGAATAAGTTTCTCGGTTTCAGTATCTACCGCGGAGGTTGCCTCATCCAAAATTAGGATACGGGGATTCTTCAAAATGGCTCGGGCAATAGCTATCCGCTGTTTCTGGCCACCGGAAAGCCGTAGGCCCCTTTCCCCAGTATGCGTATCATATTTGTCAGCAAACCCCATGATGAAATCATGGGCGTTCGCTGCCCGGGCAGCCCGGATGATATCTTCTCTGGTCGCACTGGGCACCCCATACGCTATATTATCTGCGATGCTCCCGTGAAAGAGCAAGGGTTCCTGCAAAACTACTCCGATCTGGCTTCGCAGAAAGCGGAGATCCAGATCCCGGATATCATGACCGTCCAGAAGAATTTGCCCTGCTGTGGGATCATATAGCCGGGGTATTAGGTTGGCCATAGTAGTCTTCCCAGAGCCACTTGCACCTACCAAACCAATCATCTCTCCGGCCCGGATGTGCACATTGATCCCTGTTAGTACCTGCTCAGTATTATCATAGGAAAAATGCACATCCCGAAATTCAATGGCACCATCGATCTCGCTCGGTATTAGCGGTTTGCGGTGTCCCCGGCCATTCTCTGGCGGAGTATCTAGTATCTCGAAAATCCGCTCCGCGGCAGTAGCTGCCTGCTGAACAACATCGCTGAAAGCGCTCAAGCTGCGTAACGGACGGTAGAACTGGTTTAGATAGTAAAGAAATGCTACTAAATCTCCAACGGTAAGACTACTGCCGGTTATCACCAAATACCCACCATATCCCCAAACGATCAGCGTACCTAATGCAGTGGCAAAGTTGAGGAAGGGCATGAAAACTCCGCGAAAGCGGGCTGCCTCCAAATGGCGGTCCAGGAGTTGGTCGCTTCTTTGATCAAATTTCCCAATTTCCCTATCTTCTTGAGCGAAAGATTTGACTACTTGGATTCCCGGTATGGCATCTGCTAATACAGAGTTCATCAGGGCTCGCCGCACCCAGATACGCCGATAAGTACCTTGGATTTTACGTGAGAAGACTCTGGTCCCAATAACAATTAAAGGCATGGGGATCAATGTCATTGCCGCCAAACGCCAATCGTATCGGAACAAAATGATGCCTACACCAATACACATGACAATCTCATAGAGCAAGTCTTGGGCGCTTCGCACTATGAAATTTTGGAGGTTCTGGGTGTCATTGGTTACCCGGGACATTATGGCCCCAGTACGAACCGAATCGTAGAATTCCATCGGCAGGTGCTGCAAATGCCCGAATACATCGCTACGCATATCTCGAACAATACTCTGACCTAGCCAAGTGATAAGATAGGTCCTGGTACCGGATANGATTGCGTTAAGTAAATGGGCCGATCCCAAGAAGAGAACCATCAGACGCAACCTGACAAGGTCATGTTGAATTAGAACTTCATCGACCAGTTTCCCTGTTAAAAAAGGTTGAACCATGGATAGAGCACCGTTGCCGATCAAAAGCAGTGTAGATGCTACAGCAGCAAGCCGGTACGGCTTTAAGTATTGGAAAACCCTACGGATGAGTTTGCGTTTCTGTAGGCAGTACATGCATACTCGGCGTCGCATCACACGACCGCACTGAGGGCATCGATTACTTTCTCTTTCTAAACGCCGCCGCTGAACCAGGCGTGCCTTAGTTGCCATTCTCTGGAAGTCAGGAGCCACCCCGGTGGAGTCAATAACCGCCTCCATCTCCTCAAGAAATTCCTCCACTTCCATGGAGCAACGACGGGAAAAACGAGCCACAGACAATCTCGCGTCTTCGGTTAGCCCATAGATCATTCCATTGCCCACACGGTGAACAACCTCCAATGATTGGAGGCTCTCCACTGGAAGCTCGAAAACCAAACTGCCATCCTCTGCTATCAGGGTCAGTAGTCGCAAGTTAGTCAGAACCACCCATGAAGGTCGGTAATCACCCTCTAGGGTCATGTCAACCAAGAAAGCATACAAGACATCTTCCTGGGGTTCAAGTATGGACCTTGATACTGATTCGGCTTCTTCTTTGAGGCGGCCCTGGCCCTGCCTGTTGAGGAGATGGATATCAAAGCGCTCGTCTATAGCCACACCCTCATACCCTCCCATTCTGTTGTTCCAGGTCCTAAGGTGCTGTCACTACTTTTACTCTACTGAGGTATACAAGGAACACTCCTAAGATGCGGGGCTAATGTGGCCCACAACCGGTAGGTAAGGCAGGCCACCCCAGTTCGATGAAGATGTCACCAACACTAAAGGCGTTTCCGATAGTGGGCAACGAGAGAAAAAAACATCCCCCAACCATCACAGGGGAGTCTTAGCTTTGTTTACAGGGTTGCAACATTACACTATCAGTAAGCCCCAGCCCTACTGGATGCTGGGGAGGGATGGGCACACACCCTCTATTGGAAAAAATATCCAAAGAGCTATCAACNAAACTCTTGCCCATGATGGCAAATCCGAGACATTTCAAATTGAGCCTAAGAAAAAGCAGCAAGAACAATTTCCACATCCTAGCCTCTATCGTGACAAAAACTCTTCCCAACTCAGCCCCCGCTTACATCCTGACTCGCAACATACTGTAACGACCTGAAGAAACATTGATAATCACCAAAGGTAGGCGAAAAAGGAATAGAGCCAAAGCGGCTATACTAGCCAGTAGCACTGCCGCCTGGGGAAAAACAAAGTAACAGGGGCAAAATCCAAGGCAACGGAATAAGTGTATACCGAGGCTTCACCTGTCCTAGCTCCGGCATCTTAAAAAGGCTCGCCGGTGGCTCCGGAGGCGATGACGCATGTATATTGTTTCGCTACCCACCTGCCAAACCCTTCCTGTCCTTGAAGCGATCTAGCCACAAAATAGCAAACCGCAGGCTCTAAAGCCTGCGGTTTGTCTAATGGTTGCGGGGGCCGGATTCGAACCGACAACCTCCGGGTTATGAGCCCGACGAGCTACCAGACTGCTCCACCCCGCGACGATTATGCTCTCGTAAAGTGACTTTAGCCACTTAGGGTATTATATCACAGTCGCAGAAATAGTCAAGTTGCACGACCTCCGCGCTAAACCACCAACATCTCACACTTCTGGCGTTTGCAAACGCTCTCACCCAAGCTATTCTAGCATACCACATCTCACTTGGTCACACACTATGGATGGTCATCAATTAGGAGGTGACATCTATGGGCACAGGCCAAAAATCGAATACACCGATTAATCCCAACGCAGTGAAGGCACTCGACCAGCTCAAGTATGAGACCGCTAATGAGCTGGGAATTCAGATCCCCCAGGGGGATTACTGGGGTGACCTGCCTTCCCGTCAGTGCGGTGCTGTCGGTGGCAACATGGTCCGCAAAATGATTGCTGCCGCCGAGCAGTCCCTAATTGAGCAGACGGTTGCCGGGGTTCGTCAGGGCTTTCAACAGGGGCTCACCACTACAGTCAATCCCAGTACGGTAAATGTTCCCCCTGCCAACTGACATAACTTCGGTGAAGTCCACTAAATGGCTTAGCTGTGGCGGGCCGCAACC
>JGI24708J26588_10000524_pt1 | contig 31333 bp, 33 predicted proteins | sample BioPla1DNA2_FD_26588 | JGI IMG/M metagenome (IMG submission 26588) | reverse complement strand
ACTATGGAAAAACAAGAAAAAAAAGGAGGAAATCCTCCTTGAAATTACACCATTCATACTTTAAAATTAAATATCGGATAATTCTTGTCAGCATAGATTTTNANCTTTTTATTTTTTNGCAGCTTGTCAATGGCGTTTATTGAATAATCTGCCTGTTCGCTATCAGNTGCTACTAGGGCATAATTTTTCTCATTGTTTATTTCTNCATTTGCCTTGCTGTCATTTTTATATTTAGTATGCAGCTCAATGCTTTTTCGCTTATAATTCGCCATTATAGCTTTTGTATAAGAATTAATATCAGCTGTTTTAATAAATTTTATTTCGCTTGCCGATACATATTCTCCCCTTGCTATTTTGCGAGCAATTTTAACTGCTCTCAAACGTTTTACGACCTTGTCCGTTTCAGAATAGACTTTTTCGGCATCTTGTTTTAAAGCGTCAATATCACTTTCTGAATCGGTTTTGTCTGTGATTTTTAAGCTATCATTTGCAGTGGTATGAAAGCTATCAAATTTACCGTAGCTTTTTATACTTTTCCTATCTAATGAAATATTATTTAAAAAACTATCAAAATCATTTTTTATAGAATCATTTTGATAAAAAGATTTTATTGACAACAAAAAATCACCCCCGATATTTTATTATATCGGCAGGTGATCAATTATCTTTAGAAAAATTAGGTGACTATACTCTTTTTCCGTTCTTTTGAATTATTTCAACCATTTCTCCAACATTTTTCATTCCCGAAACCTGCTTCATATTAAATTTTACTTTAAATTCACGCTCAACTGCTGCGATTAGATTTATATGCTCTAGACTATCCCAGTCCTCAATATCATTTGCTGTTGTAGAAGCATTTACAACAATGCTCTTGTCATCAAAAACCTTTCTAAAAACCTTGTTTAATCTTTCATAAATATCCATAACAATCTCCTTTTCAATTTACATCAATAACATGATTTTTATTCTTATAATCGGAAATATCAAGCTCCCACACGCTGTCACCATTTTCAAGCAAGGAAATACGCTTAAACCCGAAATCTCCGTAAAGATTACTTACCATATTGTTTTTTGCTGTCTTATAATAATATCCTTTTAGCTTATTGATTCCTTTTTTCTTTGCCTGTAAAACAAGCTCATCAAGCATTGCAAGCTCCATATCACGTTTTAGCACACGACAACTCATAAGCCATAGCTTAATGTCAAAAACATTCTTTTCCTGTGGATTAGCCTCAGCAATAACAACGGAAACAACACCATTATCTCCAAACTTGTCAACAAGCTTTCCATACAGCGTAATTTNATTGTTNTCATTAGCTGCAGCTTCTATCTCAGCTGCTGTATACCTTTTTGTAGTGAGATTAAATTGATTACTCTTATTAGTAAGCTGCGTGATNCGCTCATAATAAATAGGCACAAAGCCCTCTATAACAGCCTTCATGTCAAGGCTTAGTAAATAATCCTTATAGTTTTCAAACTTTTTTTGCATATTAGCTCTTTCAAAGTTTGCCTTGTACATCTCATTACGCTTTAAATCATCATCGGATAAAGCAGTAACCTCAAAATATCCTGCCCTGTCAAGTATCCTGATATAATTTTCCACACCATCAAAGCTGGGTACAGCAGTAGTGGGCAGCATTCCTTTGACTATTTCACGTTCTGCCGGATTATCATCAAGAAAAACAACACTATCAGTGAGAATATTAAGCTCACTGCAAATTTCCTCAATATTAAGGTGCTTTGGCTCCCAATTAGCTTTTATGATTGTAAAATCATCAGGCTTTAACACGCCATCAGGGTGATTAAGTCCTGCAACAGCATTTTCCTCATCATTTTTACTAACAACAGTCAACGTAATTCCTATATCCTTAAGCTTAGATAAATAAGACTGAAAAGCTAGATATGCCTGTGAGGTAGGAGTTTCTTGTCCTATTTCTATGCCGTTTACCCCATCATCTCCTACTACACCACCCCATAAGGTATTGTCTAAATCTAGGGCAAGTGCTTTTTTATTCTTACCGTATAATGATTTAATGATATTACTTAAAGAATATGCAAAAACAGGTATCGCCTCCATTGATAGGGCATATTTGTACATATGCCAATGTAAAGGGTCAGCCCATCTATCAAGCCCAAATTGTGCTGAAAGCCAATTTATATCATGGATATAAAAGTTTTTAGCCTTGCCTGCATATTCAGCAAACATCATATTTAGTCTATTAATAAAATATACAAAGCCATGTATATCCGAAAAGTCCTTATTTCCCAAAATCCTGCTTGTCGGCTGGTCAAAATTGTTTTGTATTATCGGGCAAGAAAATCGCTCAGAAACAGCCTCCCACATCATTTTATATCGTGAAAACTCATTTTCAATATTTTGCTCTGCCTCTTCAGCACTAAGCTTTAAATTAAAATTATAGCTTTCAATATTCTTATTTGTAGTATGAATAAAAATCAAGTCCGGATGAAATTCATCAAGCTCTTTATTTGAGAAAACTCCATCCTGCCAAAAGCGATTATATTCAGACTGATAAAAAGACGGTTCTATACCGTTATCAAGCAAAAAAAGCTCAAGCATATTCTTTATATCATTAGTCGTGGAGCCACCTAAAATAGCAATCTTCTTTTTAATTCTTGAGCTGCCATCAGCTAAAAGTTGCCTTCTTAGCCTCTTTCTATTTTCAATCAAGTCAATTGAATCAAATGGAAAACCTATCATTCTTACTCCTTATCATTTTAAAGTTAAAGCATTAATAGCATCAATATTACTTGTAGTAATAGCACCCCAAAGTCCTGTGCCAAACATCAGGTCCGTAATCTCCTGCTGTTTTATAAAATCAATTATATTCAGCTCAAATTTTCTATAATCAACAACATATATTTCTTCAAAGGAGGATGATAAAAATGGTGCAATTGAATTTCCATAGCTATCCTTTATCATTAATAGCTTTCTACCGTTTTTTACATTGGTTTTTATTTTTACGACCCACTCATCTCCACCTAAGGAAGTACTATATGCATTAGCTCCTTTTGCAGGAACAAGGAAATCACCAACATGATCCAGCACGAAGCTTTGAGTATAAAATTCCGTAGTTGTAAGCGCCATATTAGGTGCTTCATAGTAGGTATAGGTATCGGGATTTTCAGTTAAAACTGCCTTATACGAGGCGGGGACATAATTTAAAAATGCACCGACAAAGTCCTCAATCTTTTTAGGAGTATATTTTGAAATATCTGTGAAAGGCACATCAGCCGCCTTAGCAAATTCTTCTGCTGCATAATAAGCACCTAAAGGCATCCAGTGGAAATCAGTACGTGCATAGATATATTCACTAGTGTGCGGCTCTAGAGCAGGAATTACATCAATAAATTTAATCGAGCTATCTAATTTACTCTTGATATATTCCATCTTATCCTTTTGGTTTCCATATTTCTCCAAAACATCATCGGGCGTATAAAATTGGAATGCAGTCGGAGCTACCAAGGAATATATATTTATATCATCGCCAAGATACTGCCTGTACTGATTAAGTACTTGAGCATATCTTTCCATAGTCGCTTTTGTTCCGCCGGGAATTTCCATGACTCTTACAGTTTCTTTTTGTATATAAAGACCGTTTTCAGCTATTCCTTCCTCAACAAAAGGCTTTTTAGTAGTAGCTGGAGTAGTTTGTGTTTGTGGTGCTGTCGTATCAGCACTAGACTGTTCGGGAGGGCGAGTTTGCAGTGGCGGGAGCGTTTCTTCAGCCTGTGAATTATCATTATCATTTGGTATAACTATTGTATCATCGCCTCCGGCATGAAGTCCAAAATAATACATAATTTTAGCGGCAACGTCCTTCGTCTTATCTCTAAAAGGAACTGCATCATCTATATGCTTTGAAAGCTGATTGGTAAAGCTTCCATCAAAGATTGAGCCAAATTTATATTTAGGAAACTCTTCGAGCTTTCGCTTTTCATATTCAGACCTTTCCGACTTAGGAAAAGCAATAAAATAAATCAGTCCTGCGATAAAAACAAGAACTATAACAAATATATTAAACACATTGTATTTATACAGCGTCTTGCTCCTGTCTACTTTATAGGAGCGACGGCGTCTTTTTTTACTTACTTTTTCATAATAAGACATCTATATCCCCTCCTAAAACTGCTCATACAAGAATGCTTGGCTATTGTTTTCAACAAGTAAAATCGTACTAACTATAATTAATGAAGCGATAAGCACCGTCCTAATAAATTTCATAGGAATTAAAAGCTTTGTATTTTCACTGATATAGTTAAGCTTTTTAGCAATAGGAAAGCAGAACAGAAATGACGCTATTATCAAGAAAAAGTTATTATACAGTGATGTTCCCACGCTTGAATCGTAAAAGGCATTTCCATTTGCAAATACTAAATTTCTGAAAAATTGCACAAGCTTGCTTGTATCGGTAAAATAGAATATTCCAAATCCGATAATAATGACAATTTTACTGTAAATATGTTTTATAACAACGGGAACTTTTTTCCACCTTTTTTTGCCTATCAGATTTTCGAAGAAAATAAATACTCCAAAATATAATCCCCATATAATATAATTCCATGATGCGCCGTGCCAGAATCCAGTGGTAAACCATACTAAAAATAAGTTAAGATACTTTGCTCTAATGCCGAAAATAGGAATATAGAGCAAATAATCTCTAAAGAATGAACCTAAGGTGATATGCCACCTTCTCCAAAATTCAGATACATCTTTACATAAAAAGGGATAATCGAAGTTTTCACTAAGGTTAAGACCGAGCATTTTTCCGATACCTATTGCCATATCACAATAACCCGAAAAATCATAATACACAAACATAGAATAGAGTATCGCTCCATAAATTGTAGCTACAAAGGAAAGCTTTGAAACATCGCCATCAAAAAATTCCCCGACAATGGTATATAAATTATTAGCAAGGATAACCTTTTTTCCAAGACCTATTGCAATTCGTGAAATACCCTCATTAAGCCCTGCTACTGTCCAATCCCTCTCATGCAAGCTCTCTCTTATATCAGAATACCTTGTAATAGGACCTGCTGTAATATGTGCAAACAAGGAAATATAAGTAAGATATGAAAGATAACTACGCTCCGGCTTTGTATTATCCCAATAGCAATCAACAACATAGGAGATTGTCATAAAGGTGTAAAAGCTTATTCCTAAGGGAAAACCGGGACTGTTAAACTCAATCTCAGTGCCAAAGGCATTATTAATATTTTCAACTATAAAGCCACTATATTTAAAGAAACCAAGTATCAGTAAATTGACAATAACGGAGTTTGCGACTATGAATTTTCCTTTTCTCGTGCCTTGATATTTGTGAGCTAAGAAGCCGTTGAAATAATCAAAAATAGAGGTAAAGAGTATGGGTATAACCCAGTACAGCTCTCTTCCCCATGTATAAAAAATCAGCGAAAATACGACAAGAATAAGGTTTCTTGCCCTATTATCACGCTGAATATAATAAAATATCAATGCTATTGGTAAAAATATAAATAAAAAAAATATTGATGAAAATGTCATTCTACACCCTGCTTTCGTAATTTAAAATTTCTATATCCTTGCGACTATAATAACCACAATATGTTAAAATATATTGTTTCTCACTAGTAATACAATTAAAATTATTTTTTGCTTCAAAATTAGGCACAAGCTCATTATCTTTTATTGAAAAATTATATTTCTTAAGATTTAAGGCTAAAGCTTCACCTCTATTTTTTACAATTGCCTCTTTCATTGTCCATAGCTTTGTAAAATAAAAATCCTGCTTGTCCTTTTCAATGCTTTGCAAAAATTTATATTCATCTTCATGGAAAAAGCGTTTTACAACTAAAGGATTATATTTTCTCATTTTCTCTATATCGATTCCTATTTCCTTGTCAGAAATGCCACAAGCAACAATTTCATTGCTGTGAGATATGTTAAAATATATATCTTTATTAGCAAAATAAAGCTTTCCATTAGAATTTTTAATAAGCCTTAGCTTTTTCGCTTCATCTAAGGAATAAATATAGGTTATTGCCTTAAACAGCAAAAATCTGCCTAAAACATGACTTCTTTTACTTAAATCAAAATTGCTTTTATTAAGTAGGTTATCAGGAATAGCCTCTACCATAGCTTTTAAAATCATTTCATCGGAACATAAATTAACATTAGAAATATATATTTTAACCATAATATAATTTTACCACTTTAATATAATATGTCAATAGTCTAAATAATTATTTTTCAATTAAATTGAATTTCCCCTTACTTACATTCCATAGCTTTCCGCATTTTAAGCCGCATAAATCCTGTTTATTACATGATGTGATAAAAACCTGTGAATTTTCAATGTTGTTTAAAACGAAATTCCTCCTTATGGAGTCAAGCTCGCTCAACACATCATCAAGAATCATAATAGGCAAAAATCCCCTTTTACGAATGATTTCAGCCTCAGCCAGCTTTAATACCAGAGCAATACTCCTCTTTTGACCTTGTGAGGCAAAGTCACGTGCGTTTGCACCATTAATATAAAAAACTAAATCATCACGATGTACACCGGAAATTGTGTGCCTTTGCTTAATCTCCTGTTCAAAATCATCATTCAGTATTTTTTTATAATGTGTAAACAAGCTTTCTTTATCAGAAAAATCAATATCATCCGACTGAAAAATTGTGCTATTATATTTAAGGGTCAAAACCTCTTTGTTGTCGGTGAGCTGTGCATAATAATCAGCCGCTATATCCTTGAGTAAATTAAAATATTTCAATCTGCCAAAGGTAACATTTATACCCTCTGCCGCAAGCACCTCATTCCAGCTTTGAAGCTGCAATTTTACAATATCTTTATCAAAGGAATTTGGCAAGCTGGATAGAATATTATTCTTATTTCTCAATGCTCTTTGATAGCGTGATACCTTTTTATTGTGAACAGCTGTCTGCATAATAGCTACTTCATCAAGATAGTCACGTCTTTGCTCGGGAGAACCCTTTATCAGTTCAAGATGCTCCGGTGTAAAAACCACATATTTAAGCATACCATAGAGCTTTAAAGCATCTTTAATAGGAATATCATTGTGTTTTATGACACGCTTGTTCTTTAAAATAATATATTCAATATTATTTATCTTGCTTTCATTGCTCTCATCAATATATTTTATAGTGATTTTTACAGGCTCCCCCTCATTGTTATCAAAAGGAATATATTGCGAAAACTTAGACTTTCTAAAGCTTGTTCCTATGCAAATAGAAATGGCCTCCATTAAATTTGTTTTACCCTGAGCATTTTTCCCGCAAAAAACATTGACTCCGACATGAAACTGAAAGGAGCCATGTTTAATATTACGAAAGTTTTCTACAACCATTTCTTTAATAATCATTAAAACTCAATCCAATCAAACCAATCAAACAACTTCTAATACTTTTTCAAAAAGCTCTACCTTATCACCGGTACGCAGCTTTTTACCACGTTGTAGGCACACCTCACTATTAACCTTGACAAGTCCGTCGAGGATAATATTTTTTGCCTCTCCTCCTGTCTGACAAAGGGAAGAAAGCTTTAAAAGCTGTTCTAACTTTATATATTCAGTAGTGATTTTTATTTGTTGATTTTCCATTACACCCTCATTATTCTCTTATTTGCCCATCGCCATTTATAAGATATTTGTAGGAAGTCAGCTCATTAAGCCCCATAGGCCCTCTAGCATGAAGCTTTTGCGTTGAAATACCTATTTCAGCACCAAGCCCCATTTCATACCCATCTGTAAACCTTGTTGAAGCATTTACATAAACGGCTGCCGCATCGACCTTATTTTGAAAAACACTTGCATTTTTCATGTTTTTTGTAATAATCAGCTCACTATGTCTTGTGCCATGCTTATTTATATGTGAAATAGCCTCTTCAACATCATCTACTATTTTCAGGGAAATGACAAAATCATTATACTCCGTGTAATAATCATCATCATTTGCCAAAAAGTCTATTTTTATTATATTGCTCGACTCTTTATCCCCTCTTATTTCAACCTTATTTCCCCAAAAACCCTTTAATTTGGGCAAAAACTGTTCTGCAATATTTTTATGCACAAGCAAGGTTTCAATAGCATTACAAACAGAAGGTCTTTGTGTTTTCGCATTATCAACAATAGAAATAGCCTCATCAATATCTGCACTTTCATCAACAAAAGCATGACAATTTCCTGCACCTGTTTCAATTACCGGTACAGTGGAATTTTTCACAACAGCGTTAATCAAGCCCTTTCCCCCACGTGGAATAAGAACGTCAATATAACCATTCATTTGCATTAGCTGAGTCGCTGTTTTTCTGCTTGTATCTTCGACTAATAGAACCATATCCTTTGGTATACTACATTCGTCCAAAGCCCTTCTGATAATTTCTGCCAAGCATATATTGGAATGAATAGCATCTGAGCCGCCTCGCAAAATACTCACATTTCCCGATTTAATACAAAGTGCAGCAGCATCAACAGTAACATTTGGTCTTGACTCAAATATAATTCCAATTACTCCTAAAGGGACTCTTTGCTTGATAACATTAAGCCCGTTAATAAGCGGACCACCACCGATTATTTCACCGACAGGGTCTTTTAGTGCAATTATCTGACGCACTCCCTCAGCCATTGCTTCTATTCTTTTGCTATCAAGCCTTAATCTATCCATCATTGAAACAGCCATTCCATTTGACTCGGCATTTTTCAAGTCAAGCTGATTTTGTTTGATTATCTCTTCAGTGTTTTCAATAAGCAGCTGAGCCAAACGTTCTAATGCCATATTCTTATGTGAAGTCTTTAAGTCGCTAACGGAATTTTTTGCCAGCACTGCCTTTTTGCATAGTTTTTCGATATAGCTTGAACCTTGAACATTTTCAAGGTTTTTTAAATGCTTTTCATAATCAGCCATAAACCCTCCATCAAAATTTTGCCTTGAAATGAGTGAATTTTGCCTTTCCATCTAATAAATCATATAAAATCTCAGGATTTTCACCATTTATAATAACTGTATCAATCCCTGAATTTGTAGCAATATCAGCAGCTTCAAGTTTTGTCAGCATACCTCCGCTTGCAAGCTCACTTCCTTTTTGCCCGACAACAGAAATCAATTCCGGTGTAATTTTTTCAACGCTTTCAATAAGCCTTGAATCTGGATTTTTAGGGTCGCCATCATAAAGCCCATCTACATCAGTCAAAATGATAAGCAAATCTGCACCACATAATTGTGCAACCATAGCCGACAGCGTATCATTTTCATCAAAATCAAGCTGTGCAATAGAAACACTGTCATTAGCGTTAATAATCGGAATCGCACCCAGTTCAAAAAGCTTTTCAAATGTGTTTTTTACATTGTTTTTACGCTCAGCATTACTTATTACATCACGAGTCAAGAGAATCTGAGCTATTGTGTGATTATGCTTTCCAAATTCATTGTCATAAATATTCATTAGTTCACTTTGACCTATTGCCGCACAAGCCTGTTTCGTCGGGGTATCGGCAGGTCTTTTTGTAAGTCCCGATTTTCCCACTCCTACGCCAATAGCACCGGAGGTGACAAAAACTATCTCCTTGCCAGAATTTTTTATATCTGAAAAAACCTCAATCAGCTTTGAAACACGCCTTAAATTAAGGTTTCCCGTTGAATAAGCAAGGGTTGAAGTTCCTACCTTTATCACTATTCTCTTCTTGTCATTAAAATTCATAAATATCACTATCCAAGTCTATTTTTAAAGTCTTTATATCCAAACTGCTTAACAATCTCAATTTCTCCATTGCTTTTTATCAAAGCAATGGATGGCAGATTCATACCGTTAAAAGTATTATTTTTCACCATTGTATAATGTGCCATATCGGTAAAAATGAGTCTATCGCCCTCTTTAAGCCTTTTATCAAAGCTATAATCTCCAATAACATCTCCCGCAAGGCAAGTAGGCCCGCCAAGCCTATATGTATACGCCTTTTCACCTGACCTTTCAGCACCAATGATTTTAGGTGTATAGGGCATTTCAAGAACATCTGGCATATGACATGAGGCACTCGCATCTAATATAGCTATATCCATGGAATTATACATGGTATCAAGCACCGTTGTCATAAGATAACCTGTATTAAGGGCAATAGCCTCACCAGGCTCTAGAATAATCTGACAACCATATCTTTGCTTTATTAAGTCAATAGATTTAATTAAGGTTTCAATATCATAATCATCTCTAGTAATATGATGTCCTCCGCCAAAATTCACCCACCTTACTTTTTTAAGATAAGCATCAAACTTTTCCACTACCTTTTCCACTGTTTNNAAAAGAGGAAGTGAGTTTTGCTCGCATAAGGTGTGGAAATGTATGCCCTCAAGCCCTTCAAAATCGNCCATATTAAGGGNGTCAANCGTTGAACCTAGTCGTGAAAACGGACTGCAAGGGTCATAAATACCATCTTCACCATGTGACTGCGTGCTAAACTCAGGATTTATCCTTATACCCATGCTTATTTTTTTATCAAATAATTTTACTTTTTGTTTAAACTTATTATATTGTGACAGAGAGTTAAAAACTATTTTGTCGGAGTATTTTAATATTTCATCAAATTCAGTTTCTTTAAAGGCGGGAGAATAGGTATGCACTTCCTTCCCCATTTCCTCATATCCAAGTCTTGCTTCATTTATTCCACTAGCAGCAACACCATCAAGATATTTTCCTATTAAAGGATATATCCTTGTCATTGAAAAAGCCTTTTGAGCTAATAATATTTTAGCACCTGTCCTATCTGCAACAGACTTTAAAAGCTTAAGGTTTTTTTCAATAAGCCTTTCATCAACAATATAGCATGGAGTTGGCAAAGAAAGTAAATTCGCATTAACTGCTTTATTTATATCAACCATATTACTCCACCAATTCTGGATTAAAGCTTTCTTTCCACGGTAATCCCCATTCTTTTAATGCTTTCATAAATGGATCTGGGTCAAATTCTTCCACATTAAACACACCGTTTTTCTTCCAAATACCCTTTAAATAAAGCATTGCACCTATCATAGCAGGCACACCCGTAGTATAAGAAATAGCTTGAGAACCGACTTCTTTATAACATTCTTGATGGTCACACACATTATAAACATAGTATTTTACAGGCTTTCCGTCCTTAATGCCCTGCATAATACAGCCAATATTTGTCTTTCCTTTTGTTCTAGGGCCTAAAGAAGCTGGATCGGGCAATATAGACTTTAAAAACTGTAAGGGCACAATTTGCTTTCCTTCGTAATCAATAGGCTCAATAGATGTCATTCCTACATTTTCAAGGCATTTTAAATGTGTGAGGTAATTTTGAGAAAAAGTCATGAAAAAGCGTATCCTTTTAACTCCTTTTATATTGATAGCTAAGGATTCAAGCTCTTCATGATGCAGCAAATACATATCCTTTTCGCCTATTTCAGGGAAGTTATAAACTCTTTTTATTTCCATTGGCTCGGTTTCTACCCATTTGCCGTTTTCAATATAAGAGCCATTTGCACTAACCTCACGAATATTTATTTCAGGGTTAAAATTAGTTGCAAAAGGATAGCCATGATCGCCTGCATTTGCATCTAAAATATCAAGGTAATGTATTTCATCAAAATAATGCTTTTGAGCATAGGCTGTAAATACCCCTGTTACACCAGGGTCAAATCCACAGCCAAGAATAGCNGTTATACCTGCTTTTTCAAAGCGTTCTTTATATGCCCACTGCCATTTATACTCAAACTTTGCAGTATCTAATGGCTCNTAGTTTGCTGTATCAAGATATGAGGTTTTTGTGGCAAGGCACGCATCCATTATTGTAAGGTCTTGATAGGGCAAAGCTACATTGATAACAATATCGGGCTTAAACTGATTTATAAGAGAAATCAATTCCTCTACATTATCGGCATCAACCTTTGCAGTGGTGATTTTCGTTTTTGTCTGTCCTTCTAGCTTTTTCTTATAGGCATCAGCCTTTGAAACAGTCCTTGTTGCAATCATAATTTCAGAAAAAATCTCAGAATTTTGGCAGCATTTATGAATTACAACGCCTGCCACTCCTCCAGCACCAATAATCATTGCTTTATTACTCATTTAACATCCTCCATATACCTTAAAAAGGAAATATTATTTATATTTTAATATTAATTTGCCTATTAGAAAAGCGGTTATCGGTGACGAGCCGTTTTTCATAAGCTTATAACAACCATTTATGATTATTATATATTATTATAGCTATTTAGTCAATGATTTATAAAAATATAATGAAATAATTGCCGATTATATAAGCTTAATCTACATTTTATTATAAAATAAGCCCTCCATTTTGGAAGGCTTAAATCATGCATTATAGCTTAAAACATTTTAACAAATTCACCCGCAGCTTTTCTAATGCTCACAATCTCCTCATCACTTGCCCTGAATATAGTCCTTACCGGTTCGTCATAAACCTTTAGTCCAAGTGATTTTGCACGTTGGATAAGTGCAGGAACAGCCTCACCACTCCAACCGTAGGAGCCAAATACCAAGCATGGCTTACCTTTATTTGAAATAGGGTCGACACTAGCCATTATATCCCATACAGGACGTACTGCATCACGATTAATAGTGGGTGAGCCGAAAAGCAATGCCTCACTATCATGTATCGCTTGTACAAGTTCAGCAGTATCGTGATTTATTATATCGAAAATAACAACCTTCTTGCCTGCATTTTCAAGCTCCTCTTTTAAAGTGTAAGCTATTGTTTCGGTATAACCATATGCCGAGGTATAGAAAATAGCGGCTGTTCCCTTTTTATAGGTATCCTGACTCCACTCTCTGTATAGTTCCTTAGCTTTTTCAATTCTATGCTTTAAAATAGGTCCGTGGCTATTACAAACCATGTCAAAATCAAGCTTTTCAAGCTTATCAAGACCTGCTAGAACAAACCTTTTAAAAGGACTCATTATAGCATCATAATATTCCCTAAATGCTTTCCAATAACATTCCTCATAGCTGATAAAATCATCTGTTACAGTCGGTTCGCAATAATGTGCTCCTAAAAAATCACAAGTAAACACTGTTTTTTTAGCGGGGTAGTAGGTGAACATTGTATCCGGCCAATGCACATTAGGATTTGGGATAAACTCCAGATATTCACCGCCGCCTAAATCAAGCTTGTCACCATTTTTAACAACGTTTCCATTGAAATCTCTATTAATAATTTTGCCGATGTTTTTTACAGCGGCAGCCGTAGCATATACAGGCACACTTGGATTAGCATCGACTAAAGGGCGAATAGAGCCGGCATGATCTGGTTCGCTATGATTTACTACAATTGCATCAAGCTTGTCCAAAGGCACAATTTCCTTTATACTTTCAAGAAAAAATGGCTCAAATCTGCTATGCACCGTATCAATTAAAACTGTTTTTTCTGGTCCTTTTACAATATACGCATTATAAGATGTTCCGTATTCCGTCCTCATAATAATGTCGAAAACCCTTAAGTTGGGGTTCATAGCACCGACGAAATAAATGTTGTCCTTGAGTTGCTTCATAAAAATCCTCCTAATCAAAATAAAATGCAGTCAGCAACTTTCTTTCTTCTGTGTTTACTCATTAACTGGCATTAATAATTTATATAAAATACTCCAAAGCAGAGCTTATTTATACGAAATTACAGACAGAGGTCCATAATCTAGTGAAATATTCTAGCGCCTTGTCCAAAGTCTGTTATATTTATTTTTAATTTATTAAGGTATACTAAATTAAATACAAAAATACACATGCTGAATGCAAGGGGTAAATGAAACCCCTTGCTCCAACATATTTAATTGACAAGATTATTAATCAATCGGAGTAAAATCATCTTTTGTCAAGCCGCAAACAGGGCATACCCAATCATCTGGAATATCTTCAAAGGCAGTGCCTGGCGCTATTCCACCATCTGGATCACCGATTTCAGGGTCATAAATGTAACCGCAAACGCATTCATATTTCATAGCATTTTCCCTTTCTGTATCTATTATTATACCTTTTAGGTATTATTATTGTAACACGTAGTATATTCAAAAGTCAAATAGACTAAGTCACAAAACTCGGTATTTTTTATTGTTCTACATATTGCACAGTTTTATAAAATATTTTTGCTTATTTTTAGTATGTTTTATTATAATCATTTTAATATATTAACACACTAACGTAAAACAATGTGTACTTTGCTTTAAGTTTAATACAACCACAGCTTATTATATGTAAATATTGCATAAAAATTATATTTTTATTTACTAAATTTTATAATTTGTTAAACTAACTACAAAGATATATAATATAAAAAACACAGGAGGGGATTATGACAATACCAAAAATAGCTTGTATAAACGATATATCGGGGCTTGGCAGATGCTCACTAACTACTGCAATATCAATTTTAAGTACACTAAGCTGTCAGCCATGTCCTGCACCAACGTCAATTCTATCGAAGCAAACAGGCTTTGACGATTATTATTTTTTTGATATGGAAAATAGGCTTGATACTTATCTTAAAAATTGGAGTGATACAGCTTTTGATGGAATCTATACTGGTTTTTTCGGTAGTACAAAGCAAATTGACATTACACTTGATTTTATTGAAAATCATGAAAATGATAAAGCTAAAATAATTATTGATCCTGTTATGGGAGATGATGGTGAGCTTTATCCCGTATTTGACAAAAGATACTGCAGTAGTATGAAAAATCTTATTAGTATAGCTGATATTATTACTCCTAATGTTACTGAGGCTTGTCTGCTGTCCGATACGAAATTTAATGGAAATAATATTAGTATACAAGAAGCAAAGGCTCTTGCTCAAAGGCTGAAGAAAAAAGGCTGCCAAAATGTTGTTATAACGGGTATTAAGCAAGGAGATGAGATAATTACCTTTGTTTTAGAAAACAGTGATGAATATTACTTTCATTCTCCTGAGGTAAAAACAAAATATTCAGGGATGGGCGACTTGTTTTCATCAATTATCACGGGGCTTGTTATGCAAAAAAATAATCTAAAGCAATCAGTAAAAATTGCCTCAGATTTTCTATATAAAGCTATGAAGTTTACCGAGGGTCAATCTGCTGTACCACTTGATGGAATAGCATTTGAACCTCTACTAAATACACTTAGCAAACTTTTTTAAATTAATATAAACATAAGAGGGGGATAATATGAAAACAAACGAGAAAAATCAAAAAAATATTTTTCATATCTGTACAACAGGAGTGTTAGCTGCACTTATAGCATTATTAACAGCATTTATTAAGCTGCCTACTATAAATGGATATGTTCATTTTGGCGATTCATTAATATATTTTGCTTGTATTATGCTGCCCTTTCCCTTTGGTATCGCAGCAGCAGGAATAGGAGGAGGGCTGGCTGATTTAATAGCCGGTTATCAAATATATATAATACCAACAATTGTTATTAAATCTGTTAATGCTCTTATTCTCTACTTGGCAATAGGTAAAAAGCCACTAAAACAGCTTATTTGCACAAGGACAATAATTGGCATTATACTATCGGGGGCATTTACAGTAGCGGGTTATTTTGTGGCAGAAGAATTTATACTTAAAAACGGAGGATTTGCAAGTATTTATACAAATACGATACAAGCCATCGCTAGTGGGGTGATTTTCTTATTGCTATGCCGACTTTTAAACAATCGTCTTATTAAAAAGCAAAATTTAGATTAAATCTTTTTATTAACTGCTTCTAAACGGTAGATAGGTAAGCCTTCGGCTACAAACTTCTCTTCATACTCGGTCATAATATTATCCTTAAATCCACTTTGGTGCAAATTTAAGGATATATTTTTTAGGTGAAATTGGTTTTGAGAAAACTGCTCTAACGAAAATTCAAACAAATTTTGATTATCAGTTTTCATATGAACTTCNCCATCGGGTACTAGGATTTGTCGATAAACCTTTAAAAATCTTGAATACGTCAATCTATTTTTAAAGTATGATTTTTTAAAATAAGGACAGCTAAAGTTAAGATAAATCCTTTCAGCTGAATTTTCCTTAAATAAATGAGTCAAGTTTTCAGCCTCTCCTATGCAAAACTTGAGATTAGGCAAATTATCTTTCATTAAAGCCTCAGCCCCAGTGACAAGCACATTGGGGTTTTTCTCTATTGCAATAAAGTTAATATCCTTAATAAGCTTTGCTGCTTTTATAGCAAAGCCGCCTTTTCCACATCCTATTTCTATATAAAGGGGATTATTATTTCCAAAGACTCTTTGGCTGTTAAAAAATTTATCTTCATGCAGGGGGGCAAAGACATCTTCACCTCGGCACTGCATTTCTATTAAAACATCTCTGACTTTTTCTATTCTTTCATTAAGATGCTTTTTTCTCCTCATTCTCACAGATCTTTGCCCACCTCAAATTTATAAATTGTAGTGAAACTATACTCCTCACCAATGTCTAAATACTTGTATGGAAAGCTCTTTTGATTTGGCGAATCAGGGAAATACTGTGTTTCCAAGCAGATTGAGCTGCGACTTGGCATGAATACATTCCCCTTACCTATTTCATTTAAGCCATTTGCTGTATATACCTGTATCCCCGGCTTATTTGTGTAGCAGTGCATAATTCTACCGCTTTTAGGGTCATATAGTGACGATGCTTTAAATATATCTTTATTTTCCAACCCTTTAAAGCCGTTAAGCACAAAATTATGGTCATATGAATTTTCGCCAATTGCACGAGGTTTTCTAAAATCAAAGATAGTTTCCGTTACATCTTTAAATTCACCTGTTGGAACATTCATTTCATCAGGAATTGTAATCATATCGGCATCAATTTGCAAAATATTGTCATTCACTTGTGAATCATGCTTTCCACTGAGGTTAAAATAAGCGTGGTTTGTGAGATTTACCGCTGTCTTTTTATCAGCAGCAGCATAATAATCAATACGGACAGAATNATTTTCCACTGTGTATTTAACCTTGACTCGCAAATTCCCCGGAAAGCCTGCATCCATATCNTGACTCAGATATGAAAACTCTACAAAGTTTTCACCTAAAGATTCAATCTCCCAAATAGAATTTTGAAATCCTACGTTTCCGCCATGCAGCAAATGTTTACCGCAGTTGGCGTTTAGCTGATATTTTTTGTTATCAATATCAATCGTGGCATTTGCAATTCTATTTGCAAACCTGCCTATAACAGCACCTTGACATGAGCCGCCATTAACATAGCCTTCGACGCTATCATACCCTTGTACAACATCGGAAAACTCACCCTTGATATCCTTACATATTATTCTAACAATAGCAGCGCCATACTGAGAAAAACTCGCTGAAAAACCACTATTTAGCTTTATTGTAATTAATGAAATATTTTCATCATTTGTTGAGCCAAAATCATCTATGCTTATTGGCATAACACACCACCATTATTTAAATTTCGCTGTATCAATCCTATTTATTGCCCTGTGCAATTTATATTCTGCAAGCTTTATATCATTTGTTGTATTGGCATTTTTTCGTCTTTCCTCAGCGATTTGTTTTGCATTTTCAGCACGAATAATATCTATTTCATCGGCCCACTCACAAGTATTTGCAATAATCACAGTTTCGTTTTTATCAGCTTTGATTATTCCACCTGAAGTTGAAGCATAACGATATTTTTCACCCAACATAATCCTTAGCTTGCCAATACCCAGCACGGAAACATAAGGCTGAATCCCTGCAAGAACAGCCATATCTCCCTCGGTAGTCCTAACTATGACATTTGTTGTTTCTCCATCGAAAAACACACCATATGGTGTAATTATTTTCAGTCTGAAAGGTGTCATTTTCTATTCCTTTCAAATATCAGTGCTTAAGCTTCTTGGCATTTTCTAAAACATCATCAATAGTCCCTGCAAACATAAATGCAGATTCTGGTATATCATCATGCTTGCCTTCGATAATCTCCTTAAAGCCTCTTACAGTTTCCTTTATGGGTACATATTTACCCTTCATTCCACTAAACTGCTCAGCAGAGAAGAACGGCTGTGATAAAAATCTTTGTATTCTCCTAGCACGTGCAACAGTGACCTTATCCTCATCGCTAAGCTCGTCCATACCAAGAATAGCTATAATATCCTGAAGCTCTCTGTACCTTTGAAGTATTGATTGTACCTGTCTTGCCACGTTATAATGCTCCTCGCCAACGATTTCAGGTGTAAGTGAGCGTGAAGTAGATTCTAGAGGATCAACAGCTGGATAAATACCAATAGCCACAATATCACGTGATAAAACCGTAGTTGCATCTAAATGTGCAAAGGTAGTCGCAGGTGCTGGGTCTGTAAGATCATCTGCCGGAACATATACTGCTTGAACTGATGTAATAGAACCATTTTTAGTAGAAGTAATTCTCTCCTGCAAAGCTCCCATTTCAGTAGCAAGGGTTGGCTGATATCCAACAGCACTAGGCATTCTTCCCAAAAGTGCTGATACCTCAGAGCCTGCCTGAGTAAATCTAAATATATTATCTATGAAAAGCAGTACATCTTGCTTTTCCCTATCTCTAAAGTATTCAGCCATTGTCAGAGCAGATAAAGCCACACGCATCCTAGCTCCGGGCGGTTCGTTCATCTGTCCGTATACTAGAGTGGTTTTATCAATAACTCCGCTTTCAGTCATCTCATTATAAAGGTCATATCCCTCACGTGTACGTTCGCCTACACCTGCAACGACAGAAAGTCCGCCATGCTCCTGAGCTATATTATTTATAAGTTCCATTATAAGTACTGTTTTTCCTACACCAGCACCACCAAATAAGCCAATCTTTCCACCTTTTAAATAAGGGGCGACGAGGTCAACTACCTTAATGCCTGTTTCAAGAATTTCATCTGAAATATTCTGTTCTTCAAAGCCCGGTGCTTTACGATGAATCGAATGGAATTCAATATCGCCTTGGGGTGCAGGCTTATTATCAATCGGGTCGCCTAACAGATTAAAAATTCTGCCTAAGGTTTCACGCCCAACAGGAACCTTAATAGCATCTCCCGTATCAATTGCATCAAGACCCCTTACAAGTCCATCGGTACTGCCCATAGCTATACAACGCACAACATCATCGCCAATGTGCTGAGCTACCTCAACCACAAGTTTTTGCCCATTGTTATTTATTTCAATAGCGTTTAGCAGTTTTGGCAGATTATCAGGACTGAATTTTATATCAAGCACAGCACCTATTATCTGCACTACCTTTCCGATATTTTTTTCCATAAGATTTTCCTTTCTTTTTGAGAATCTTTAAACATACCCGAAATAATGGCTACATTGTTATTGCTTAATTTCCTTGAGCAGCAGAACCGGAAACTATCTCTGTAATTTCCTGAGTAATTCCTGCTTGTCTTGCCCTATTATACTGAAGAGATATTTTTTCAAGCATTTCCTCACCGTTTTTATTTGCATTTTCCATAGCAGTACGCCTAGCTGCTTGCTCAGCAGTAAATGCCTCTTCAATAGAGCAATGGAGAATACCGGCGGAATACTGAGGTATTATCCTATCAAAAACAACAATAGGACTAGGATCGTATTCAATATAACTTTTCTGATTAGTGCTTTTTAACGGAACGGGTAAAACATCAATGCTCAGCTCTTCCTGCTTTATAGCTGAAACAAATGAGGTGTAAAAAATCCTTACTAAATCGATATTACCACTGCTAAATCCTTCAACAAAGTTATCAGCAATATCTCTGCACATTGCGTGAGACACATTTCCTCCTACATTTACATAAGACGAAATAATATTATAATCCTTTTTACTGAAAAAATCCACTGATTTTTTCCCGATAGCTATAATATCAGGCTTTATTCCAAGCTTTTTTTCCTCAGCTATTGCCAGTTTAAAAATATTAGAATTATATCCACCTGCAAGCCCTCTATCGCCTGCTATAACAATAAAAACTGCCTTTTTTACTTCCCTAGGTGAAGTATACTGAGATGCAGTATCAGCACTGCTTGCTATATCCGACATGGTTTCATATATAGCCTGAAAATAAGGCTGAGAAATACTTGCTGTTTCTTTAGCCTTTTTTAGCTTGCTAGTGGCAACTAGCTCCATTGCTTTTGTTATTTGCAAGGTGGAGCTTATACTTTTTATCCTTTTTGTTATGCTCTTAACGGAAGGTGTTGACATAAACTCACCTTTCTATATAATTTAAAAGTTACGAAAAAATCTTTTTAAACTCAATCAAAGCATTATCAAGCAATGATTTTGTTTCATCATCAAAATCCTTTGTACTACTAATGTTTGCACTTATCTGAGGGTGCTTTTCGTCTGCATAGCTTAAAAAATCCCTCTCAAAATCTGAAACCCTTTCTAAAGGAATATCATTTAAATAATTATTAGTAACAGCGTAAATAATCATCACCTGATGTTCAACAGGGAGGGGGGAATTTCTATTTTGCTTTAATACCTCAACAGTTCTCTCGCCCTTATCAAGAGTTTGTTTTGTTTCCTTATCTAAATCGGAGGCGAACTGTGCAAATGCAGCCACTTCCTTATATTGTGAATAATCAAGTCTTAGTCTGCCCGCTACTTTTTTCATTGCCTTTATCTGAGCGTTAGAGCCTACACGTGATACGGATATACCGGGATTAACAGCGGGTCTCACACCGGCATGAAAAAGCTCGCTTTCCAGAAAAATCTGTCCGTCTGTAATAGAAATTACATTGGTAGGAATATATGCAGATACATCGCCCTCCTGTGTTTCTATAATAGGAAGTGCAGTAATAGAACCACCACCATACTCAGGTGCAATACTTGCTGCCCTTTCTAATAAACGAGAATGTAGATAAAAAACATCACCCGGATATGCCTCACGTCCCGGCGGCCTTTTTAAAAGTAAGGACATTGCACGATAAGCAACAGCGTGCTTTGATAAATCATCATAAACAACAAGCACGTCCTTACCATTTTCCATAAACTCTTCTGCCATTGCACAACCGGAATAAGGTGCAATGTATTGTATAGGAGAAAGCTCAGATGCACTTGCAGAAACAACAATTGTATAGTCCATAGCACCGTTTTGCCTTAGCTGTTCTACAATTGAACTAACAGTAGAGTTTTTTTGCCCTATTGCAACATAAATACAAATTACATCTTTGCCCTTTTGGTTTATAATTGTATCAATGGCAATAGTTGTTTTTCCTGTTTGCCTGTCGCCTATAATAAGCTCTCTTTGACCTCTTCCTATTGGTATCATGCTGTCAATAGCCTTTATACCAGTCTGCAAGGGGGTTTTTACACTTTTTCTTGTGATAATTCCCGGTGCTATCCTTTCAATAGGGCGTGTTTTTGAATATTTAATTTCACCAAGTCCGTCAATTGGCTTTCCAAGAGGATTTACAACCCTGCCTAAAAGCCCTTCCCCAACGGGAACAGAAATTATCTCGCCTGTTCTACGGATAATATCGCCTTCATTAATGTCAGTTTCGTTACCCATCATAACAGCACTGACATAGTCATTTTCTAAGTTTAAAGCCAAGCAGTATGAACCGTTTTCATGCTGCAAAAGCTCATTAACAATGCAATTATCCAAGCCATGAATACGTAAAATGCCATCACCAGCAAAGATAACAGTACCTACCTCTTCATAGCTGATTTTTTTATCCATATTTTTAATATGGTGTTTAATTATCGCTGAAATTTCATCAGGGCGTAATTCCATAATAATCAGCCTTTCCTAGATTTGTCAGTTAACCCGCAGCTAACCTCACGACTAAACTTATCCAGTCGTGCCTTTAAGCTACCGTCGATTCGCTTTCCTTCATACTCGATGATTATACCACCTATTATTGAAGAATCTATTTTTAAAGATAAGACAACATTTCTTTTTGTCTTTTCCTCAATATTGTTTTTGATTTTCTGCATAATTTGTTCATCAAGAGCTTTAGCAGATATAACCTTTGCTTGCACAATATTGTTTTCCTTATAATATCGCTCAAGAAAAGCGTTTAACACATATGAAAAATATCCTATTCTGCTTGCTGATGTCAATATAATCAGCAAATTTTGCAAATAAGGATTAAAGCTTGAAAATGCTGTGTTTATCAGCTTTGTTTTCTCCTGCTTATTATAAGAGGGAGAGGATAAAAATTCAACAGCATCAGGATTACTTTTAAAAATCTCACCAACAAGCCTTATCTGCTCATATACTTGTGAGATTCCTTTAGGATAATCCTCAATAACTGCATCGTACAAAGCATCTGCATAAACACTGCCCAGTCCTTTACTCATATCACCCTCCGATAAAGCTTATTTCTCCTTTTGAGAACTGACAAGCAGCTCTTCAATCAATCGCTTATTGTCATCTTCTCCAACTTCTCTTTCCAAAACCTTAGACGACGCATATACAATAAGCTCAGAAATCTGCTCTTGAAGGTCTTCCAGTGCCTTTTGCTTTTCCATTTCAATTTTAGCATAAGCCTGTTTTTCAATATAGTCAGCCTTTTGCTTTGCGTTAGCCACAATCTCTTCAGCCAGTTTATTAGATTTAGAAACTGAGGTCTTAACAATTTCATCTGCCTCCGACTTTGCTGAGGCAAGGCTCTCCTCATATTCTTGTTTTATAGCAAGCGCCTCTTTTTCTGCTTTTTCAGCATTTAAAAGCCTTTCCTTTTCAATAGCATTTCTCTTATCAAGCACCTTTTCAACCCTGCCAAACAAAAGCTTTTTAAAAATAAAAAACAAAATCAAGGTGTTTGCCCATGTAATCACAAGCTCGCCAATATCTATGCCAACAAGAGGTAAAAAGCTACTATCAGCAGCTATAACCTTTATGCCGGAAAGTGCAGTATTTAAAAATTCCACTGTGAAGTATCCTCCTTTTGAAAATATGGAGCTGATTATTGCAAGTAATTAACAAAAGGATTAGCAAACATCATAAGCAAAGCTACTAAAAGGGAGTAAAGACCCGTAGTTTCTGCCAAAGCGTCACCTATCAATAAAGTCCTTGTAATCTGTCCGGCTGCCTCAGGCTGTCTGCCAACAGCTTCAGCGGCTTTTCCTGCTGAAATACCTTGTCCAATACCGGGGCCAAGTCCTGCAATCATAGCTATTCCACTACCTAATGCTGATGCTGCTAAAACCATTGCTTTCGCTTCTAGTAAATCCATAAGTACCTCCAAATTTTAATCAGCGGATAAGTCCGCATTGTAAATATAAACCATAGTCAACATACAAAATACAAATGCCTGCATTACTGCAGAAAAAATATCGAAATAAAGTGACAGTATCGCCGGTATACCTATTCTAAATAGTTCAAAAGGTAAACCCACAGCACTTGATAAAGCGCCTAATCCAAAAGCTATTAATTGAGATATGATTAAGCCTGCAACAAGGTTAGCAAAATGTCTTAAAGACAGTGCAACAGGCACAGCAATATCACCAATTATATTAAGCGGCAGCATAACAGGGAATGGTTGAAAAAGGCTTGNCACATATCCCTTTATTCCGCCCGTCCTTATTTTATTAATGAAAATCATTATAAAAGTCAANAATGCCCAACCAAGTGTTACCATTAGATTTGTTGTAGGTGCCCTAAGGCCTATCATCGGCATAAGGCTAGAAATCATAGAAAAGCTGAAAATAGTTGCAATATATACCCTTAAAGGCGAATATCTTTCGTCCATTGTGTTTTTGATAAGGTTTTGAAAAGTTATGACTATCTTTTCAGCTATCGCTTGCCTCTTTGTATCAGCATCAACCTTTAGATTCTTTGTCAGATAGAGGATAATAAATAATATTAAAAGTATAACTACCCACTGAACGACAATTGTTTCTGTCAAATTAAATTTAAAGCCAAAGATATCAAAGGTGTGATATATTCTAGGCCCATTCACTTCGATAGTAGAATTCATACTAACAATAGAAAACATTATACACCTCCTGCCTTTTAAATGATGTACAGCTATTTATTAATGGCTGCTTTGAAAATATAATATACTCTGGGAAACAGCAAAGGTATCCAAAGTAAAAAGACATTTAAGTTAAACTGTTTTATCAATAAAACAAGCACTGCAAACAAAGCTACATATCTAAAAACATACATTGAAGCCACATATTTTTTTGCTTTTTTTGGTGGCTTTATAACCGATTTTGTGACAGTTTGTGCCAATAAATAAAAATNAAGAAATGAAATAACACTGCCTAAAATCAAAGATATAATATGACGAATTATCATTTTTAAATCAGTATTATCGGAAAAAACCCAATAAAGCACCGTCACTGCAAGCGTTATGCAGCTTAGAATTATATAAGGTATTAAAAGAGCAGTTGCTTCTTGATATGCTATTGACTTTGACTTCATTATTATAAAAGTCCTTTATATATTTACTATACTTTAATATAAGCTTACTCTACTATTTCATTCAATCGCCATTCGCCATTGATCTTATAGATTGTAGCTTTTACCACATCATCTTGATTAAATTCGCCACTATCATACTGCTGCTCGGTGACATTGTTAAACAAAATAGTTATCTCACATTCAGAAGTAGTTTTTATATCATACAAAATAGATATGTTTTCCTGCCAATTTCTTTTTGATGAGATACTCTGATGGTCTGCCTTTACACCAAGTCTACCGTCTTTATCTTTAAAAACCGGCTTATTTGTATTATCGGAATTATTTAATATTTCTTTAGCTAAATCAGGTGTATATATTTTATTTACAAATATTTCAATCTGTTGGTATTCAGCATTGCCTTCCTTTTGGTCGGGAGCATGATTTAAAACAGTATAGAGCTTTTTATTTAAATCATTATAGGTCATATTAACAGCATAATACCCATCCTCAGGCACATTTCCATATGGCTCAGGTACAAGTGGAAGCTCATCGGTATAGAACAAGCTATATGCTATAATGTTTTTGGAAATTAAATCCTGTGTAGCGTTTCTAAGCTCTAATTCTTCATCTGCAGTAAGATGTACAGTATTAGACGAGCTTTCATTTCCTGAAAAAACACCCGTATGATAAAGTGCAAATATACCTAATGCGCCAGCCAGCACGGCAAAGATAACCGTCATTATAATTGGTGCTTTTTTAGTACCCATACTATCCTCCATTGTTCCAAAAAGTCGAATAACTTACTCTAAATTATGAACTAATAATGAACAACTACTTTAAGTATAAACCATTATTATAAAAAAATCAAGTCTAAGACAATAATTTTTAACAAATAATAAAATTATTCAGTAAAGTGATACCACAATATGCCAAACCATTCTCTAACCCAATAGGTCGGCAAAAGCTTAATATCAGTATCAGCGTTAACAGGATAGACCTTTTCATACCCAATTCTTTTTGCAAGCATACTTGCTCTGAATTGATGATAGCCATCAGTAGAAATCGCTATTTCAGATAACTCAATGCCTTTTTCCTTTAATATTTCCTTACTAAAAAGAATATTTTCATATGTATTTGTTGACTCCGACTCCTTGTATATTCTTTGAGTATCAACGCCGCTTTTCTCCATATAATTATACATTGCCACAGCCTCAGCTACCACTTCATTATCACCCTGTCCGCCGCTAACGATGCATATCGCATCGGAATTTTCATCTAGATACTGCTTAGCTGCATCTAGCCGTCTTGCCAGCATAGTTGAAGGCTGTTCCCCACGCAAGCCCCCGCCTAATACTATCACTGCCCTTGGAGGTTCTATACTTGGTGTCATGGCTGTTATCATTAATATGGATAAAAATATAGCAAGAGCAAAGCCTAAAATAATTAACAGAATAACAATTTTAAATATAATTTTAAATACTTTGCTTTTGTTAGAAAGGTTCTTAAATTTATTCCAAAATAAAGCTAGAAAAAACAGAAGCCCGCACATTATTACACCGAAAACATTTCCGATATTTTTGATTCCCCAATTAAAAGGGAAAACAAAAACAAAAAATCCGAAAATGCAAATTATCATTACTAACGGCTTCAAAAAATGTGCGAACTTATTTTTAATCATATTTCACCTCTAAAAGACTTGAAATTCCCCCAATTATGTTATTTGAAAAAACAAAGCTTTGTCCCATAATAAATTAAGTCTAATCAGTTTTTATTTTCTAAAGCTGCTTTTATAAATTCTCTAAATAAAGGATGCGGTCTATTAGGACGTGATTTAAATTCAGGGTGAAACTGAACAGCTACAAACCAAGGATGCATTGACTTAGGAAGCTCAACAATCTCTACAAGCCTTCCATCAGGTGAAAGCCCTGCTAATATCAAGCCTTTTGATGTAAGTAATTCTCTAAAATCGTTGTTAAACTCATATCTATGACGGTGACGCTCGTAAATAACTTCTTGACCATATGCCTCTTTTGAAATAGTACCCTCAGCAAGCTTGCACGGATATGCACCAAGACGCATTGTGCCGCCCATATCCACTCCCTTTTGATTAGGCATTATGTCAATTACATTATACTGATTTTCAACAAACTCACCAGAGTTTGCTAAGGGCATCTCTCCCTCGCTCCTCGCAAATTGAATAACTGCCATGTGCATACCAAGACAAAGGCCTAAATATGGTTTTTTAGTTTTTCTTGCATACTCAACAGCTAAAATTTTACCCTCTATACCTCTATCGCCAAAGCCTCCGGGAACAATTATAGCATCGCAATCGCCTAAAAGCTCATTAATATTTTCTGAACAAAGCTCCTCGGAATTGATAAGCTCTATATCAACTGAAGCACTATTTACAAATCCTGCATGACGCAAGGATTCCATAACTGATAAATAAGCATCGGGAAGAGCTACGTATTTTCCAACAAGACCGATTTTTACATTGCTAGTTGTATTTTCATGACACTTGACCATTTCAACCCACTCAGAAAGCTCAGGTTGTTTGTTTTCAAGATGGAGGTGCTTGCACACACGATTAGCAAGTCCCTCGTTTTCTAACATAAGTGGAACGGCATATAATGAAGATGCAGTGAGATTTTGGATAACATCATCCTTGCTCACATTGCAAAATAAAGAAATTTTCTCCTTCATATCCTGAGGGATTTCATATTCGCTTCGACAAACAAGAATATTCGGCTGAATACCAAGAGACAATAGCTCCTTTACGCTGTGCTGTGTAGGTTTTGTCTTAAGCTCATTGCTGCCAGTAATATAAGGTACAAGCGTAACATGAATATACAGAACATTTTCACGTCCTACTTCGGTAATAACCTGTCTAATAGCCTCTAAAAACGGAGTGCTTTCAATATCTCCCACAGTACCGCCTATTTCTGTGATAACTACATCAGCATTACCACTGGAGGTTTTAGCCACTCGATAAACCCTGCTTTTTATCTCGTTAGTAATATGTGGAATAACCTGAACCGTACCGCCTAGATAATCTCCTCTACGCTCCTTATTTAATACAGTCCAATAAACTTTTCCTGTTGTAATATTATTATCTATTGACAAATTTTCGTCTATGAAACGTTCATAATGCCCTAAATCAAGGTCAGTTTCTGCACCATCCTCAGTTACAAAAACTTCACCATGCTGATAAGGGCTCATAGTTCCTGGGTCGACATTTATATAAGGGTCAAATTTTTGAATTGTAACCTTGTAGCCCCTCATTTTTAATAAACGCCCTAAAGAAGCGGCTGTAATCCCTTTTCCTAAGCCGGAAACAACGCCGCCCGTAACAAAAATATACTTTGTAGACATCTTATAGCTCCTTTTTAACACCCTTGCTTTTCCGTTTTTTTAAAAGCAATAGCTTAATATTAAATATCTTTTTTATTATACTATATTTCGATATAGAATTACAAGTCTTATTTTAAAAAAATAAAATTTACCTTAAAATTTAACTTAGATAATTAGCAAAAGAATAGAAAATCAAACAAACTTTCTACTTGAAATTCATATAAAAACATGCTATACTAAAAATAAACTTATAGTTCTTGAAACTTGCGGACAATGTTCATAAAGTTCATAAGGAAAGCCAGTTTCTTTCATGCTGTTTTGCACGAACAGATTGTTCAAGTACAGTTGTGTTTTAGAAAAATTAGTTCCTTAAGAAACTGATTTCATTTTCTAATAATTATTTTGTTTATAATAATTAAATGGTGATTAAAATGAAAATTCACACTTTTATAGTAGGAGTATTTCAAACAAACTCCTATATAATAAGCTCTGATAAAAGAAATGCACTAGTCATTGACCCTGGAGGTGAGGGAGAAAAGCTTTTGCAATTCCTAAAGGAAACCAACTTATGCCTAAAAAAAATATTGCTGACTCATGGGCATTATGACCATACGGGCAGTGCTGATTTTCTTCGTAAAAACACAGGTGCTGAAATATTTATTAATGAAAAGGATAAAATTCTTTTAAGTGATGGAAGTATCAATGCGGCACAGCTTGTGCCAGCTATAAAATATCAACCTTTTGCGGCGGATTTTTATATAAATGATAAAGATGAAATAATTCTTGATGAAATCACTTTTAAGGTGAAAGTTACACCCGGTCACACTGCCGGTAGTGTTGTTTTCATAGATGAAGAGAATAGGGTTATTTTTTCTGGGGATACTCTATTTCATGGTACAGTTGGCAGGACGGATTTATATTCAGGTAACTATAATGATATTATTGAAAGTGTAAAGTCATTAAGTAAATTAACAGGTGATTATAAGATTTTGGCGGGGCATGGCGAGCAAACCACCTTAAATACTGAAAGGCGGATAAATCCTTATATATGACAATAATTTTTAAAGGCCATAGCTTTCACTATGAAATGGAAAGGCTTTACCGTTCGTTTTTCCTACCACACAAAGCAAAGGTTTATATTGATAATTATAATGAAGATGAATATTATTCCATTTGCAATGCCGCTTTAGAGGATAAAGAATATTTAATCTGTGAGAGGTTGATTAAAAAGGAAAGTATAGAGCTTAGAATGAAGGCTCTTATTTGCGAAAAGCTAATTGAAAAGAAGGAAACATTACCTTTATCCACCGGCGAAAAAGAACAGGAGCTTGCATTTTCAAGACTTCTTTATAATACCTTAAATCTTCTTACTGGAAAAAGCTTGTCATGGGGGATAATGACGGGGATTCGTCCTACTAAATATATTAAAACTCTCTCTCTTTCCGANGAGGAAATTAGCAAAAATTATTATGTCAGTAAAGAAAAAATCTCACTTTCCCGACGTATAAACGATTTNCAGCAGCCTATTATTAACAGCATTGATATAAATGATTTTTGTCTGTATATTTCCATTCCGTTTTGTCCTACGAGATGCAGCTATTGCTCCTTTATTTCACAGGCTAATAAAAATAGTGATAATGTCATTTCCGTTTATTTGGAAAAGCTAAAAATAGAACTTGATTATATCAGAAGCATTACACAGAAAAAGGGATATAAATTAAAATCAATATATATTGGTGGAGGCACGCCTACTATACTTAGCTCAACGCAGATTGACGCTCTGCTAAAAACAGTGATGAGGTTTGATACTTCTAGTCTTTGCGAGTTTACTTGTGAGGCGGGCAGACCTGATACANTCACTTTAGAAAAGNTNAGGGTGCTTAANGAATATGGAGTTGGAAGAATCTCAATAAACCCTCAATCTCTTTCTGATGATGTGTTAAAAGCAATAGGTAGGCTGCATAGCACTGAGCAAATATATCAAGCCTTTAATTATGCTGAAAAAGTTGGATTTAATGTGATTAACTCTGATTTAATAGCAGGGCTGCCGAAGGATAATTTAGATAGCTTTAAGCATAGCTTAAATGAGATTATTAATTTAGGCGCTGAAAATATCACGATACACACATTAGCGTTAAAGCGTTCAAGCAATATGTATGGTAACACTGATTTTAAAGCCTTGACTCTAGAAAGCAGCGATGAAATTGACAGTATGTGTGAATATTCTTTCAATGTATTAAATAATAATTCTTATTTGCCCTACTATCTTTACAGGCAAAAAAATTCTTCATCCGATTATGAAAACATAGGGTATTGTAAAAAGAACAAGGAAAGCTTTTATAATATAGCAATCATGGAGGAATGTTGTAATATTCTAGGCGCAGGAGCAAATTCAAGTACAAAGCTTATAAATAAAGACAAAAATAAAGGAGCATTGATAAAAAGAATTTATAATTATAAATATCCTGTGGAATACATTAACAATTTTAATGTTCAACTAAAAAGGAAAGAAGAAATAGAAAATTTACTTAACTAATTTAAGAAAGAGGTGTTTTTATGTCAGGATTAGATGATTTTTTTGATAAAGCGAAGGAGGTTTCGCAAACTGCCGGACGAAAAACGAGCGAGTATATTGAGGTTTCGAAATTGAAAATTAAAGCTTCTCAGCTGCAAACAAAAATTCGTCAAAAATACGAGGACCTTGGCAGCAGCGTTTATAACGCTGTAAAAGCAAAAAGTGAAGGCACAGAATTTATTTTAGATTATGTCGATGAAATAAATTCTTTAAAGCATGAGCTAAGAGCAATAAATGAAAAGATTGATTTTTTACTGGGGAGAAATATATGTCCGTTATGCAAATCTGTAAATAAGAAAAACGTTAAGTTTTGCTCAAATTGTGGTGCTGAGTTAAATCCTCAAGATGAAGTGATGGGGGTATAAAGATGGCGGAGCTTAGATGGAATCCTCTTATAAATGACTGGGTAATGGTGGCTGGAAATAGGCAAAACAGACCCCAAATGCCTAAGGATTATTGCCCCTTTTGTCCTAGCTTTGGAAATGTACCTGAATATGATGTACTAAAATATGACAATGACTTTCCGGCACTTTCGCAAACACCTCCCACGCCCGACGATGTCGCAAATGACTTTTTTAAGGTAAAGCCGTCATACGGAAAATGTGAGGTAATTTTATATTCACCCGATCATTATGCCGGAGTGAAGGACCTTAGTCAAGAGCATTTAGAAAAGCTTGTCAGCTTGTGGCAGGAAAGATTTTTGGCTATTTCAAGTGACGAAAAAATTAAATTTGTATTCATTTTTGAAAATAGGGGAGATGTTGTAGGTGTAACTATGCCTCATCCCCATGGGCAAATTTATGGATACAGCTATTTGCCTAAAAAGCTTGAGCTTGAGATGGAAACCTTTAAAAATGCATACAAGAAAATCGGCGAAACATTAATATCACAAATGATAAGAGAAGAGAAAAAAGACGGAAGACGCATTATCTTTGAAAATGAAGATTTTATCGTTTTTCTCCCTTTTTTCAGCGAATATCCCTACGGAATTTATATAGCGGCAAAAAGACATATATTAAACATTTCACAATTTTCTGATAGAGAAAAGAAAAGCTTTGCTGATATTCTTAAAAAATCAGTAGGAACGCTTGACAGCTTGTTC
>JGI24708J26588_10000522_pt1 | contig 31405 bp, 26 predicted proteins | sample BioPla1DNA2_FD_26588 | JGI IMG/M metagenome (IMG submission 26588) | reverse complement strand
ATATATAATCTCATAGTATTATATCATAAAAAGAGACTGCCCCCAAGAAATAATAAAATCCTTGTGATATAATAGATGATGGGGGACTGACCCCCAACAATCCTGAAGATTAAACAAATTTACTAGGAGGTAAAAATTATGAAATTTACATTTGCCCACAACAATATTAATGTACTTGATCTTGAAAAAAGTCTAAAGTTTTATAAGGAAAACTTAGGACTTGAGGAAGTAAAACGAAAAAATGCAGATGATGGTAGTTTTATACTTGTATATCTAGGTGATGGTGTTACGGGCCATACTCTTGAGTTAACCTGGCTAAGGGACTGGGAAAAGCCTTATAATTTAGGAGATAATGAATTTCATCTAGCTTTTAAAGTAGATGACTTTGATGCAGCTTATGACCATCACAAAAAACTAGATACTATATGTTTTGAAAACAAAGAGATGGGTATTTATTTTATATCAGATCCAGACGGCTACTGGGTTGAGATTATACCTGGGGACTGACCCCAACAATTCTGACAACTTAAAGGAGGAGAAATATTGACGGGACGTGTAACAATTCCAACTGATTTGGATATTATTGATGAAACCAAGGAAATCATAGAAAGGTGGGGGGCTGATGCTATTAGGGACTGTGATGGAACTGATATGCCAAGCAGCCTTTTAGAACTACCAGTCAAAAAATATGCAACTTATTATACAACGAGGAAGGATAATGACTGGGCAAAAGCTAACCCAGAAGAAATCCAGCAGGTATATTTAATGACTAAATTCTATACTGCTATGGATGAAAACTTATCCATACCTATAATGAAGCATTTTTATAAGGATCAGTTAAAACCTAATACAATCAATGACATTAAGAGATGGTGGGAGGTTGTAGATAGGACTACTGGGGAAGTTGTAGATCCTAAGGACTGGGATTATAATGAAGAGAATCTAGAGGTAAATATAAAAAATGCCAATAAATATCATGATTATACAGTAAGCTTTCTAGCTTTTATTATATGGGACCCAGTTCATATGTATAATTATATTACTAATAGCTGGGATGATGTTGAAAGGCAGATGACATATGAGGTGCGCCAGCCCAAAACCCAAAAATATGTGCTTGATAAGCTAAGAAAGTGGATGGATAATAATCCTGAAATAGACGTTGTAAGATTTACAACCTTCTTCCATCAGTTTACCTTAGTCTTTGATGAATATGCTAAGGAGAAGTTTGTAGACTGGTTTGGATATAGCGCAAGTATATGCCCTTATATTTTAGAACAATTTGAAGAGGAAGTGGGTTATAAGTTTAGGCCAGAATATATTATTGATCAAGGATATCATAATAATACCTTTAGAAGTCCATCTAAAGAATTCAAGGATTTTATGGAGTTTCAGCAAAGGGAAGTAGCGAAATTAATGAAGGTATTTGTTGATATATGTCACGAAAATGATAAAGAGGCCATGATGTTTTTGGGAGATCACTGGATTGGAACAGAGCCATTTGGTGAATATTTCACGGATGTAGGTCTAGATGCTGTTGTAGGATCTGTTGGTGATGGAACTACATTAAGATTAATATCAGATATTCCTGGTGTTAAGTATACAGAAGGAAGATTCCTACCATACTTTTTCCCAGATGAGTTTTACGAGGGAGGCAACCCAATTAAAGAAGCTAAGGAAAACTGGGTAACAGCAAGAAGGGCTATTTTAAGAAGTCCGGTGGACCGTATTGGTTACGGTGGCTACCTAAAACTTGCCTTAGATTTCCCTGATTTTGTCCAGTATATAGAAGAGGTTACTGACGAATTCCGTCTTTTATACGAAAATATAGGAGGGCAAAAACCACATAGCCACTTTAAGGTTGGGGTATTAAATGCCTGGGGTAAAGTCCGCTCCTGGGGCACGCATATGGTAGCCCATGCCAAACATTATAAACAAACTTATTCCTATCACGGACTTTTAGAGTCTTTAAGTGGTATGGCTTTTGATGTGGAATTTATAAGTTTTGAGGATGTTGTAGAAAATCCAGGCATCTTGAAAGAGTGTGCGGTGGTAATTAATGCAGGGGATGCTTATACAGCTCCAAGTGGTGGCAAGGCCTGGTTAGATCCTAAGCTAACATCTGCTATTAAGGAATATGTAGCACAGGGAGGCGGCTTTATTGGGATAGGGGAGCCTACAGCCTGCCAGCACCAGGGTAGGTATTTTACCCTTGCTAATGTCCTTGGTGTTGACAAGGAAATAGGATTTGGACTATCATCTAATAAATATAATTGGGAAGAAAATAATCATTTTATTATAAAAGACAGTAGTGAAGAAGTAGATTTTGGGGAAGGAATGCAAAATGTTTTTGCCCTTCCAGAAGCTAAGGTTATTAAGAAAAATGGGGAGAATGTCCAGTTAGCAGTTAATGATTTTGGTAAAGGAAGGGCTGTATATATAAGCGGCTTACCTTATTCTTTTGAAAACTCAAGGCTCCTGTACAGATCTATTTTTTGGGCAGCAGGCAAGGAAAATGAAATGAAAAAATGGTATAGCAGTAACTATAATGTTGAGGTTAACTATTACCCAGCAACTAACAAGTATTGCATTGTAAACAATACTTATGAGCCCCAAGAAACGACAGTATATGATGGCAATGGCGTGGCTAAAAAGATGAGTCTGGAGGCCAACGCAATTGTGTGGGGGACTGACCCCCAACAATTCTGAAAACTTATGTTTACAAGTAACAACTTATATGGTAACATTAAGTTGTTACTTTATTTTTTTGCTAAAAAACCTAGTAAGGAGAAAAATATGTATGATATAACTATGAAAATAGGTAAATCAACTATTCAGCATGGAAAGCAAAATGACAGAATATATCTTATGGATTTAAATAGGGAGGATATGCCGGATATATTAAAGACACTAGATGATATGGCAGACAGACATAGCTACAGTAAAATATTTACAAAAATACCAAGGTCCTTTTATCAATCTTTTTCCAAGGAGGGCTACCAGAAGGAAGCCCTAGTCCCAGCTTACTATAGGGGGGAGGAAGATTGTATTTTTATGTCCAAATATAAGGACCAAGAAAGAAGTATAGAGGCAAGCAAGGAACTTAATAATAAGGTTATTGAAACCGCAAAGTCAAAAAAGCCTAATGAACTATACCAAAGACTTCCACAGGGCTTTTCTTTTAGGCTAGCAAAGGAAGAAGATGCTAGTAAGATAGCAGATNTTTATTCCAAAGTTTTTAGCTCCTATCCTTTTCCTATATTAGAGTATAAGTATATTCAGGAAACAATAAGGGATAATGTAATCTATTTTATGATTTTAAAGGATAATGAAATAGTAGCCTTATCGGCATGTGAGATGGATTTTAAGAACCAATCAGCGGAAATGACAGACTTCGCAATTTTACCTAATTATAGGGGGCATAACTTTTCCACTTTTTTATTAGCTAAGATGGAAGAGAAGATGAAAGAAAACAAGATTAAAACAGCTTATACAATTGCTCGTGCTGTGTCTTTTGGTATGAATAGTAGTTTTGCCAAATCGGGTTATGAATTCACAGGAAGACTAATAAAGAATACTCAAATTGCAGGAAATATAGAAGATATGAATGTATGGTATAAATCTTTATAAAATTTTAATAGGGGGATTTACATGAATAAGGCGTTAGCAGTAAAGCCAATTGAATTTGAAAAGAGAAGATTTTTTAGCAAGGTTAGTTCTAAGGACTGGAATAGCTGGAAGTGGCAAATGCAAAATAGGATAGAGACGGTTGATGATCTTAAGAAATATATTGAACTTAGCCAGGAGGAAGAGGAGGGGATTAGGAAATGTTTAAATACCTTGAAAATGGCCATAACTCCTTATTATCTTTCCCTTATAGATCCTAGTGATCCTTATGATCCTATAAGGAGGCAGGCTATTCCTACATCGGAGGAGCTGAAAAGTTCTGATTGGGATTGCAGTGATCCGTTAAGTGAGGATGCAGATTCGCCAGTAGATGGGCTTACTCATAGGTATCCAGATAGGGTGCTTCTTTTGGTTACTGATAAGTGTGCTATGTACTGCAGGCACTGCACAAGAAGGAGGTTTGCGGGCAACAATGACCACTCACTTCCCATGAGCCAAATTGACAAGGCAATAGAATATATAGAAAAAACACCGGAGATAAGGGATGTTCTTATTTCAGGGGGTGATGCTCTTTTAATATCAGATAAAAAATTGGAAAAAATTATAAGGAAGCTAAGGGCTATACCCCATGTAGAGATTATAAGAATAGGCAGTAGGGCTCCAGTAGTTATGCCACAAAGGATAACGCCAGAGCTTGTAAGCATGCTAAAAAAATACCATCCAATATGGCTTAATACCCATTTTAACCATCCAAATGAAATAACTAGGGAATCAAAAAAAGCCTGTGAAATGCTGGCCAATGCAGGGATTCCATTAGGGAATCAGACCGTGCTTTTAAGAGGGGTTAATGACTGCCTTCATGTTATGAAAAAGTTAATGCATGAGCTAGTTAAGATGAGGATAAGGCCTTATTATATATATCAGTGTGACCTTTCAGAAGGAATAACTCATTTTAGAACCAAGGTTTCCAAAGGAACTGAAATTATTGAGGGCCTAAGGGGCCACACATCAGGCTTTGCAGTACCTACCTTTGTTATAGATGCACCAGGGGGTGGGGGTAAAATTCCTATAATGCCAAATTACACAATTTCAAATGCTGAAAACCAGGTTATTTTAAGAAATTTTGAGGGTGTTATAACAACTTACCACGAATCGGATAACTGCACATCAGATTGCCACTGTGAGGTATGTAGTGGAAAGAAAAGCAATGAATTCATAGGTCTTTCAAGATTAATATATGATGAAGAAATATCCTTAGAGCCATCAGGTCTTGCAAGAAATGAAAGAAGGGGAGTGACCCCCAACAATTCTGAAAATTAAGCAAAAGGTATGATATAATAGAATTGGGGACTAACCCAAGCAATTCTTAAAATAAAACATACTAATGGGGGGAGAAGGAAATGGATGTAATGATTCATGCAGCAGTACTGGTCATATATTTGGCTAGTATGCTGGGAATAGGGGTTTATTTTTTTAGAAGGAACAAAAGCCAAAGTGATTATTTTTTAGGGGGGAGGAATCTTAATGTCTGGGTAACTTCTATGAGTGCTCAGGCTTCGGATATGAGTGGCTGGCTACTTATGGGCCTACCTGGTACTGCATTTTTACTTATGCATCAGAATGGCTTACCAGAGGCCTTTTGGACCGCCTTAGGTCTTGGAGTAGGTACCTATTTAAACTGGTTGATAATTGCAAAAAGACTTAGGAAATACTCTGAGCATGCAGGGGATGCAATTACTATACCTACTTTTTTAGAAAATAGGTTTAGGGATAAAACCCATTTAATTAAGATAATATCAGCAGTTTTTATAGTTATTTTCTTTTTAATTTATACTGCAGCGCAGTTTTCAGCAGGTGCAAAACTTTTCAATGCTATATTTGGTATTGACTATATGCCAGCTCTTATTATAGGGGCGGTGGTTATTGTGTCATATACCTTCTTGGGAGGATTCTTGGCTGTATGCTGGACAGATTTATTCCAGGGAATATTAATGTTTTTTGCAATTATAACTATGCCAATTATAGTAACGGCCAAATTAGGAGGAAGGGCAGAGCTTTCCAATATTATTGCAAATCTATCCCAGTTGCCAAATGGCCTGGGATTCAATGAGTGGACGGGTGTTAAAAGTATGGGAGGGTTAGCCATAATATCCACTGCAGCTTGGGGGCTTGGATACTTTGGGCAGCCTCATATTCTTTCAAGATTTATGGGGATAAGGGATCCAGAGGAAATTAAGCCTGCTAGGAGGATTGCCATGGTATGGGTTATATTTTCCCTAAGCGCAGCTGTAATTCTAGGTGTAGTAGGTAAGGCTTATATGTCGACAATACTAAGCCAAGGTGAGCTTGCGGCTATGGATGGGGAGAAAATATTTATTTTCCTAGTCCAAGATATTTTAAAGGGGCCAGGGGTTGCCATTATAGCTGGAGTACTTCTAACGGCTATTTTGTCAGCTATTATGAGCACAGCTGATTCCCAGTTACTTGTAACTTCGTCAGCTATCTCAGAAGATATTTGCAAAAATATCTTTGCGGATATGGATGATAGGCAGTTAGCTAGGGTAAGTAGAATCAGTGTACTTGGAGTTTCTATACTAGCTTTAATTATCGCCTCTAATCCTGATAGCTCTGTTTTTGATTTAGTATCTTATGCATGGGCAGGGTTTGGTGCAGCCTTCGGGCCAGTAATCTTAATGTCACTATACTGGGAAAGAATGAACTGGCAAGGAGCCTTAGCAGGTATTTTATCAGGTGGGATAACAGTTATACTTTGGAGAACTGTAATAAAGGCTTATTTTAATCTATATGAGTTATTACCAGCTTTTTTAGTATCTGTTATTATGATCATAGTGGTAAGTTTATTAACCAAAGAACCTGATGATGAGATAAAAAGGGAATTTGCTGAATATATGGGGGACTGACCCCTAACAATCCTGAAGAGTAAGAAAACGGGCCCTAAGGTCCGTTTTTATTTTGCTATTTGACACTTGCTACTATATAATATAAGGAAAATACCAATTATTTGTTTTAAGAGGAGGGTGGGCTATGGAAGTTAAAGTTTGTGTAGGAAGTGCTTGTTATGTTAAGGGTTCCCATGAGATTATTGAATCTTTACAAAACCTAATAAACAAGCATAGATTACAAGATAAGGTAGAGTTAAAGGCAGCATTTTGCCTAGAACATTGTACTAATGCTGTAGCTGTCCAGGTAGATGACGATTTTTTTGAAGTAGACCCTAATAAGATTGATGAATTTTTTGATAAACATATTAAAGAAAAGGTGACAAGATGCAAATAATGAATTTTTCCAGCGCAAATTGTAAAAACTGCTATAAATGTGTACGTACTTGCGTTGTAAAAGCAATAGAGGTTAAGGATGATCAGGCACAGATTATTGAAGATAGGTGCGTAGCCTGTGGCCAGTGCCTAGTTGTGTGTCCTCAAAATGCAAGAAATATACTATCCCATGTGGATGATGTAAAGGAGAAGATTGCCCAGGGGGCTAATGTGGTTGCAACTTTGGCGCCTGCCTATAGGGGATTTTTTAAAGAAGATAGAAAGTTTATAGGTGGGCTAAAAAAATTAGGATTTTCAAGTATTCAGGAGACCTCCATAGGTGCGGAGTTGGTTTCAAGGGAGTATGAAAAGTTAATTAATGAAAGAGAGGACAGGGAGCTTATTACAAGTTGCTGCCCATCGGTTATTATGATGATAGAAAGATACTACCCAGAGCTCATCCCTAGTGTTCTTCCCGTGTTATCTCCCATGATGGCCCATGGAAAAGTGATAAAATCCCAGGAGCCAGATAGTTATGTTGTCTTTATAGGTCCTTGTTTTTCCAAGACCTGTGAAAGTATGTCAACGGGAATGGAAGGCATAATTGATTCTGTTATTACATTTGATGAGATTAGTCAGTGGTTTGACAATGATGGGATAGATTACACCAAGTGCCAGGAGTTAGATCCTGATGAATCTGGTACTTTAAGGGGCCACCGTTACCCACTAGTAGGCGGGATTATAAGTAGTGTAAGAGACACCCTAGATGAAAAAGATATGGGTGTATTAAGGGTGCATACTGTAGAAAATTGTAAAACAGTCCTAGAAGAAATTAGAGATGGGGGCTTACATAATGTGTGTGTTGAATTAAGTGCTTGTAATGAAAGTTGCCTAGGAGGGCCTGGTGGAATAAGTAATGAAGAAACCCCTTATGCTAGACTGCAAAATTTACAAAAACATGTATATAATATGAAAAAATTAGAGGAAAATGAAGGCCAGGAAAATATAAAATTACCTAAGGTTGATCTTTCAAGAAGCTTTACTAATAAAAAATTTCAAGGGGAAATGCCAAGTCCTGAGGAGTTAGAGATAATTCTTAAAAAAATGGGTAAATATGATTATAGTGATGAGTTAAATTGTAGCGCCTGTGGTTACAATACTTGCAGGGACAAGGCCGTAGCAGTATATCAGGGTATGTCCCAGGTAGAAATGTGCCTACCTAATATGAGAAATAAGGCGGAAAGGATGAGTAATAAGATATTTACTCATTCCCCCAATGCCATAATTGTACTTGATTCTAATTTAGTTATAGAGGAGCTAAATGGTTCGGCGGAGGAGGTTTTTGGATGCCAAAATGAAACAATAAAGGGCAAACCTTTTAGCTTAATTATGGATGATAGTGATTTTAAGGAAGCTATAGACAAGAAGTGTAGTAGGTTCAAGGAAAAGATTTCCTATCCCCAATATAATTATATAGCCTATAGGAATATAGTCTATCTAGAGAAGCAAAATGCCTTGTTACTTATCTTTACAGGAATTACAGAGGAAGAAAAAAGAAAGAAAGAACTGGCAGGTTTAAAACAAGAATTAATGGAAGTAACCCAAGAAATTATTGATAAGCAAATGCGTACTGTTCAGGAAATAGCTGGTTTATTAGGTGAATCAACAAGTGAAACCAAGGTAGCCTTCTTAAAACTTCAAAAGGTACTTGAGGAGGAAGGTGACGTATAATGAAATACTTTATTGATGTTGCTAACTACAGCGTTAATAAATATGGCGAGGAGCTGTGCGGTGATAATGTGGAGTACATTAAGCTGGATAATGGATTTATTATAGTCCTAGCAGATGGCCTAGGTAGTGGTGTCAAGGCCAATATACTAGCAACTTTAACCTCCAAAATTGCCATAACCATGCTTAAAGAAGGAGCTAGTATTGAGGAAACTATAGATACTATGACAGGCACCCTGCCTGAGTGCCAAATTAGAAAGCTTGCCTATTCCACATTTACAATTGTGAAGATTAATAATGATGGCGAAGTATATATGGTTGAATATGATAACCCATCAGTTTTTTTCTTTAAAAACAATAGGCCTAAACTTTTGGAAAAAAAGAAAAGGGTAATAAATAACAAGGACATATATGAAAGCCATTTTATTATGGATGAAAATGATGTCCTTACTATAGTTAGTGATGGGGTAATTCATGCTGGGGTCGGGATGCGTTTAAATCTTGGCTGGCAGTGGGATAATGTTAATAAATATTTAGCAGAGTTAGTTGAGTTAGAGAATAATGCTGATCAGATAGCTGCCAACTTAATGAATGTATGTGAAAGCTTATATGAAAATAAACCTGGCGATGATACAACAGTGGTGGCAATTAAAACAAGGCCTATAGAATATGTAGATGTTTTTACAGGCCCGCCGGAAAATAGGGAAGATGATGATTTACTTGTACATCATATTCAAAATGCCAAAGGTAGGGCAATTATTTGTGGGGGGACTACAGCAAATATTGTATCAAAAAAACTAGATATGCCCATAGAAATTGATCTTGTTAATTATACAAAAGACGTACCACCCCAAGGATACATGGAGGGGGTAGACTTAGTCACAGAAGGACTTTTGACCCTAAATAAGGTTAAGGAAATACTCCAAAACCATTATGAGATGTTAGATAAGGGCTTAGTGCCTACCTATATAAAAGGAAGGGACGGGGCATCAAATCTTGCTAGGATATTACTTTATGAAAGCACCCATATACATTTGTGGGTAGGAAAGGCTATAAATCCAGCCCATCAAAACCCTGATTTTCCATGGGAATTTAATCTAAAGATAAGATTAATGGAAGAAATAAAGGACTATCTAGAGAAAAACGGGAAAAATGTAGAGATAAGTTATTTATAAAAAAATGGCTAAGGCCATTTTTTTATGTGTAAAATTCCCCCAATAAAGGCTTTTCAATATAGACTAAACATTATATACTATAAATAGGTAGTAATTAAATAGTAGTATAGTACAAAAATATTAAAGAGTGGAGGGGTAGAATTGTATAAAAACAATATATTTGGAGATAATCCTGAATTTGCTGCTACTACCTTATCATCCATAGGCGACGGGGTAGTTATCACTGATATTGACAAGAATATTCTTTACTTAAATCCAGCATTAGAGGAAATTCTAGAAGTAAAAGAAAAGGATATAATTAAAAAGGATTTTGATGAAGTTTTTAGGTTCTATAATATAGACACAAAAGAATACCTGGAATGCCCTGCTATAAAAACTCTTAAACTTGGCCTAAATACAGGACTTAAAGAAAACACTGTAATTATTACAAAAAATAAAAACCAAAAATTTGTATCAGCTACTTGCTCCCCGGTAAGAGATGGGGGAAATGAAATAATAGGGGCTATTGTAATCCTGCGAGATATTACTAATCTAAAAAAGAAGGAATTTGGTATTATTAAGTCTAGAGATTATAGTATAAATATTTTGGATCAAATCCCAGCCCTAATATGGAAAACGAATATTTATACGGATAATTATTATTTTAATAAAACATGGGATGAATTTACGGATATTAAGACAGAAGAATTTACCAAAGAAGACTGGAAAAACATAATACACCCTAAAGATATGAAGCAATATAATGAAATTAAAAATATTATTGTAAGGGAAAGTAGAAAGAAATTCCAAAAGGAAATTAGGTTAAAAAAGAATGGAGATAATTATCGCTGGTGTTTAATAGTTGGCTCACCTTACAATGATTTGGATGGTAATTATTCGGGATATATAGGATCTATTTATGATATACATGATAGGAAAGTTACGGAAGATGACTTAAAACGTTATAAGAAAATAATAGATAATGCCCGGGATATTATACTAATAACAGATATAGAAGGCAATATTATTGAGGCAAACAATGCAGCTGTTTATGCCTATGGTTATAGCAATGAAGAATTATGTGGTATGAGTGTTAATGATTTAAGGGAAGATAGCAAGGATGTAAAAAGACAATTAGATCAGGCTAATAAAATAGGGATTTTCTTTGAGACAGTACACAAGAAAAAAGATGGAACATCTATTATTGTAGAAGTTACAGCCCAGGGAATAGATGTAGAAGAAAGTCGTATTATCTTTAGTATTATAAGGGATATTACTAAAGATAAGGAAATAGAAGAAAAGCTGGTTGAAGCTAAAAACTTAGCAGAGTACGCTAATAAGGCAAAAAGTCAATTTCTTGCCAATATGAGCCATGAAATTAGGACTCCAATTAATGGAATGCTAGGTATGATAGACCTTACATTGCTAACAGATATAAAGCAGGATCAAGAAGATAATCTAATAATAGCTAAAAAGTGTGCAAACTCCCTTCTTAAAATTATAAATGATATATTAGACTTTTCTAAAATGGAGGCAGGGAAATTAACAACAGAGGATATTAGTTTTAATATAAAAGAACTAATAGAGGAAACTGTTAAAACAAAATCCCTTGAGATTAGTAAGAAAGGCCTAGAACTAAATTACACCTATTCATCAACTATACCTGATTTTTTAATAGGTGACCCTAATAGATTGCAGCAAGTCTTGAATAATCTAATAAGTAACGCCATTAAATTTACAGAAGAAGGAAGCATAGATGTAATTGTAAAGAATATGGGCATAAGTGGTAACTATATAGATTTACAATTTACTGTGGCAGATACAGGCATAGGAATTTCACAGGAAGACCAGAAAAAAATATTTGAAAGCTTTAGCCAGGTAGAAAACTCCTATACCAAGAATTATCAGGGATCAGGTCTAGGCCTAGCTATATCTAAAAACATTGTGGAAATAATGGGCGGGACTTTAGGTGTAGAAAGTGAAATAGAAAAAGGCAGTAAATTCTACTTCCTATTAAGATTTAAAATTGGCCATGAAACAGGAAATGAATTAGGCTTCTTACCTAATCCTACTTTGACATATAATAAACTTAAAATTTTGCTAGTAGAAGATGATTCTATTAATCAAAGGGTTATTTATAAAATGCTTTCACAAAAAGGGCATAGCGTTGAGATTGCAGGCAATGGACAGGAAGGTTTAGATTTATATAGACAAAATAAGTATGATCTAGTTCTTATGGATATACAAATGCCTGTGATGAACGGTGTGGAGGTAGTAAAGAAAATTAGGGAACTTGAAGATTCTGAATCCCTTAAAAGTAAGACGCCTATAATTGCTATGACAGCATATGCCCTCTTAGGTGATAAAGAAATGTTTATTAATGAAGGATTTGATGGATATCTATCTAAACCTATCCAAATAAATGATTTATTCAAGCTTTTGGATGAAATACCAAAGTCTAATACAGATACTGTAGATACAACAGATTAAAATTTAAAAATAGCTAGGTAAAATAATAGGTAAGCAAGAGAGGTGTTTGTATGGGGAAAAATAAAAGATCATTATTTTTTATCTTGCTTTTTGTAGTATTTCTTCTTATTGGATTTAGCAATGCATATGATAGGAAAAAACAAACAGATATTATGAAAGAAAAAGTAGAGGAACTAAAAGAGGTTAAGGAAGAAATTACTCTGGAGAATAATGGTTCTGGGGAAGATGAAATTGTCAGTGATAAGCCTATACTTGCTGAATATAAGGATATTTACCAAGAGAATAAGGATTTTATAGGATGGCTTTCAATACCAGGAACAGCCATAGACTACCCGGTTATGCAAAAACCAGATGATAATGAATATTATCTTAACCATGATTTTGATCATAATGAGAATATAAATGGAGCCCTTATGCTAGATAAGGCCAATAATATAGAAGAAGATACAAACCTTATTATCCATGGCCATAATATGAAATCAGGGGAAATGTTCGGCGGTTTAGACCTGTTCATGGATGAAGAATACCTTAAGGAAAGGCCTATAATTAATTTTGATAGCCTTTATGAAAAAAGAAGCTATAAGATTATTGCAGTAATACATTCTCAGGTCTACAAAAAATCAGATGATGTATTTAAGTATTATCATTATACTGGGGCAAACAGCCAAGAAGAGTTTGACGAGTTTAGGGACTTTGTAAAAAACAATAATTTAATAGAAAATAAAGTGGATATGGAGTATGGAGATGAATTTATAACCTTAAGTACCTGTGCCTATCATGTTGAAAATGGCAGGCTAGTAATTGTTGGGGGACTGACCCCCAACAATTCTGACAACTTAGAAAAACACCCTTAGAGAAAATCTAGGGGTGTTTTTATTGGCAAATAACGTGTTTAATTGGCTGAATTGTTATTATAACCAGAAAAGGGCNAATTGTTCAGAATTTGTTCAGAATAATATTATATAATATGCTAAAAAGGAGGAGAGATAATGAATAGTAAAAAAAGAATGCTTACTAAGGGTAAGAGACATAGCATAGTTCTCATGCTTGTATTATCTATGCTATTACAAATAGTTAGCCCGTTTTTTGGGAGGGCAGTTTATGCTGATGCATCTGATCCAGCTCCAAGAACAGGAGGAATTCAAAGAGTTAATGCAAATGATTTAAAATGGGTACCAATATCTGATAAAAATCCCCTAGGAGGTGCGGACGATTTTAATGCAATCTTATTTGGTGGATTTAAAAATTTCCATGAAACAGGGGCACCGGTTGTAGCTAGAAAGATTGATAATGTTAACATAATAACTTTTCAAGAAGGACCACCATTAGGTGTAAATAGGTATATGGATTATCCAATACCCAAGTATAATATTGGGGTGGTAACCAAAGAGCATACTGGGTTAAAAACAAAAGTGCATAATGGGGATGTTGTTGTTACAACCTCTAGTGGAATAGTTTTTAATGATATGGAAATATCAGCAGGGAATTTATTTACCATGGAAGATGAAGTGGTGGAGAAGTTTTTTAATGATGCTTACAAGGATTTGAAGGGATTGCAAGCAAGTTTATGGGAAAAGGAAGGAAAGGTACCAGTAGCAAATGGGTCATTTCTAGATCTAAGGTGCGAAGATGAAAGTGGCATTAATGTTTTTGAAATTAATGATAGTCATAAGGGGCCTTTAAACTTTGTTGCAGATAAAGATGATACTATAATTATTAAATTAGATAGGGATAACTTAGATGGAATAACCTATTTTCTTAATGGAATCCAGATGGATACAGATAACACAGATGGGATTGTTAATAGGGTAATTTGGGTGCTCAATCCCTCCATTACAATTTTTAATGCAGGAGATAGCCACATATTGGGCTCATTTTTGTCACCAGATGCTGATATAAGCTTTACCGGTAATGGATCTTTAGATGGAATTACTATGGCAAACTCCATAAATGGTGGTAATACATCCACAGAGCTACATTATGCTGGAGGATTTATGGGGAAATTCTGGAGGGAAAAGGAGCCAGAGCCAGGGAAGCCAGAGGAAGCAGAGAAGCCAACAGAACCCGAACCGGAGAAGCCAGAGGAACCAGAAGAACCAGAAGAGCCAACAGAACCCGAACCGGAAAAGCCAGAGGAAGCAGAGAAGCCAACTGAGCCGGAGAAGCCAGAAGAACCAGAAAAGCCAACAGAACCGGAGAAACCAACTAAACCAGAAAAACCAACTAAACCAGAAAAACCAGCAGAACCAGAGAGGCCAACTAAACCAGAAAAACCTAGGGATCCAGATGTTATAGTAGAAATTGAAGATCCAGAGATACCAAAGGGTGAGGGTACTATAGAAGATCCTGAAGATCCTGGAGTTTCAGAAGTCCCGGATGTTATAATAGAAATTGAAGATCCAGAGTTACCAAAAGGTACAGGTACAATAGAAGTGCCAGAAAAAGATCAGCTTGATGGGTTAGATGAGGTTCCAAAAACAGGAGATGTAGGTGCATTTAATTCATGGTTTTTATTAGCATTGGCATTTTTGGGATTAATACCTAAGAAATCTGATGACTAAGCTTAATAAAGAATAATAAAAAGCAGACCCATAAAATGGGTCTGTTTTTTGTATGGGGACTGACCCCAACAATTCTGACAATTACACTATATCTAGGAAAGTCTTATGATTTGGTGCTGGGTAGTGCTCATTAAGGAGGGCAATATCCTCACTGTCAAGCTTAACATTTAATGTGGCAATATTTTCATCTATATGATTTATACTTGATGCCTTAGGTATAGCTATAAGATTTTCCTGATTTAAAACAAAGGCTAATAGAACCTGGGTTTGGGAGATAGAATGTTTTTTGGCAACCTCATTGACTGCAGGATTATCTAATAATCCCCTTCTAAGCCTTCCACCTTGGGCAATAGGGCAGTATGCCATGGTAGCAACCTTGTTTTCCTTCATCCACGGAAGAAGATCAAATTCTATTCCCCTAGAGCCTAGGTGGTATAAAACTTGATTAAGAAGGCAGTTTTGTCCATCTTTAATTTGCCATAGTTCCTTCATATCATCAGTATCAAAGTTTGAAACTCCCCAGCCTTTAATTTTGCCAAGTTTAACTAGCTCCTCCATACATTCTACAGTTTCTTGTAAGGGAATGCTGCCTCTCCAGTGTAATAAATACATATCTAGATAGTCTGTTCCAAGTCTATCCAAGCTATTTTCACAGGCTGTAAAAATATTATTTCTTCCTGCATTATGGGGATAAACCTTTGATATTATATAAAGGTCCTTACGATTAAAGTCTTTGATAGCCTGTCCAACCACTAATTCGGCGCCACCATTTCCATACATTTCGGCAGTATCAATTAAATATAATCCATTATTTATTCCATGCCTTAAAGCCTTAATTTCTTTTTCCTCGCTGGCAGGGTTTTCACCCATACCCCATGTGCCTTGTCCTAAAACTGGCATAGTAGATTTATCTAACAATTTCATACAATTCTCCTTTCTGGGGACTGACCCCCAACAATTCTGACAATAATTATATCATAAAAAGAAGTAAAATACGATGCAAAAAAATCAAATAAAAAACAATAAAGACCAATAAAAACCAAATATATGTTAATAAAACCTAATAAAAAATATGTCTTGACTATTACTAGGACATACTATACAATTTAAATTGATTAAATATTTGAAAAGAAAAATATTTAATCCGCTTAATCGCAAAATATAAAAGGAGGATTTTATTATGAAGAAATTTAAAGGAGCATTAGCAGCAGTTTTAGGGCTAACAATGATGTTTTCACTAACAGCTTGTGGAGGTTCAAGTGAACCAGAACAACCTGAAGGCGAAACACCTGATACAGAAGATGTAGTAGAAGATGACCAGGAGGATACAGATGAGCCTGGTGAAACTAAAAAGGTTGGGGTTTTAATTTATAATGGTGCTGATACTTACATAGCTACTGTAAGACAGGCGCTAGAAGAAATCGCAGCAAATGACGGTACAATAGAATATGAGTTTGTTGATGGTGAAGATAACCAAGGAACTCAAACTAACCAGTTAGATGCTCTAATTGCTAAGGGTGTAGACGGACTTTTAGTTAATATAGTTGACTTTAAGGCCGCACCACAGGTTATTGAAACAATCAAAGCATCAGGAATTCCAACAGTATTTTTTAACAGAGATATAACTGAAGACCTTGATGAAGCAGATCTTGATGATATGATCTTCGTAGGTACTGATGCACCTCAAGCAGGAGTTATGCAAGGTGATATGGCTAAGGAACTTTGGGAAGCACAAAAAGACGTTATCGATAGAAATGGTGACGGGAAAGTTCAATACGTTATGCTACACGGTGGTTTAGATAACGCAGAAGCTGTTGCAAGAACAGAAGAATCAATTAAAGTTCTTACAGATGCTGGTATTGAAGTAGAAGAACTTGGAATGCAAGTAGCAGAGTGGGATACATCAAGAGCTAAAGAAGCAGTAGATGCTTGGATGTCTAAAGACGGAGATAATATTGAGATTATCTTTGCTAACAACGACGATATGGCTTTAGGTGCTCTAGCGGCAGTTCAAGCTATGGGATATAACCAAGACAATGATGATAAATATATTCCAATCTTTGGTGTTGACGCTACAAGTGGTGCTTTAGATAAGATTGATAGCGGTCAATTAGAAGGTACAGTTAAACAAGATAACGTTGCTATGGCAGAAACTGTTACAGCTCTTATCTTAAATAGAATGGCTGGTAAAGACTGGTTAGATGGAACTCCTTATGAACTATTTGAGGACAATAAATCAGTACGTGTTGACTATGCTAAGATAACAAGATAATAATATAAAATAAAATAGAAAATAAGCACACAGTTTTAGTGTGCTTATTTTTCAAATTAGAAATGAGTGACGGTTATGAGTGAAGAAAAAATATTATTAGAAATGAGAAACATCACAAAAATGTTCCCAGGCGTTGTAGCGCTTGATAATGTAAACTTCAAATTAGAAAAAGGAACTGTTCACTCTCTTATGGGAGAAAATGGTGCCGGAAAATCCACATTGATGAAAGTTTTATTTGGTATATATCATGAAGATGAGGGTGAGATTTACATAGAAGGGCAAAAAAACAATTTTGATAACCCTAAACAAGCTATGGAAAATGGGGTTTCCATGGTGCATCAGGAATTAAACCAAGTAATGAAAACAGATGTGGCAGACAATATGTTACTAGGTAGATACCCTAAAAAAGGCTTATTTGTTGATCAAGCTAAAATGTATAAGTATTGCGAGGATGTATTTGAAGATCTAGGGATAGATATTAATCCAAGGGAAATAACTGAGAACCTATCTGTTGCTCAAAGGCAACTAGTAGAAATAGCAAAGGCAGTTTCCTATGATGCAAAAATCCTAGTTCTAGATGAGCCAACCTCATCATTAACAGACCAGGAAGTAGAGATTCTCTTCAATATTATAGATAAGCTAAGAGACCGTGGTGTTGGAATTATATATATATCTCATAAAATGGATGAAATTCTTAGAATATCAGATGAAGTAACTATAATGAGAGATGGTCAGTGGATTGCAACAGAACCTGCAAAGGACTTAACAACAGATAGAATCATCGCACTTATGGTAGGTAGGACAGTTGATAATGTTTATCCACCAAAAACAAACAAACCTGGGGAAGTTATAATGGAAGTCAGTAATCTTACAGGCATGTATGAGCCAACAATAAAGAATGCAAGCTTTGAACTAAGGCAGGGAGAAATCTTAGGTGTAGCAGGATTAGTTGGTTCAAGGAGAACAGAACTTATAGAAACAATCTTTGGAATAAGAACCAAGGAAAGTGGACAAATAAAGTTAAATGGGAAGGTAATTGAAAATAAAAACTCTGTAGATGCCATAGAAAATGGTTTTGCCTTAGTTACAGAAGAAAGACGTTCCACAGGGATATTTCCAATGGAAACAATACAGTTTAACTCAATTATAGCTAATACAGAATCTTACAAGAAGGGCTTATTATTAGATGATAAATCAATGATAAGGGATACAGAAGAAGTTATAAAATCAATGAATGTTAGAACACCAAGTAGAAAAACCCAAATAAGATCATTATCAGGTGGTAACCAGCAGAAGGTTATATTAGGAAGATGGCTACTTACTTCACCGGAAGTATTACTATTAGACGAACCTACAAGGGGTATTGACGTAGGTGCTAAATATGAAATATATCAATTGATTATTGATTTAGCAAATCAAGGTAAGAGCATTATAGTAGTATCATCTGAGATGCCGGAGTTATTTGGTATATGTGATAGGATTCTTGTTATGAGTGATGGTCATGTAGCTGGTATTGATGATGTTGAAAACCTGGATCAGGAAAAAGTTATGACTCTTGCAACTAAATACTTATAAGAGGTGGGAAACAATGGAAAAGAAATTAAATAAAAATAATATTAAAGAATTTTTAATTGAAAATGGCCTGATTATTGTTATGTTTATTCTTATAGCAATTATTATCATAAAAGAGCCGAAATTTGTTAACTATAAGAATGCTATTAACATACTTAATCAAGCTTCAACTAAGCTTATAATGGCGTTAGGGGTTGGTGGCCTAATTGTACTTGCAGGAACTGATCTTTCTGCTGGTAGGGCCTTAGGTATGACAGCAGCTGTATCAACAGCAATGCTACAATCTGCAGATTATGCGCAAAGATATTTTCCAGAAATGGCAGAAATGCCAATTATAGTTGGTTTTTTAGCGGCTATAGCAGTTGGTGGACTAATTGGCCTATTTAATGGTATTGGGGTTGCAAAGTTAAAACTTCATGCCTTTATTGCAACACTAGGTACACAGCTTATTTTATACGGTTTATTACAGGCATTTATTAATGCATCCCCATGGGGAGCCCAGCCACTGGGTGGCTTTAAAGATTCATATATTAAACTAGTTCTTGGGAGTGTTAAAATCGGAAAATTTGAACTTCCCTACCTAATAATATATGCAGCTATTGCATCTGCAGTCATGTGGGTTATTTGGAACAAAACTACACTAGGTAAAAATATGTTTGCTATAGGTGGTAATAAGGAAGCTGCAGCAGTATCAGGTATTAATGTTGACAAGAATATCATAATTATATTTGTTATTTCAGGTATTATGTATGGTATTGCAGGTTTCTTAGAAGGGCCAAGAATTGGTAATGCAACTATTACAACAGGTACAAACTATGACCTTGATGCTATTGCAGCCTGTGTAATTGGTGGGGTATCATTCTCAGGTGGGGTTGGTACCATAACAGGAATTATCCTAGGTTCAATACTACTTCAGGTTATTAACTATGGGCTTTTATTTATTGGGGTTCAAACTTACTGGCAAATAGTTATTAAGGGTGCCTTAATTATATTAGCAGTAGCTTTAGACACTAGAAAATACTTACAAAAGAAATAAGAGGTAACTATGATTAAAAAAACTACACACTTCAATATGGATGCAATTACAATAGAAAATGATAAAATAAGAGTTACTACATTGCCAGAACATGGATTTAAGGTAGCTTCTATATATCATAAGGAAAAGGATTTTGAATTTTTATTCCAGCCAAGTAATAAGGAATACAAGAAGGCCTATCATGGAGCGGATTTTAGCAAATACGATACATCAGGACTTGATGATTGTGTGCCATCTATAGATCCATGTAAATATTTGGATACGGATATTGATTTAGTAGATCACGGAGATGTGTGGAGTATACCTTGGGATGTAAAACATACAAAGGGGAAGCTTGAGGGAGAGGTAGAACTTCCCTCCCTTCCTCTTTTGTTTTCCAGGGAAATTACTCTAGATGAAGAATCCATTATTTTCAATTATAAAGTTAAGAATTTATCGGGAGAGGATGTTGCTTACTTATGGACACTTCATGGATTAAATTGTTATAATGAAAATACTAGGCTTGAGTTTCCTGAAGATCTAAGGAACTATATAAACGTACAAAATGATGAAGTATGGAATTTTGATATAAGAAACCTTAAAGACTATCCAAAAAACCATACATTTAAGTATTATTTTACAGATGAGATTAAAGAGGGTTGGGCCTTACTAGATTACAGGGATAAAAGAGTCAAATATAAAGTTAACTTTGACCCAAGGGATAATCCTTATTTAGGAATTTGGTTAACTACAGGAGGCTTCAAAGAAGAAAATAATGTTGCCATAGAACCTTGTAATGGTTTTTATGATACACTAGAGAGGGCGGTAGATAATAAGAAGGTTAAGTATGTGAGGGCAAATGATTGTGATTTTTGGCAAGTAAAAATTGACATAATAGATTATTAAGGAGCAGATAAATGATTGATAGCTTGATTACTGATTTTATAAATCTTTATGGTGATAATGACAGTGAAATTAAAAAATTCTTTTCTCCAAGCAGGATTAATATTATAGGTGAGCATATAGATTATTTGGGGGGGAAGGTCTTCCCTTGTGCAATTGAAATAGGTACCTATGGTATAGCTAGAAAGAATGATGACAACCTTATAAGACTTGCAAGTAAGAATATGGACTTAAAAGGGGAGATATCCCTAGATGAATTAGTTTATAAGGATGAAAATGATTGGATGAACTACCCTGTAGGAGTAGTTAAATATATAGAGGAAGAAGGAAATAACATTGGAGGCTTAGATATTCTAATATACGGGAACATTCCTAATGGATCTGGACTTTCCTCATCTTCTAGTTTGGAGCTTTTAATTGGTGAAATCGTAAATGTATTTTATAATGATGGTAAGATTGATAAACTAGACTTAGTAAAGATTGGTAAGAGAACAGAAAATGAATTTATTGGGGTTAATACAGGTATAATGGACCAGTTTATTATTGGCCTTGGTAAGAAGGACCATGCCATGCTAATTGATACTAATAGTTTAGATTATGAATATTATAACTTTGACCTTAAAGATAATAAAATAGTAATACTAAATACTAATAAGAGAAGAGAACTCAAGGATTCAAAGTATAACGAAAGAAGGTCTGAGTGTGATAAGGCCTTAGAAATCCTTAAAAAACATAAGGAAGGCATCGAAAACATTTGTGATTTAGGAAAGGATGACCTTCACTTACTTGAACATATAGAAGAAGAGAATATTAGGAATAGGGCAATGCATGCTATTATGGAAAATATTAGGGTTAAGAAGGCAGCAGTAGCCCTTGAAAAAGGAGATATTGAGGAACTAGGCAAGTTACTTGTGGAGTCTAACGATTCATTAAGGGATTTATATGAGGTAACAGGTCCCCACCTAGATGCCATAACCAAATATTCTAATGAGTTCCAAGGATGCTTAGGAGCCAGAATGACAGGGGCTGGATTTGGTGGATGCGGAATTGCAATAGTTAAGGAAGATATGGTAGATGAATTCATTGACTATGTATCACCTAAATACGAAAAAGAAACAGGTATTAGGGCCGAATTTATAAGCTCAAATGTAGGTAATGGGGTTGCCGAAATAAGCTAATAAAAGATAAGAGGTAGGTAATGAAAAAAACAGCGTTTATTTTGATGGTGTTAACAGTCTTGTCTAAGGTAATTGGATTTGCAAGGGAGCTTACACTTTCATATTTTTATGGGGCATCTAGTATTACAGATGCCTACTTAATATCAATTACAATACCAAGCGTAATATTTGGTTTCATTGGGGTGGGAATAGGTACAGGCTTTATACCCATGTACAGTAAAATAGAGCAAATAGAAGGAAGTGAAAAGGCAAATAGATATACTAATAATCTAATAAATATCCTTATAGTTTTATGTGGTATATTATTTGTATTTGGCCTTATATTTGCCAGGCCTATTGTAAGGGTGTTTGCCCGGGGATTTGAGGGGGAAACCCTAGAACTAGCCGTTAAATTTACTAGAATAAGTTTAATGGGAGTATTTTTTACAGTTATGATCCATGTATTTAACGGATTTTTGCAGTTGAAGGATAATTATGTAGTGCCAGCCCTAATGGGCTTTCCTATGAATTTCTTTACCATATTATTTATTATACTAAGCTCAGGCGGTAATATAAACTTGCTAGCCATAGGAACTGTTGTTGCAGCAGCATCCCAGGTTATAATTCTACTACCCTTTGCCTATAAAAAGGGCTACAAGTATAAGCCGGTTTTTAATATAAGAGACAAGCATATAAGGAAGATGGTTTATATAGCTTTGCCAGTTATAATTGGTGCTTCGGTTAATCAAATTAATGTGTTAGTAGACAGGAGCATAGCATCTGGTGTAGCAAGTGGGGGTATAACTGCCCTTAACTATGCTAACAAAATTAATGATTTTGTCCAGGGGATATTCGTAGTGTCTATTACTACAGCCCTATATCCTATGATTTCAAAAATGGCGGCAGAAGATAATATAGATGGTCTTAAGGATTCAGTGTCTGAGGCAGTTAGTGCCACAAACCTATTGCTTGTGCCTGCTACTGTGGGGGCTATGATATTTGCAGAACCAGTGGTTGCCCTTTTATTTGGTAGGGGACAGTTTGATGATAGGGCCTTATCCATGACTTCAATTGCCTTATTTTATTATGCTATAGGCATGGTGGCATTTGGACTTAGGGCAGTTCTGGCAAGGGCATTTTATGCAGTACAAGATACAAAAACTCCAGCCATAAATGCTGCAATTGCCGTAGTACTTAATATTATTTTAAACGTTATCCTATCCAAGGTTATGGGAATAGGAGGATTGGCCCTTGCAACAAGTATCTCTGCAATTTTTGGAGTTATACTCTTATTCTTTAGCTACAGGAAAAAGCTAGGTGCCTTTGGAATGAAAAGTATGCTTGTATCCTTTATAAAGATAACAGCATCGTCTTTGATCATGGGTATATTAGCTAAGCTTACCTTTAATTTAGTTAGTAATAATCTTAGCCAAAACCTATCCTTAATGATTTCTATAGCAGTAGGATTTCTGGTATATATAGTATCAATTTATCTTATGAAGGTAGAAGAAGTGGAAGTTATTATTAATATGTTTAAGGGTAAAATAAAAAGTAAATAAAAGTAGATAAAAAGCAAAATAGCAAATAAATCATTGTATTTATTTGCTATTTTTTGCTATAATTATAGTAAGAATTTGGCGACAATTAAGACAAAAAAATTTTATTTGATTTACTTTAGGACACGTGTCCTTTTATCTAGGGCAATATGTTGTATAATATAAGAGAAAAGAGATGGTATATGTGACTAATAACCAGATAAATATAGATGACACATTTGGATACAGGATTCCCAATAGTATAATAGATGAAGTATCTATCAAACGTTATAGGAAGGGAGAAACACTGTTTACAACAGGTGATCCAGTAGAATATCTATATATTATCCAGTCTGGAATGGTACAAATATTCGAAGAGAAGCCTTCAGGAGATACGGGTAGGGTTGTAATTCTCCAAGAAGGTGAATTAATAGGAGAGATGGAGGTAATATCTAGCTATAAAAAATTAATTTACAGTGCAGAGATTGCAAAAGATGACACAGAAATTATTAGGATACCACCACAGGCCTTTAATAAATGGCTAGAAATGGACCAAGAATTTTGCCTTAAGGTTGTAAGAATGCTTTCTGATAAAATGTATGAAACGGCCTTTTGGCTTAATCAATATTCAGGGAAAGATTCCTTGACTACAGTTATGAACTATATATATGAAACATCAAGGAGGCCTTTAGAAAAGCAAAAAGTATTTCGCAATATAGACACTAGGCTTAAAATTGCAGAAAGTTGTAGACTTAGCGAAAGAACAGTAAATAGGAGGGTATCAGAACTAGCTGACAAGGGAGTTATCTCAATCCACTGCGGCAAAATACAAATTACAAGAAAACAACTACAAAAATTAAAGGAGATGATTGAAAATGAAAAAGGTAATATTGGATTGTGATCCGGGACATGATGACGCAATTGCTATGCTACTTGCAACCAGGGCTGATAATATAGACCTAATTGGGGTTACAACAGTAGCTGGAAATAGTGAATTACATCATACAGTAAACAATGCCTTAAGAGTTCTTAATTATGCGGATGTGTATGATATTCCCGTATATGCTGGATGTTCTAAGCCTATGATGAGAGATCTTTATAGGTTAACTGGAGCAGTTATCCACGGTGAAGATGGACTTGGTGGGCCTGAAATTCCCGCCCCAACTCAAAAGCCTGAAGAAAAGCATGCTGTTGATTACTTAGTGGATACCCTAATGGAATCTGAAGAAAAAATAACCTTGGTAGCAGTAGGTCCTTTAACAAATGTTGCTATGGCAATGATTAAGGAACCTAGAATTAAAGATAAGATTGATAAGCTTATTATTATGGGTGGTGCTATTATTGAACCAGGTAATATTACCTCTGCAGCAGAGTTTAATATCTACGTAGATCCAGAAGCAGCTAAAGTAGTTTTCAATAGTGGTGTGGAAATATACCTAAACACATTAGATGTTACTATGAAGGCAGTATTTTTAGAAAAAGATATTAATGAAATGGTAAAAAGTGATAATAAGATTTCCAAAATAGTAGGAGAGTTATTAATATTCTTTGCTGGAACCCATGTGGAGCATTTTGGATTTTTAGCTTGCCCTATTCATGATGCCTTATGTATTGGTCAGATAATTGATCCTACACTTCTTAGCCATAAAAAAGTATTTTGTGATGTAAGTTTGCACGATGAACTAACTTTAGGAGAAACTGTAGCTGATCTGTGGAATATTACTGGAAAAGAGCCAAATATTTATATGGCAACAGATGTAGATGTGGATAAATTCAAAACTATGATTAAAACACATATGGAAAAACCATACATTTCTAAACAAATATAAAATTAAGACTACAATGAAAGGGGAATAATTATGAAAAAGATTTTAGCTATTTTACTATCACTTACTCTAGCAGTTACTGTATTAGCGGGATGTGGACAAAAGGCAGCGGAAACAGATGGGGAGATGGGCGAACAAGCAGGAGAAACAGGTGAAGTATCAGGTGAAGATTATAAGGCTGTTTGCTTGCTTAATGGAAACCTAGGTGATAAGTCATTCTTTGATTCTGCCAATAATGGTATGAAGTTACTTGAAGAAGAGCTTGGAATCGAAGCAAAAGTAATAGAAATGGGATTTGATAATACTAAATGGAAGCCAGCACTTCTAGAGGTTTCAGAGCAGGACTGGGATATTATTATTGTTGGAACATGGCAGATGCAAGAAGTTCTTGAAGAAATTGCTGTAGAGTTTCCAGACAAAAGATATATCTTATTTGACTCAGAAGTAGATAACTCAGATGGAGAGTTTGATAATATCCACTCAATTATGTATAAGCAAAACCATGGTGCCTATCTTGCAGGGATTGTAGCAGGGGAACTTGCAGCAGAAGGATCTAATAAGGCAGGTATAGTTGGTGGAATGGATATACCAGTTATTAATGACTTTATGGTAGGTTATATGGCTGGTGCTAAAGATGTTAATCCAGATGTAAAAATACTTACAAACTATATTGGAGACTTTGATGATACTGCAAAAGCCAAAGAAATGGCCCTAAGTCAGTACAATCAAGGAGCAGAGGTTGTATTTGGTGTAGCAGCCCAGGCAGGACTTGGTGTTATAGATGCAGCCAAAGAAAAATCCAGTCTTACTATAGGTGTAGATGCAGATCAATCAGCAACTTTTACAGGAATTGATGATGCAAAAGAAAACGCAATTGTAACTTCAGTTCTAAAAAATATTGACGTTTCTATTTTAAGGGCGGTTGAAGCTCATATGAAGGGTGATTTAGAATTTGGTATAACAGATACAGTTGGTATACCAGAAGGAGCAGTAGGAATAGTTAAAAACCAAGTTTACAAATCAACAATTCCTCTAGAAATTCAAGATAAGGTAGATGAAGCAGAAGAAAAAATCGCAAGTGGTGAAATTGAAGTACCATCAGCATTTGATATGACGTCCGATGAAATAAAAGAATTAAGAGACTCTATGCAGTAAGAGGAGTTAAAGCGAAGGAAGTTATTAACTTCCTTCCTTTACTATTAAACAAGTTTTCCAGGAGGAGGGGTATAAGTGGAAACAGTTCTTGAAATGAATGGTATAAGTAAAGTATATCCCAATGGAGTTTATGCAAATAAGGATGTGGATTTTTCAGTAAGAAAAGGAGAAATACATGCCCTAGTAGGTGAAAATGGTGCAGGGAAAAGTACCCTTATGAAAATTCTATTTGGACTTGAGCAGGCTGATACAGGAAATATTAAATTAAATGGAGAAATTGTAGATATAACTAAGCCAGGAGATGCAATTGATCTTGGAATTGGTATGGTACATCAACACTTTATGCTTGTTGATTCCTTAACAGTTGCAGAAAATACAGCTCTAGGTACAGAGATTACTAAAGGACTTTTTATAGATAAGGAAACTATAAATAAGAAGGTTAAGGAAATTTCAGATCTTTATAATTTTGCCTTAAATCCCAATGATCTTGTTGGAGATTTATCGGTAGGTAGTAAGCAAAGGGTGGAGATACTAAAAACCCTTTATCGTTCGGCTAAGGTTATTATATTAGATGAGCCAACAGCTGTACTTACACCGCAAGAAACCAAGGAACTTTTTGAGAGATTACTTACTTTAAAAGAAGAAGGGCATACTATTATATTTATTTCACATAAGTTAGATGAGATTAAGCAGATTACAGATAGGGTAACAATATTAAGGCGTGGAGAAATGATTTGTACAGTAAATACCAAGGATGTTACAGAACGTGAAATTTCCAACCTAATGATTGGGGATGAAGTAGATCTTCTTTCTAAGAAGAGTGATCCTAACCCAAAGGATACAATCTTAGATCTTGCAGGTGTAAGTTATACTTTACCTGATGGATATAAGGCCCTTAATGATATTTACCTAAAAGTAAGAAGTGGTGAGATAGTAGGCCTTGCTGGGATTGAAGGAAATGGACAAAAAGAGCTTATTGATATTATAACTGGCTTTTTACCATATGAAGGCAGTGCCAAATTTATGGGTGAGCCTATTATTAAGGATGAAATAGCAGAGCTTAGGTCCCGTGGACTTTGCTATATTCCTAGTGATAGGATGACCAAAGGGGCAATACTTAGTATGTCAATTGAAGAAAATCTAATTGCCAATCGTGTGCGGGGTAATGTACTACATTCAAATTTACCCTTTATTCTTTCAAAAGAAAAGATTGCTAAATACGCAGATGAAAGTATAGAAAACTTTGATATTAGGACAGACTCAAGAACAACACCTATGAGCATGCTATCAGGAGGTAATATGCAAAAGGTTGTTGTAGCAAGAGAGTTTTCGGATTTATCACATATGGTAGTAGCTGACCAACCAACAAGGGGTATTGATGTTGTTGCAGCGGATTCTATACATCGTATGCTTGTTAAGAAAAGAGAAGAAGGTGCGGGTGTGCTTTTAGTATCTGCCGATTTAGAAGAATTAATAACTGTAAGTGATAGCATAGTGGTAATTTATAGTGGTGAGATAGTTGCTTATTTACCTAAGGCGGAAGAAGTAACACAAATGCAACTTGGTGATTATATGTTAGGAGCGAATCGTATGGATGCTAATACTATAAGGAGGAACTTGTATGGAAAAACGGAATAACTTTTTTCAGGTAGCAACAACTTTGATTGCTGTAACAATTTCCCTTCTACTAGCATGTATTATAATTTTATTTGTTAGTGCGGAGCCTATGAATGCAATATCAACATTGTTATTTGGACCCATAAGATCCTTAAGGAACTTTGGGAATATAATTGAACTGATGACAACCTTTATGTTTACAGGACTAGCCATCTCTATTATGTTCCAGGCAGGCCAGTTTAACGTTAGTGTTGAAGGAGCTTTCTTTCTTGGGGGCTTAATTAGTGGGGGACTTATTTCAACTCTTACTTTGCCAGGACCTATCACCTTTATTGTAGCTGTTACAGGTGGTGTTTTAGCTGGAGCTATAGTTACATCTATACCAGGTGTTCTAAAGGCGAAATTTGGAGCAAGTGAACTTGTTTCATCGCTTATGATGAACTATGTTGCCTTATATTTTGGACTATTTTTATTAAATAATGTATTTAGGGATCATTCCTTTGGTATGCTTGCAACCCATAAGATTCCTAAGAAATATAAATTACCTGTAATTGTACCAGGTACCCGTATACACTTAGGTTTTATACTTGTTGTAATACTTATTATTGTAGTTACCCTCTTCTTATTTAGAACAAAAACAGGTTACCAAATCCGAAGTGTAGGGGAGAATACAACTTTCTCAAAATATACAGGAGTAAAGATAGGCAAGACTGTTTTCTTAGCCCAGTTACTAGGAGGAATTATAGCTGGATTGGGAGGAACTAGTGAAATACTTGGCATGTATAGTCGTTTCCAGTGGACTTCCTTGCCCCAGTATGGTTGGGATGGTGTTATAGTTGCACTTTTAGCAGGCGAAAAACCACAAAATGTACCCCTTGCAGCTTTCTTTTTAGCTTATTTACGTATTGGGTCTGATCTAATGGCTCGTGCAACAGATGTGCCAACAGAACTTATTATAATTATTCAAGCTGTAATAATACTACTTGTAACAGCTAGTGCACTACTAAGTAAGTTTAAGCAAAGATCTACTGTAAAGGAGGTAATTGGAGATGCTTGAGTTTTTAAAAATCATATTTTCTCTAGAATTCCTAGGTGCGGTTTTACGTGTTAGTACTCCTATAGTATTTGCAACTATGGCAGCTCTTATTTCTAATAGGGCAGGGGTGCAAAACATAGGTATAGAAGGGCTTATGTTAATAGCCTCCTTGGTAGGTGTTGTTGGTAGTGCCTTTACAGAAAGTGCCTGGTTAGGTCTCTTGTTTGCGGTAGTATCAAGTGTTTTATTATCATGGTTATTCTCAGTCTTTGTGCTTAAATTTAAGACAAATATAGTGCTTGCCGGGATTGCAATTAACTTACTTGCCAGTGGACTAACAGTATTTATACTATATATATTAACAGGAGATAAGGGTGTGTCTTCAGGGCTTGCAAGTAAGACCCTGCCAGTAATTCCTTTCTTCAATATTCCTGTATTGTCGGGGCAAAATGTATTGACCTGGATGGCATTTATATCCGTTCCCCTAGTATCAACCTTCCTTTATAAGACGAAGACAGGTACTTATATAAGGGCAGTAGGAGAACATGGGGATGCAATTGCTACAGCAGGTGTTTCTGTATATAAAACCCAGCGTACAGCATTACTGCTTTGTGGTGTGTTCTCAGGGCTTGGAGGAGCTTATATGTCCATGGGTTATCTATCAATGTTCACAAAGGATATGATAGCAGGTAGAGGATTTATTGCTATAGCTGCAGATGCTATGGGTATGGGTAGGCCAGTATTAAGTACCCTTATAGCCTTATTATTTGGTGCAACTGATGCCTTAAGTAACCAGCTAGGAAGTTTCAATATACCTAACGAATTAGTAAGCTTAATTCCTTATGTTGTAACTATCACTGCCCTAGCAATGTATGCAGCTAATAATAAGAAAAAACAAAATCAATAAAAACCGATAATGGCTCCCTTATTTGCTAAGGGGGCTATTCTATTGTTATGATACCCAAAATAGAGTATACTTATACCTTGAGGATAGTTAAAATAAAAATAAGGTGATAAATTTGGACTTTAAAGAAGATTTTACATATGGTTTTAAGAGGGGTTTGCCTATTTGTTTGGGATACATACCTGTATCTTTTACCTTTGGACTTATGGTGGTGGATGGGGGGCTGCCTGCTTGGATTGCAGTGCTTATATCCATTACTAATTTAACATCTGCTGGTCAGTTTGCAGGTCTTGGAATAATCATGGCAAATGGATCCTTAATAGAGCTTGGTGTTACAACCTTAGTTATAAATCTAAGGTATATGCTTATGTCCCTATCTCTTTCCCAGAAAATAGATTCATCTATGTCGTTTTTAAAAAGGGCACTAATCTCATATGGAGTTACAGATGAAGTATTTGCGGTTGCCTCTATCGAAACTAGGGCACTTAGTTTTCCTTATATGTGTGGTCTTATAATTGGCCCAGTTATAGGATGGACCACAGGTACAGCCCTAGGGGCTATGATTTCATCGGTACTTCCTACATCAGTACAAAATGCCATGGGCATTACCCTGTATGCTATGTTTATTGCCCTTGTTGTACCAGCAGCAAAAAAATCAAAGCAGGTAGCTATAGTAGTTTTAATAGCTATATTTATTAATTCACTTCTTACATGGGCACCAGTATTTAATGCTATATCTGGAGGGTGGAAGCTTATTATGGCAACAGTACTTGCATCAGGAATAGGAGCCTTCCTCTTCCCAGTAAAGGAGGGAGAAGATGGAGCTTAGTAGGGTAATTATATCTATTGTAGTTATGGCGGTAGTTACATATATTCCGAGGNCCTTACCCCTAACCTTCTTTAGGAAAAAAATAGAGTCACCCTGGTTACATTCATTCCTGCACTATGTACCTTATGCGGTGCTAGGGGCTATGGTGTTCCCAGCTATATTTTATTCCACTAACAGTATTGTAACAGCTTCTATAGGATTTGGGGTAGCTGTTGTATTGGCTTTAATGGAGAAGTCTTTACTTTTTGTGGCTATAGGTGGGGTTGTGGCTGTGTATTTTGTTAGTTTGTTGTAAAATAGAATAGGGTGGTATATCTTATTAAATACAAGTCAACCTTTGGTTGAAAAAGTATTTAATAAGATATACCACCCCTTACCTTTTATCAAACTTAGTATATTCACAAGTCAACCTTTGGTTGGAAAAGTGTTTAATAAGATATATTGACCTTAACAGGAGGAAGGGTCATATGTCATATGCGTTTCCATAATAACCTTATACCTAAGTCTATGCGAAGGAATTTCAATATTCAAGAGCATGAAGACTTGTAATAAAAGGAATAAAGAAGTGTCCTATTTAGCACTTTTCAGCATGTGCTGACTTGTGGTAAATAGGACACTTCTTTATTATATTACTGTAAATTGATTCATTCTCTGGTTTAGCTCTTCAGCCAATTTTGCAAGGTCATTGCTTGAGTTTGCGATTTCTTCTGTTGATGCTGTTTGTTCTTCTACTGAAGCGGAGGCCTCCTGGC
>JGI24708J26588_10000521_pt1 | contig 31420 bp, 23 predicted proteins | sample BioPla1DNA2_FD_26588 | JGI IMG/M metagenome (IMG submission 26588) | reverse complement strand
AGACCGTTCTGGAACTTGCAAAAATTGCAGGCATTATACAGTAGTTTACATATCTCATAATAATCATTCACCTATTTGGGTGAACAAAAAGAGGGAGCCAATGCTCCCTCTTTTGCTGTTTAAATAAATACACCTATATTTTTTGTAATATACCTATCCAATATTGCTATAGGAAGTGTGCCACCATTTACACATATGGTTTCACTCCCCAAAATGTACCTGGCTTCACATAATAATAATCACCCGTTGGCACTCCCTTCTTGGTAATTATACCAATCGGATATTTTTGATCTTGGTTTTCTAATGGATTGCCGTTATCATCATTCGCACGCATAGGTACCCCATTACTCGCATAATAGGATACACTTCCTATCTCCTCATCATCTATATAGAATGATTTCTCTATAAAACCATTTTCCATCCCGTTATAAAAACTACCCTCTGCAACAATTTTATACCTATACTTCTGGCCCTCATCATCCATCTCTGTAGCTATTTCCACTGTGCTTCCTGTGCCATTTGGGATATCATTACCCCATTCCCCTTGGTAATAGTAAAATCCATGCTCACCATGACTTTCTGTCAATTGAAGCATCGTTCCAGAACCCTTTCTAACCCCTTGGATGATGGTACCCGAATAGATCTTTTGATTATCAAATATAATCATTCCATACCCTCTTGAAATGTCTCCTTCTCCTAAAGGGCTATAATAAACCGGCACATCGTCTGCAATTTCATTAATAAAAAACTCCGAATTCATTATTTCACTAATTTTGGTATGATCGACTTCCTCCACGGCATAATACAATTCATTAAGCGTTTTCCTTCTTGTTTCTTCTAATTCATGTAATTGCAAGGCCTTTTCTAGCATAGCATCTAGTTCCTCGCTATATATTTGCTCTTTCGCCCCTTTAAGTAAGGTAACAGCTATTTGATATTTTCCTTGAATAAGAAATACGTTAGCCATGCCAATATATGCCTGTACTTCCTTGGGCAGTAAGCGAATTGCCTCCTGATATGTTGCAATGCCATCTTCATAATTCTCTTGAAAGATCAATTCCTCTGCTTTTGCAATTAGACTATCATATTGCTGCTTTTGAACATATGAATCCACGATTTCTTCTATTTGATTTAACTCCTCGCTCTGGGTAATTGTTAATCCTTCTTGTACTTCTTCCTTTGCAAGATCATATTTGCCCATTTTGATATAGGATTCAGCAATTTTCTGATAGGAAGTCACTTCTCTACTTTTAATTAACTTAGCATTTTCATACTCAGAAATCGCTTTATCGTATTCCTCGTTAGAAAAATAGATATCCCCACGAGAAATGATCTGCTGATATTCATAGTCTGCTTTTTTAATTGTTATTTCTTCAATTTTTTTTGTAATCATTATACTAGAAGTCGTTTGATAGCAGTCACGAAGGACCTCTAAGGCTAGATCATATTGATGGATACCTACATAAGCTTCTGCCAACCCTATAGATAAAGCTTCATGATCGCTCCCCTTCATGGACATTGCCTTTTGATATGCCTCTACGGCATGCTCATAATTACCCTCTTCCAGGTATTGTTTTGCCATAACAGCCTGCTGTTTATACCGTTTATTGTCCTTACTTATTTTCGCCGCAATTATCCCCATGATACTTATCAAAAGTAGTAAAATAACAACAATAATTTTATATTCTTTCCTACGTAATACCCCATGTAACACAATTTCACCTCCAAAAGACAGATATTCTCTCCTAAGAATCCTCTTGAATAAGCACTTGATAAACCTCTCTTTTGCTTATACCCCTATCTTTTGCGACAGTTTTCATAGCCTCTTTTTTATCCAGTCCTCGTTCTGTATAAATCTGCATATGTTCTACTATCGTAATTGCATCCCAACGGCTTTGCTCCTGGGCCTCTATATCTTCTGCGTTTCGTCCCTCTATTACAAGTACAAACTCTCCCTTAGGTTGTTCTTTCTCATAGCGTATGATTGCAGACGAAATTGTGGTCTGCCACACCATTTCATGTTTCTTTGTAAGTTCCTTTAGTATCGTTAATTTACGATCTCCCAAGTGATCTTGCAATTGATGTAAGGTTTTGCATAATCTGTGAGGAGCTTCATAAAGAATTATGGTCCTTGTTTCTTCTTCTAATTCTTTCAATATTCTTAGCCTGTCCTTTTTATTGGCAGGCAAAAAAGCTTCAAATGAAAATCTTCTCGTTGGAAGTCCGGATAAGGTTAAGGCCGTGATTGCAGCACAAGCACCTGGCAATGAGGTAACCTCAATCCCAGCTTCATAAGCTTGTTTCACTAGCTCTTCCCCTGGATCAGAGATACCAGGTGTGCCAGCATCGGTGATCAGAGCTATATTCGTACCACTTAATAATTTATCTACCAAATGTTTAGCCTTATCAACTTTATTAAACTCATGATAACTGGTCATCGGTGTCTTAATATCAAAATGATTTAACAACTTAATGCTGTGTCTGGTATCTTCTGCAGCAATCAGATCCACCTCCTTTAGCGTACGTATTACTCGAAACGTAATATCCTCCAAATTGCCAATGGGGGTAGCACATAAATATAAAACTCCGGACATTAAATAACCATACCTTTCTTTATAACCTGCAAATTTTATGCATCAAAATCATAGATATTCTTACTTTGTAGAGCACATTATTTGCAAAGCGAATTGTATTTACAATTCAGAATAAAAACATTTTTAACCATTTCCCTAATTATATCCATAAATATCGTATATCTCATCCGTATAAACTTTTGGTTCCCGGTAGACAACTAATGGTGCTTCAACTGTAATTCTTGCCTTTCCACCTTTTAAACATTCAATTAGAACCATATTCGGTTCCTTATCCACATAAGGATGTACCATCCGCATTCGCTTCGGCTCTAATTTATAAGCGCTTAGGGTATTCAAAATTTCAACTAGACGAAACGGCCGATGTACTAAATAAAATCTCCCTTTATGCTTTAGAAGTCTGCTGGCTTCTCGAATAACATCGTCAAGAGTACATAAAATTTCATGCCTAGCAATTGCTTTTGCCTGATCCGGATTGACCAAACCATGATTATTATGCATATAGGGTGGATTACTAGTAACAACATCAAAGGAAGCCATTCCAAAAATAGAAGAGGCCTCCTTAATATCTCCCACAACGATATCAATTTTATCTTCAAGTTGATTTATCATAACACTGCGCCGCGCCATGTCGGCACTTTCTTCCTGAATCTCAAGACCAGTGAAATGTGTTCCTTCCGTCTTTGCTTCTAACAATATAGGTATGATGCCGGTACCAGTTCCTAAATCTAGTACCCGCTCTCCCGAATGCACCTTCGCGAATCCGGAGAGCAGTACAGCATCCATACCAAAACAAAATTTATTGGCATTTTGAATTATACGATAATTTTTTCTATGAAGGTCATCTAATCTTTCTTCTGGCTTTAGATACTTCTTTGCTTTATCCATATCAATCATTATCTAGAAGGGATTTGCCCTCCTTCTTTTCTAAAAGTTCAAGTTCTTTCAACTCTTCGTCTATAACGGTTTTATCCTTCTTCTTTTTCCGTTTAAACTTTAAGTCATCAACTTTATACTCACGTACTTCTTTTTCATCATTTTCTAAAGTGACAATCACTTTCACAAGTTGCTTTAACACACTAACACTTTGTACTTCACCCTTTAGGTTGTCCGATGTGGTAACAAAGTCTCCCACATTTGGCAATCTGCTATTTAATTCTATATAAGCTTCCTCTTCATTTTTAAGGCAACACATTAATCTTCCACATACTCCAGAGATCTTTGTTGGGTTAAGGGAAAGATTCTGTTCCTTTGCCATCTTAATAGAAACAGGTACAAATTCGGATAGGAATTCATGACAACATAATCTTCTGCCACAAATTCCAATTCCTCCTACAATCTTTGTTTCATCCCTTACTCCGATCTGACGAAGTTCAATCCTGGTCTTAAATACACTAGCCAAATCTTTAACAAGTTCACGAAAGTCAATTCTCCCGTCCGCGGTAAAGTAAAACAATACTTTATTATTGTCAAAGGTATATTCACAGTCAATTAGCTTCATTTCCAAACCATGCTTCTTAATCTTTTCTAAGCATATTCCAAAAGCTTCTTTTTCTTTTTCCTTATTTTTCAATTCAATTGCATCGTCCTCGGCGGTAGCAATACGTATTACTGGTTTTAACGGTTGAATGATTTTATCATCCGTTACTCCTCTAGGCCCTAAAACCACCTTACCATATTCAATACCTCTTGCGGTTTCAACGATAACATTATCACCCTGCTCTATATCCAAACCCGCAGGATCGAAATAGTAGATTTTCCCTGCCTTTCGGAACCTCACTCCTATTACATTAACCATTACTATTCTCCTTTATCGTTAGCAACATTAATTCTATCGTTATTTCAAAATTAACATTTGCCCTTAATCTAAGTTTAGCCTTTTCTATAGAATTTATAATCTTTTCGATATTATCATAGCTAATAACATTTGCCTGCTTTTTAATGAATTGATATTCCTCTTTATATAATAATAAATTCGGGTCATTTGTAGCTTTTAGCATTAAAATATCCCGATACCATAATAATATTAAATCCAGGTGTTCATCAATTGCATTTTTATTCGCTATAATCGTCTTTAAACCTGCAATGATTTCACTAACCTGCATTTCATCAATATATTTTAAGATATGAAGTAGGTCGTCCTTCATAGTTTCAAACTCTTCCGAGGAGGCATATTTAATTGCTTTTCCTACATTTCCATCAGAGAAATCGGCAGCAATTCTGGCCATATAATCTGGCACATGATGATATCTCATTAAATATTCTTTGATAAGTTGCTTATCAACCGGTCGCAAATTAAGCAAAACAGCTCTTGATAATATGGTTGATAACAGCCGATTCGCATTGTTAACCAAAAGAATAATGATAGCGTACTCCGGTGGTTCTTCCATAGTCTTTAGAAGGGCATTCTGTGCTGCTTCAGTCAACTTATCAGCCGAATCAATAATGTAAACTTTATAAGGGCTACTATAAGGTTTTATCTGAATATCCCCATTTAACTGATTTCTGATATCGTCTACACCAATGCTGGCTTTTTCATGGGTAACCCAAATAATATCTGGATGATTATTCGTTTCTACCTGCATACAGGATATGCAACGATTACAAGAGGATTTCCCGCCTTCTTCACATTGTAAAGCTTTTGCAAATGCAGTAGCAATTGTCTTTTTACCACTACCTACTTCTCCATGAAAAATATAGGCATGAGAAACCTTACCAGCTTCTATTGCATTCTGTAGATGTTGTATAATACTTTCGTGGCCTATCATTTGTTGGAAATCTTGCATTCAATCACTCCGATCATAGAAGATATACCTAAGTTAGGATATCCAACAGCAATCCCCTTATTTCATCAATTTTATTTAAAATCAATAAATGATCCTTTTCTTCTTTAATCAATTCTGTCGCTAGCTCGTCCAAGTTTTTGTCCACAAGCTTTATCATCGTATAAACTCTGTGTCGTCCTTTCCGATCCAGAAAATTTTCTCTGGAGAACTTGTGGGAACGATTTACAATTTCATTAAGGAAGCCTCGAATTAGTTGGCGATAATATTTCATATCTCTTAGATCCATCCGCTTAGCAAGCTTTTTGCCATGCGATGAAATTTCCTCCAACATAGCATTTAACCTGGCTTGCAGTTCGTGCTCCTCTATGTTCGAAATTAAGGTAAACTTAAAGGAACCGTCTGCTTCCTTAACCGGTTTTTTTGCTTCAACTTGATTCATCATTTGTAATTGGTTTACCTTAATATCCATTGGATTCCTCCTAGTAACTACTCGCATTGACTGCCGCTTGATGCAGATTAGGAGCTCGAACGCTCCGCTTTTCTCGCTCACGTTGCACTTATCAATACTCGCATGATGATTTTCTCAAGCAAGCTTGGTAAATCATCCTACTCGCATTGACTAATCTGCTTATCGTGTACATTATAACACACTATTTGGTTGGTTTACAGTTGATTTTTGATCTCTTGGATAACTTTGGATAGGCATTCTTCTATCTTTAGATTTTGGAATCTTTTAGTGATTCCGTTTGCTTTTAGGTTTTCTTCTGAGAAGTCTTCTTCATCTGCTAGATAGCGTCTGCAGACTTCAGCGTATTTTGGTTGCTCTTGTTTTTGTTCTCTTCCAATTGAACGTAGAAGTCTAACATCATCGGGTGCCTCAAGATAGATTGGCTTTACTTTATCCTTACCGAAGAATTTACGGATTTGTTCGTATGTTGCTAATGTTCCAATCATTAGATAATTATATCGGTCCAAATCTATCTGCCCATCATTTACGGTGAAATAATGCCAAATGCCATGTACCGTATTATAGAAGCGATGTTCAATCACCTTATTCTGATTTGTAAGTTCCTTAAGTCTATTCTCATCCACAAAATGATACTCTACACCTTCGGTTTCACCTTTTCGAATCGGTCTTGTTGTGTACATAACCACCGTCTTTAAATTTAATTCTTCTTGCATTAACAAATGTTTATATATAGTATCCTTACCAGTTGCACTTTTCCCAACAATAATAAATATTTTCCCCATAAAACTTTCCTTTCTTTCTCATATGTTCAAACTATGATTATTAAAACCTTCACACCATAGATTATAGCCTTTGGCCCTCTTAGGATAAACATTACCCATATTCTTATTCTTTGATAACTTCTATCCTATCCTTCTGATCTCCTATTAATCCAGTAATCGTAAAACCGTCATTAATAGCCTGCTGAATAAAAATAATGAGATCGTCTTCAATCACTTCTCCCGGGACCAAAAGAGGTGTTCCAGGTGGATATTGACTAACGATATCAGCACAGACCTTACCGCAACTTTCTTTTAAAGGAACAACTTCGGTTTCATGCTCCATTGCCTCATAAGGATACATCTTAGAAATAGAAGGGGTCAATACAAGGGTATCGATTACCTTATAATCTTTTTCATCGCATCGATTCTCTATTTGCTGGTCAATCTCAAGTAATGCCTTTGCGAAACGGTCTAACCCTTCCTGAGTATCACCAATACTTGTAATTCCTAGTATATAATCCCTCGATTCCATTTCCATTACCACATGATATTTTTCTAATAGTATTTCACTTAACTGATGTCCATTGAATGGTGTTTCTGAAGTAATAATAGTTATTTTAGAAGGATCAAAATCATGGATTCCATACTTTCCTATAACTTCTCCAGTCAGTAACCTTAGATGCTTTAATTTCTCTATCATTTGAAAAAAATGCTGTAATTTTTGATAATATGAGCAAAACAAAGTTTCCGACTTTTCCTCTAGCAAATGGATACAACGATCAATCCCAGCCATAAGTACATAGGAGGGACTGCTGCTTTGATAGATAGATATAAATTTTTGTATCCTTTGATTCAGCTTGGGCAAATTAGAGTGCAAAATAGCGGTTTGCGTAAAGGCAGGTAATGTCTTATGAAGACTATGAATAACAATATCTGCTCCATATGTAATAGCACTCTTAGGAAATTCCTTGTGGAATCCCATATGAGCTCCATGGGCTTCATCCACTAACAAAATTGCTCCGTATTTATGTGCAATATCTACTATTCTTTCTATATCAGAAACAACTCCCTCATAGGTCGGAGATGTTATGATTATCAGTTTAATATCTGGGTGTTTTATCAACAAGGCTTCCATATTTTCAGGAGAAATTCCACCGTTGATAGGACTATCATCTACTCTTTGTGGATAAATGTAGATTGGTTTCAGTTGTCTTAGGGCAATTGTATGATATACGGATTTATGGCAGTTTCTAGCCACCAATACTCGATCTCCTGGATTCGTTGCAGCAGATATTCCCGCGAGAATACCTACGGTACTACCATTTACCATTGGAAATGCATGTGCCGAACCATAAAGTTTGCTTATTCGTCCTGATAGCTCCTTTAAGATTTCCTCCGGTTGATTCAGGTTATCAAACCCAGGTATCTCTGTAATGTCTATAGAATAAGGGTTTCCCGCAGGAAGTAATAAAGTATTTCGCTTATGCCCTGGCATATGCATAGGATAATAATCATTCTTACTATAACGAATTAATTTTTCATAAAGTCTATTCATTTATTTCTCCCAAAATCTAGATTTAATTTTAAACATCACATATGTACATATTTTATTATCTCTTACGAAAGAGCTTTAAGATCCCTATCGTTAGTATAAATATATCTCTTTTTCATAGAAAATACAATCCACCACAAAACAGAAATAAATCCTAACTCATCTGCATGAATCAGGATTTATTATGGGAGAACGAATATTTATATTAAACTCTTATTAGCTTATGATAGAATCATACGGTCGTTTGCAAATTCTCCTCCACTAACACTTTGAAATTTCTCCAACAAATCATTGACCCGTAGCTTTTTCTTTTCCTCTCCAGCCACATCATAAATCACTTTACCTTCATACATCATGATTAACCGATTACCATATTGAATAGCGTTCTTCATATTGTGGGTAACCATTAATGCTGTAAGTGAACTGCCAAAAATAATTTGTTCCGATATTTCCAAAACCTTTTGTGCGGTTTTGGGATCGAGTGCTGCTGTATGTTCATCCAATAATAAAAGTTTAGGCTTACGAAGTGTTGCCATTAACAGCGTTAATGCCTGTCTTTGTCCACCGGATAGAAGGCCTACCTTTGTGGTTAGCCTAGTTTCAAGACCGAGATCCAGTACTTTTAATTTATCAATATAGAGTTCTTTTTCCTCCTTTGTAATTCCCCATCCCATACCTCGTTTCTTACCACGGCGATATGCTAAAGCAAGGTTTTCTTGGATTTCCATGTTAGATGCTGTCCCCATCATTGGATCCTGAAATACCCTACCTAAATATTTGGAACGTTTAAATTCCTGCATATAGGTGATATCTTCCCCATCTAGAAGGATTGAACCTCTATCTGGGAAATGAACCCCTGCAATCATGTTAAGCATTGTGGACTTTCCTGCTCCATTCCCACCAATTACAGTTACAAAATCGCCATCCTTTAATTCTAAGTTTAGACCTTTTAAAACTTTCTTTTCATTCACAGTATTCGGGTTAAATGTCTTATATAAATCACTTATTCTCAGCATATTAATTAACCCTCCTATGTGCAGTTACTCGATTCTTCTTTAAGTTAGGTATAGATAGAGCTATTGCTACAACGATGGCAGTAAATAACTTTAAATCATCCGTATTTAATCCCAATTGTAATACAACAGCAATAATCATTCGGTAAATAATTGAGCCAATCATTATAGAAAATAGCCTAGAAGCAAAACTCTTTGGTCTTAAGAATATTACCTCACCAATAACAATGGATGCTAAACCAATCACAATCGCTCCCACACCCATTTTAACATCCGCATATCCCTGACTTTGTGTAACGATTGCTCCGGATAATGCAATAAGACCATTACTGATAACTAATCCAAGAGTCTTCATACTGTCCGTATTTACACCCTGTGCTCGGACCATAACTTCATTATTGCCGGTTGCTCGGATACAACAGCCAATTTCTGTTCCGAAATACCAGTAAAGTAAAGCAATAACGACTACTGTTAATACCAAACCTATTCCCATAGTAATCCATGTCTGAAGCGTAGAATCCTTCATACCTAAGGCTTTCGCTTCTGGAAAAAGCCCTTTGACTAAAGATATCATAGTACTTTGACCAATGATAGGTGTATTCGCCTGACCCATAATTCTTAAATTAATAGAATACAATCCAATCATCGTAAGTATACCAGAAAGAATTGCAGGTATTTTAAGTTTAGTATGTAGTAGGCCGGTTATAAGACCAGCCATCATTCCCGCCAAAGTTGCCAATATTACTGTTAAAAAAGGATTCAACCCTAATTTCACTATTAATACTGCACTGATACTTCCTCCTAGGGCAAAACTGCCTTCGCAGGACATATCAGCAAAATTTAATATCCGAAAGGTGAGATAAACACCAAGGGCAAGAATTGCCCAGGAAAGCCCTTGGGATACTGCACCAAATAACGCCATAACTATATTCATGTTTCAAAATCCTTTCCTACTTCTAACATAAACTATTCCATTTCTGCTGCCAGTTCCTCTGGAATATTAATTCCCAATTCTGCAGCAACATCTTCATTAATTTTAAATGTATATTCATCATCTGGAATATATTCAATTGGCATAGTTGCAGTCTCAGCTTCCCCTTCAATAATTCTTACCGCCTGCTTTCCGGTTAATTTACCTAGTTTATAATAATCAATACCGTAAGTTGCTAGACCTCCCTTATCTACCATTCCCTCTTCCCCACATATTACGGGAATACCATTGGCATTAGCTATAGAAGCAACGGTCGGCATACCTTCTGCTATGATATTATCCGTAGGTGCATAGATTGCATCTACCGTTCCCACCAGGGACTGTACTACCTGATGAATTTCATTGGAATCAGAAACCGTAGCTATAGATGCTTTAATACCTAAATCCTTTGCAGCTTCCATAGCTATCTCTGCTTGGATTTTAGAGTTACTCTCACTTGAGCAGTACAGAATAGCAACATTAATTGCATCCGGTACTAGTTGTTTTAGTAACTCCATCTGTCTTTTTACTGGGGTCAAATCAGAAGTTCCAGATACATTCCCACCTGGAGCATCGTTCGTTTTCACCAGTCCTGATTCTGCCGGATCTGTTACTGCAGTAACGAGGATCGGAATATCCTTTGTAGCATTGGCCACTGCCTGTGCCGCAGGCGTCCCGATAGCTAGAATTAAATCATTGTTATCGTTTACTAATTTTGATGCAATTGTATTCGTATTGGATTGATCTCCTTGAGCATTTTGATAATCAATTTTAATGTTTTTCCCATCTTTATATCCAGCTTCTTCAAGAGCATCAACAAAACCCTGATAACTTGCATCTAAAGCTGCGTGCTTTACAAGCTGATTTACACCTATCGTAAATACTTCACCCTCAACATCCCCTTTTTCTTTTGCACCACAACCAATTAAAGTTATACCAATTAATATAATGGCAGCCATACCTGCCCGTAATTTGCTCTTTTTCATAAAATCCTCCTTGCTATATATTAATATATACACTCTTCTACTTTAAAGCTTTAGCACTTTTAATGGATAAAGTCTAACACCAAAATCAAGCTAAGTCAACTATTTTTTTGATAAAAAAACCTACCCTCCTATTAATAAAAGGGTAGGTAATACTTAGTCAATCTTTATTTTAAATACCACAGGATATTCAGATGTAACACCCTTCGTCATGATTTCAAGGGCATCTGATGTTCTCCTCCAATCAATTTGTGCATCATCAAAACCTAATACTGACACATCCTTGATAATACCATGGAATAGAGGAAGTTTTGACGCATNTTTATCACCTAAAGAGNTAATGTATACTTTACCGCTCTCTGGCCATTTTAGAACCGTTGCATATAGGTAACTTCCCTTAACAGTAAACCTTATATCACGGCTGGTAAATACAGTTTCTTTACCATCTGAGAATTGTCCTTCCGTAATCATTGTCGGACCTTCTCCAGACTGTCTCCATACTTTACTGCCATAGATCGCTTCACCATTAATTTCCATCCATTTACCAATGGATAGAAGAATTTCCTTATCCTCTTTTGGGATTGTTCCATCACTTTTTGGTCCAACATTAAGTAGCAAGGTTCCATTTTTACTTACGATATCTACTAATTGGCAGATGATTTCATTGGCGCTCTTATAATCATTATTAACTGTATAGCACCAGGAGTTTCTTGCCACAGCCGTATCTGTCTGCCAATAATACGGCTTTGCTTCTGCAAATTGTCCTCTTTCCACATCAACAACAGCACATCCAAACTGGAAGGCATCATGTTTATAATTAATGACAACCTCCTTACCCCATTCTTCTGCACGGTTGTAATAATAAGCAGCAAACTTCTTTAGATAAGGTTTCGCAGCACTATGCTCAATCCACCAATCAAAATATATAATACTTGGTTGATATAGATCGACGATTTCACAAGAGCGCACCAGCCAATCCTGAAGAAATTCCTCACTTGGATTAGTACTATATAAATCATGATGGTCGGGTTCCTCTTGAGCAGGCCAATAGAAATCGCCTCGTTTCAGAGGTTCCTTGATATCACTTTCGAATTCCTTCCCATGTCCCATAAAAAACCAATGCTCTATTCTATGAGAGGAAGCACCCATGACCAAACCTTTTTCTTCAAAAGAAGCTTTCAGTTCTCCTAGCACATTCCTCTTCGGCCCCATTTCATATGCATTCCAGCGTGAAATATTGCTGGCATACATCTGGAAGCCATCATGGTGTTCAGCCACGGGAATTACATATTTAGCACCCGCTGCTTTAAAAAGTTCTGCCCATTCCTTGGGATCAAACTTTTCTGCCCTAAACATAGGTATGAAATCTTTATATCCAAAATCCTTATGTAATCCATAGGTCTTAATATGATGTTCATACTCGGGCGTTCCTTGTATATACATATTTCTAGAATACCACTCATTTCCAAAAGCCGGAACAGAATAAATTCCCCAGTGAATGAAAATACCAAACTTCAATGCTTTATACCACTGAGGAACACGATATTGGGATAAAGAATCCCAGTTATCCTTATATATACCTTTATCTATTACCTCATCAATAGTTTTTAAATATTTCTCCATAATTCCCTCCTATTTACCCTCAAATCAATATTATTACAGATAGATGCCTTAATCTGTATTTAGAACCATCTATATAAATTAAAGTAACATTGCAACCATTAAAATGCAATGTATATTCTTCTACCCGAATGTGTTATATTTTATTCTTATTCATAATCCTTTTTACTTAGTTTTATAATCTCTTGATATAATCTCTCAGCTTGCATTTGATTATGGGGATAAAGAAATAATACGTCTAATACATTAGGGCAAAAGTTTAGATTAAGTAATTTCCTTGCAAATGCCATTCCTGCGATCTCTCCTGTACAAATCAGGCGAGATCTATGTGTATAAGGACCGAGCTTCCATAGATTAATTCGAAAGGAATTTACATATAATTCTTTCTTTCTAGCTTCGATATGGTGAAATATTTCATGTGCCAACACCACTTCCTCCAGATTTATCCCTATAAGTTCCTCTATATTATGTTCCTTAACCAGGGCCTCCCCTTTGCGGATATTATCTTGATAAAGCCTGATAATTCCTGGTTCCTCATAGGTCCCAAAATAGATATATTCCATTGCATTATGCGCCTTCTTCATCTTGATACTAATACCAAGAGACTCGGCCAATCGTACAATATCAATATCCCTTACTCCATTTGGAAGTTCTACCATTCCCATTAAAGATCTTGCTTCTTCATATCCACAATCAAGTGATTCTCGGATAACTTTCCCTCGAATCTGCTTTGGAATCTTCCCCTCAATCGGATCAGAATTTATATGATATTTTGCAAAATCTTCATCTCTTAGCTGATATAAATTTTGCATCATTTTCTTAATATTCAACACTACGCCACCTTACTCTTGAATAAAAGTTTTTTATAGAAATTAGCTCAACAAAAGCCAAATTCATTTAATAGGTTTTTGTTGAGCCACCTCTATTATAGAACAAAGAAATTTTTGATATTGATATACCAAATGTATGTGTTATGAAGCTCAATGAACATATACAAATTCATTAATTTTACATATTGTTCTTAGCTCCAATTAACAAGACATTATCACTGGAAGCACGCATCATCAATTCAGTGCCCATTACCATGTGTAATTGATCCAATCCTGACATACCTTCATAATCAATAACTTTGGCGCCTATACATAGATAGAAGTCAGGAGAAATCTTAATATCGGATTTGTAGACAGATAACTCCTCCCACATTTTATCTACGATGGATCTTACACCTGCGGTAGTTGTTTCCACTGCATCTCCATCACTACGTTGTATCTTAACAAATCCTTTCTTATCAACAACGCGGATTTCCTGTCTATTACCTTGCTTTGCACCAAACACAAAGAAATTATCGTTTTTAGCAATGCAATTTGTTTGTGCAGGTTGTACACGCATCGAAGCAGCGGCGATTTCAGTAGCCTCTTCAAGGGTAACTTTCTTAGCCAAATCCTGCGTCTGGATTTCGGTAGATCCAGTCGCAATTGCTCTTACCTTTGATGTCTGAGAATCAATCTCTATATTAATTTCAATACTTTCTGCTGTTGCTCCTGATTTAATTGCCATATCCGTTGCTTCTGTACGTATTTCTAACAGATCCTGTGGTGTTGGATTTGGTATTACACGTTCAACAACATCCCGAACCATAGCTAAAGCAACTCCGATAGAAGAGATAACTTCAGCATGCTTTGCTATCTGATAAGGAAGATCCATTTTCTTCGCGGTAAATGGTAAAAGTGCAGTAGCCCCTCCACCACCACCAATAAGTGTAATCTGATCTCGTTCTACCTTATACTTAAGAGCCAGCTCCTCAATAACCTTGATACAGGTATCTGCCGCATTATCAAGGATTGCAGTTGCACATTCCTCCATAGACATCCCAAGTTCATTGGCTAAGGCAGTAATGGTCTTCTTACAGGATTCCACGTTACCATAGGAGAAATCTCCAGGTTTTACAATGCCTAATGCAGTTGCAGCACAAGTAACCGTAATGGTACAACGGAAACCTCCATCGCATTCAATGGCAATATAATCATCAGGATCACCCTCTAGAGGCTGGATTCGAACCACTCTAGGATTAACAATCTTTGCTGGGTCTGTGAATGCTGAATAGGGAAGATTTGCAATATGAGCAGATCTTGGTCCTACATGAACTATTCTATTTCTACTTGCCCGAACCATGGATCCTCCAGCCACACCTGATACATGAACATCTAAGGAGCTTATTAAGGTGCTCTGTCCTCCAACAACTGAATAGTCAATCATTGGACGGCCGTTCTTAATTACACCTATATCCGTACTGGTACCTCCAACCTCAAAAAAGATACCATTGGAAACTCGAAGATACATTAAGGCTCCTACGGTTGAAGCAGCAGGTCCAGATAGCATAGTAAGAACCGGACGCTTGCGCATCTCTTCAATATCCATTACACCACCGTCACCACGCATAATCATTAGAGGTGCTTTGATACCAGCTTGCCGCACTGCGCCCTCTGTACTATCAGCCGTCTCAAACATCTTTGGTAGAATAGAGGCATTAATTACTGCTGTTCTAGTTCGCCTTGTTAGACCATATAGCTTACTTATATCCGAAGCTGCGGTTACTTCAATTCCCTTTTCCTTACCAACTTCTTTTACAATCAATTCTTCTTTAATATCATCAACACCGAAAGCTTTCGATGCAACAATTACCCCACAACCATCATTCCGCAAATCATCAATAGTTCGGCTAACCACATCCTTACTAAAATTCTTTAAATTAATATAGCGATGTGCGGTAATAATCTTTCTTTTTCCTGAGGCATCCAGACTAATATCCTTCACATTACTTTGCGCATTGGATAAAGCTCCTGAAAAAATGCCTCTTCCCATACCAATAATTCCCGTTTTTGCAACGTCTCCTTCCAATAATGCATTGGTTGCCTGCGTTGTCGAGTGTGCAATAAAACTTACTTCCTCAGGTGAGATATTATTGTCACTTAAACACTTCTTAAAAGACTCCACCACACCCTCCGATACACCAAGGGAACTCTCATGGGTCGTTTTAACGGATCCGATACCAACAATTTCATAGGTTGAATCATCAATGGCAACGGCTTTCGTATGTGTACCGCCGACATCGATACCAACTCTGATTTTTCTATTTGACATACATTAACCATACCTTTCTTCACATACTACAAACTTTGGGCTATGGGCAGGTTGCCTCCCATTATCCGAATATAAAATAAACTAAGCCAATGTTAAGAATGGATATTAGCCAAGCCCATATTACGCCGGTTCTCATGAACTCCTTAACTGAGACTTTACTATAATTTAGAGCCCAAAGGTTCCATGACTGAGTTGGACAAACAGACAAGTTCATGGAGATTGTTGGGGTATACATTAAAGTAAATAGAAATGGAGTGGCAAATCCACCAATCGCATTTAATACACCNACTGTTGCCGCTCCTGCACCGAATATAGTAAGCGGGCCACGGAATAATCCAAGTGGAGCAACAATTGCGAACACGATACAAAGTACCAAAGTAGAACTAGGCATAACATCCCCTAGTATTGCTTCAAAGAATGGTGCAGCAACACCGGAAATCTTATTAAACATCGGAAGAATAAATAGGAAACCGAGTAGGCTAGCTACGTCAATAACACCATCATAAAATGTTCTTGAAATGGTTCGAGCTGCTTGCCCAAAGTTAGGAAACTTACCACATACAGTAAGTCCAAAAAGAGAACCTACAATAAATGCTGGTATGGAGTTCCATTGAAAAAAGATTGCTAAAGCGGTAGGAATAATAGGAGTTATCATTGCAATGGTAGGTACATAGTTTTCTGGTGACGTACCTTGATCCATCTTTGCTGCCCAAGCTCTTCTGGTTTTCTTCTTTCGAAGGTTGAAAATTAACATAGCTGCTATTATTACTAACTGAATGCCCATTGCAGCAAATCCAAATGGGAAATAGTTTGCATCATATACCATATCCGGGAAGATTCCCTGCATCTGCTTAAAGAGAACCTGATTAATATACATACCACTTCCTACACTCATTAGATAGGAAGTAACTGCAAGGGGTTTGGGAACACCCAATGACATAAGGATTGGAAGAATAATAACACCAATTGCTACGACTGCTCCTGCACCAAAAGTAGATGTAAAAATAATACCTGAGACAATCGATAGCAGTATAGTTGTAAATAATGGATTATCTCCACCAAGTTCAGTAACGCTCTTAATTAATTTTGTAGCGATACCAGTTTCAATTAAAATACGGCCAAACCAGCTACCAAAAATCACGTTAACCGCTGTAGGCCCCCAGCTTTCTGGACCACCTTGGAAGATATCTTTCTGTGCTTCTTCCCAGGTTAATTCTCCACCAATCATACATAAGATTACCCATATCACTGCCATGATTAAAAATCCAACCATTAGATTTCCACCTCTGGCAGCAAAATAGATTAATCCAAAGTATGTGATTAGCAAAATGATACCTATAATAATTGAAGTATCCATAATTCTCCTCATTTCTGCGCTGCATGTTAGTTAACTTGCGAAATAATGCAAGTATCAAGTTTGTATGCCCAGCGCTGACACAAACTAGCTGAGTAAAATATTTTTAATAAATTTTACTCAACTCACATATCCGCAAAACATACAAGATAAACTTTCTTTCAATTACCAACTTATCACAAACATATTTTTATCTTTGAACTCTGGCACTACCACCAGACATCAATTTCTCAACTTCACTCTTACGTGCCATACTGGTATCGCCAGGCGTCGTCATTGCAAGTGCACCGTGTGCCGCACCATATTCCACTGCCTTCTGTGGATCTCCTGTCTCCATAAGGCCATATATCAAACCAGATGCAAAGCTATCTCCGCCACCAACGCGGTCTAGAATCTCAAGCCCCTTATAATCTCTAGACTTATAAATTTCTCCATCTGCCCAGCATATTGCAGCCCAATCATTTATGGTGGCTGTTTTAACTTCACGTAGGGTATTACCGATTACCTTAAAGTTTGGATATGTTTTTGCCACTGTATTAATCATTTTTTTGTAGCTATCAATATTAATCTCTTTTAAATCACTATCACTTCCCTCTACTTCAAAACCTAGACAAGCGATAAAGTCTTCCTCGTTACCAATCATAACGTCTACGTATTTTGCCAATTCCTTATTCACCTCTTGGCATTTTGCCTGGCCTCCATTTCCATCCCATAAAGATGGACGATAGTTAAGATCATAGCTAACTATTGTACCGTATTTCTTTGCCGCTTTGACAGCCTCAATCACGACCTCCGCCGTTGTTTCCGAAAGGGCTGCAAAGATACCTCCGGTATGAAACCATCGAGCTCCTAATTCACCAAAGATATAGTCCCAAGGAATATCCCCAGGTTTTAGCTGACTCGTTGCAGTATTAGCCCGGTCAGATACTCCGAGTGCTCCTCGAACACCATATCCTCTCTCCGTAAAGTTAAGACCGTTCCTTACGCTTCTCCCGATACCATCGAAATCTTTCCAAATAATAAATCTAGAATCCACATGACCTGCATCAATCATTTCCTCAATAAGATAACCAATATCGTTATTAGCCAATGCAGTAACGACTGCCGTCTTAAGTCCAAAACATTTGGCTAGGCCTCTCGCTACGTTATATTCGCCGCCACCTTCAGATGCACGAAACGATCTTGCTGTCCGGACTCTATATTCCCCTGGATCGAGGCGTAACATAACTTCTCCTAAGGATATTTCATCATACATGCATAGTTCTTTCGCTTTTAAATTTAGATCCATTATTAACCTCCAATAATAATATGTTTGCCATTATTTTAACCATTATGGTCGTACCTTATTTCTAATTTCTACAGCTTCCTTGGATATTCTAGTTATTTCATCGAAGTTGCCTTTTGCGACCATTTCTTTTGCACACATCCAGCTTCCTCCAACAGCTTCTATTTTTTTAAACTCCAGATACTCAGCCAAATTTGCAGCCGATACGCCTCCGGTTGGAATAAAGGTGATCTTAGGAAATGGACCAGCAAGAGCTTTAATTGTCTTTAAGCCACCATAATTACCTGCGGGGAAGAATTTGAAAATTTCAATTCCTTCTTTTATACCCAACATGATTTCCGATGGAGTAACTGCACCAGGAAGCATCATCACTTGCAACTCTTTCGCTTTGCGTATGACTTCCACATCCATTCCTGGTGAAACAATAAATTTCGCACCTGCATTTACAGCCGTTTCAACCTGTTGAGGTGTTAAAACCGTACCAGCACCTACCAGCATCTCAGGTACTTCCTTGGAGATTCTTGCGATAGATTCTTCAGCAGCCGCAGTTCGAAAAGTAACCTCCGCAATATCGATTCCGCCAGCCACAAGAGCTTTCGCTAAGGGAACAGCATCCTTAGCATCATCTAGAGCAACTACCGGTACAATCCCGCATTTTCTAACTCTTTCTAATGTATCCAAAACTGAAAACCTCCTTCTAATTGCAATCACCGCACTACATTTAAAAGTATTTTTATTTTAAGCGGAAATTGTTTAGGATAAATAATATTAATCACTATAGAGGTCATTATTTCCTTTCCTCTTATTTCGTATTCTTAATTTTAAAATCTACTTAGAATCAAAAATCACGCTTACATAATTACTGTAAACGTGATAATTTTAAATATTAAATATGAATAAAGTTTCGAAAACTTTAGTACAATTAGAATTTGTCAATTTGCACATTCAAACCATTACGAACTTCATTCAAGTGAGAGCGTGTTGCGAATGAAATATATTTTATATTACTTTTATACACTAATTGTGCAAATTGACGCAGTTATTATATATATTAGCTTTTGATACTCTAATCACATATTATGCTATTTTTACTTTATTAATTGATGGATTAATGCATTTACCTTGCTACGAAGTTTTAAAATATATCCATTATCCTTCGGATACTTTTTAAAAGTCATAGGTTCATCCAACTCTTCTTCAATTAGTTTTACTACCTCTTCCTTGGATGTTAAAGTTTCTAACCATTCCAGAGCACGGATATCCTGCATAGCTTCTGCAAACACCATAATTCGAATGGATTCTTCCGGTTTTCTATCTGCTCCAGGGTAAACTAAGAAGGCATCACCGGATTGGAATGCTCCTCCAGCATCAGTAACCTCATAAGGATTAATCTGCTCTAAGGAGTATCTTGTATTATAAAAGTTAAATCCCCATTGTAAGAAACCTTCTATACCATATTTATAAAGTTGCATGCCTAGAATTCGATTTCTTGCTGATGGCATTGCAAAGAAACGATTACTTACTTCACTACCTTGTGCGCAGCAGTAGTAACCCCAAAGACCGGGCACCTTATTCTCAAGGAATGGTTCTAGATGGTTAATGCCTGGTACTGGGTTATCTACAAGACCATTCTCATAGAATTGATATCTTGATAGAGCATCTATGATTGGATAATCCCCGATATATGGTTTTACAATACTTTTAGCATATTCATATGCTTCAATATCCTTCTCTTCCGGTTCATCCGATAGATGGAAGTATACTTTTCCTTGCAAATCATACTGATTAAGTTGTTCCGTTAAGGCAGTCAGATAGGCTTTTAAAAACGAAGCATATTCTTCACTTTTTGCATCGGTTTCCCATCCAAAGATCTTCTTGTAATTACTATTTTCCCATGCCATGATTTTTGGAGCATGCTTCGCCCCCCATTGTGTAAATAGGTGCGCTATTTCAAAGTATGTGATTCCATACTTCTGACACAAATCAATCCATTGCTTTAACTTCGTAAAATCAAAGTAATACTGACCATCTTCCACTGTAATATCAACTAATTGAACAGTAGTTCTTTCTCCTCCTACTGCTGTATCAAGCGGTGGTGTATGAGTTGGCGTTAGTATCGTATTCATTCCTCTTTTCGCATAAATGGAAAAGAAACTATCTAATATATCCCAATGTTCTTTTGACCAAGGTTTCTCATGATAGTAATCTGCTAAACAATCCGCATGAAACCACTGTGTACTTTTTATCTTTTGTTCCGGCAGCATTCCTTCATATATCTTTACGGTAATGCTAGTGTTACAAAGAAGCTTACCTTCCGAATCCTTTAAACTTATTTCGATTGGATATTCACCTGCAGGTGTGACCTGGGATGGCTCCATATCAATCCATACACTATGCCACTGTCCGGGTATAATCTGTACTTGTCCATTCTTAATGTTCCTTAATAAATCTGGATACAATCCAGGCTTGGTATCTAAGTAATTATCATCACGATTTGGTCCACAGGGAAATACGGATGGCATTAACTTTACCAGCCTTGTATGTATTCTACCTTGGAAGGAACTCCTCACATCCAAGGTTACAAATTCCGCAATATCCACTTCTCCATAATATGCTACTTGAAAGGAGACTACCTCATTTTGAAATGCAGATAGCTGGACATCTTTTAGATCATCCATAGGCTCTTTTGTAGGAAATACTTTCGTCAAGGAACTGACGCATTTAATTTTACAATTCTCCATATATACCTCATTTCTGCATAAATTTATCATATCAAACTTAGAAAAGAAAAAAGTTATTTAATTAATTTTTACCCAGTCATTCATACATTCATCAAATCGTTCTATAGTAACTATATTATCCATGAATTTGTATTGTACACGAATTACTGTATTATCCTGCTCCACCTTAAAATAGCCTTTATTGGAAGACCCACTTCTTGGAAAACGGTCATAACAATAGGTAGCAGATAGGGTTCCATAGGTTGAAACAGCATAGTCAAACTCTCCTGCAAAAGGAAGAATCATCGAAAGTGTATAAGTATTATCACCTATATAGTACATTCTTGTAAGTTCACTATTAGAGTCATTCTCAGTTGCACCTACATGTGGCTGGAAGCTACCATAGACAACAACTTTCTCTGGAAGTTTCATACCAGTATCCTCATCATAGGTATCTTTTGCACCATAATCTAATAGATTAACCGGATTACCTGCTTTTTTACGTAGTTCATCTCCCATATTCCAAAGCTTCTTAATGGTTTCTTCTTGGCCAAATCCCATGGGACATTCAGCACTCTTTGTATTGATCTGGTAATAGTCCTGATAATCCATCTCACCATTATCTGCACGCTTCATGTGAACAGCCGCTCTTCCTAAGCTTCTACGGAAGGGTACTTCAAAATAGGCATTCACATTATTAATGGCAGTCCACTTATAAGTATACTCCAAGAAGTGTCTCTGACCTTCCTCATCTTGGTTTGCAAACCATCCAATTTGGTCATAGCCCCACCAATCCTTCCATGCCCGCTCCTCATAGCTATAGTCTGAGAAGTCGGAAAGGACTTTTCCACCCCAGTTATCATATTCCATCAAATAAGGCATGGTTTCTGCACTCCAGCCATTGGGGTTTAATCCTCCTTCACTATAGCCTTCTCGTACAAGAACTAGCTTTTCTCCCTTCCGATCCAAAACAGGATATCTTGTGTAAGGCATCGCATTGTAATCTAACAGCAGCTTACCTCTAATGTTTATTCCATGGCTATGAGCATCTAATAGCACCTTATGGCGTCTTGCATGTTTAGTAGCATAATCACGAATCATAGTAATCAGCTCCGCCATTTTAACCATACCTCGGTCATTTGCCGTGTACAGATGAATTTGTCCCAGATGTAATGCCTCATATCCAGCATCAATATACCTGGTGGCACGGTAGTAGAACCACATCCTAGACTCTAGACGGCTCATATCTGGAATCGCTTCCACATCTCCACCACCAAAGGCTGGTGGATTTTCTGGAAAACACATATCCTCAAAGCGGAAGCAGCGGTCTTCCGGCTCCAATCCAAAAGCTTCAAATACATACTTAGGCACTTTAACAGTTTCTACCTGATGATATANAATTTCAAAAACACATGCCTGCAAAATAATCTCCGAATCTACTTCATGAATTCTATCTGCAAGATATTTTGACTTTTTAAAATGTTCCTCATCATCCGGATCCGGCTCCCAAACACCAGATGCCCTACCAATAAACTTGACACCCATATTTTTGATTGCTCTAAGATCATCTTCTAAGGTCTTCGTATGTATGAAAAAAGCTGCCGTCACTGATCTCGATAAATAATTCTCAAGAACCTCTTTTTCAATGGTAGTATCAAATGTATAATTCTTCATAGTAAAACTCCTTTCTAAGAATTCTATATTGCTATGATAGATTTCTATTTATTACTTATTAAAAATTGGTTTTGCTAANTTGCACCAATAAAGTAAATCCCAAGTAATATGAAACATGTTTTAATAAGCAACTGTATGAGGTCGTTGGTACAACCACGTATTTTGTGGTTTAACCATTTGTATTTTGTGGTCTTACGTACCACTACATACTTCAACCAATCATTGTTTACAATGATTTTCATTGTTTACAATGATTTTCATTGTTTACAATGATTTGCATTGCTTGCGGTGCCTTGCGGGATTGCGTGTTGCGCATGAAATATGTTTCATATTACTTGTTCAATACAATACCTGTGCAAATTAACGTATCTTTATTGGAATAACTCCATCACAAACAAAGCAAACAAAGAATTCGCCCATGCAAACCACTCTCTAGTAAACTCTTTTGGTTCATTGCAGTTAAATCCTTCGTGCATTACAAGTTTTCCACCATCGGTATTTAGTAAGGTGTCTAATAACTTTTCCTTTTCCGCTTTCGTTTCAGCCGTTAATCCTTGCATTGTTAATGCAATATGCCAGATATATTGATCTGGTGTATGGGGACTTCCAATACCCTTTGCATAAGTTCCTTCGTAATAATAAGGATTCTTTTTGCTTAAGATAAACTTTCTTGTGTTTTGATAAATCTCATCATTAATACTTGAATATTTCAGCCAAGGAATGGATAGTAAACTAGGTACATTGGCGTCATCCATCAAGTTATAGTTGCCTAATCCATCCGTCTCATAAGCATAGATATCACCAAAATCTTCATCATGAACTATTCCATATTGCTCAATTCCACTTTGAATTTCCTTCTTCAAAGTAGAGGCCTCTTCTGCAATTTTTGCATCATTAAATATATCTTTTGCAAAGTTCTCCATGTATCCGAGCACAACTACTGCAAACATATTTGATGGAATTAAATATCCATATTTACATGCATCATCGCTTGGCCTAAATCCTGACCAAGTCATTCCTGTATATGCTGTCGGTTCTCCTTTTCCATCACGAGTAAGCGTATCCGATGGTGGGCAGTTATCTCTAATAAAATAGTATTTAGAATCAGTATCATGTCTTTGTTCTTTCTTCCACAAATCTATAATAGTTTGGAAAACTTTTTTTACATCCTCTGTGAAGATGCTGTTATCCTTGGTAATACTCCAATATTCGTTAAGTAACCATATGGGATAGCATAAAGAATCAATTTCATATTTTCTTTCCCAGTTCCATAAAGAATCTGAATCTGTTTTGTCTTCATCCCATCGGTTGCCATTAGCCTCCTCATTAAATGCATTGGCATAAGGATCAATTAATATATAACGCATCTGTCTCTTGATTAGGCCTTGTACCAATTCCTTTATAATGGGATATTCGTTTATAAAGGGTAGATAATGAACTACCTGTGCAGAAGAATCTCTAAGCCACATAGCTGCAATATCTCCCGTGAATACAAACACTTCCCCATCTTCTAGAAACTTTGTCGTTGTCTTTGCTGTACTTTCAAAACAATTTATAAACATCTGAGACAGCTTTTCATTATCACTTAATTTAATAGCAACCTTTTTAGTTATCTCATCGATTGCTTGATTTAATTGCATTTGCTTATTCTCAATACCCATCTTAACCTCCTATATATCTCAATTAACATTAATAGTGACAAGAGAAATAATAAATGTAGATACTCTATACCTCTTTTATTATGTNTCAATATCATTCGAATAATGCAGCGATAGAAGCCACAAATGCGCCCGTTGCACCAGCACTCTGCAATTTATTCTCTTTCCGCTTAACTGCAGGACCTACAAAGTCGATATGTATCCAAGGAATTTGAGGTTCTACAAACTCCTCTAAGAAGCAAGCAGCAACACTTGCACCTCCACCACTTCCAGGTGCATAGTTAATGAGATCCGCTGTTTGGGTTTTATGCAAGTGGTTATGATATGAAGAATCCAAAGGCAATCTCCATACCTTTTCACCCTCTTCCTCAGCTTTCCTCTTAAAGGCTTCGTAGAACTTCTCATTATTAGCAAATATTCCAGATATCTCATCACCCAAAGCACTATGACAAGAATAGGTCAGGGTTGCCAAATCAATCAGTCGGCTAGAGCCTTTCTTTATCGCATAGGTAATTGCATCACATAGAATTAACCGACCTTCTGCATCAACATTATAAACTTCAACGGTTTTTCCGGACATGGTTGTTAACACATCTCCCATCTTGCATGCTGATGGACTAATCAAGTTTTCTACCGCAGGTATAATTAGGATAATATTCTCCTTACTTTTTTGCCTTACGATAAGTTCTAGTGCTGCTAAGACATTTGCAGCACCGCACATGTCATACTTCATGCCATCCATACCACCAATGGATTTCAAGTTGTATCCACCACTATCAAACATTACTCCTTTTCCTATTAAAGCAGTAACTGGAGCTCCTTTGCATCCTTCATAGTATATGGAAATTAAATTGGGCTCTTCCTCACAACCTGCATTAACACCTAAAATACCGCCACTATTAAATTCTTCTAATTCTGATTTGCCAAGCACTTCATAAGGAAGATTATAATGCTCTGCTAGATCAATTGCATATTCTGTAAATTGCTTTACATGAAGATAGTTATTTGGAATATCACCAAGGACCCTCGCATGGTTAATACATTGTCCATAAGCCATTGCTTTCTCAATACTGTATTGTAAGTTCTCAGAATGAATTATTAGCATAGTATAAGAATCTTTTTCGCATTTTAATTTATCTCGTATAGCAAAGATCCGGTTGGTAGATGCCAGCGACAAGTTGTCCTTCTTAAAGGAGTAAGCACCCACATACATGGCTTTAATAATCGTTTCTATTACCTGGCTTAAGGAATATCCTTTAAAATGTAACCCTTCCAGAAGAATTTGATAATCTTCTTTTACTGTTTTTCCAAAACCCTGAAATTGCTTTCTTAGTTTTTCTAAGTTAAATTTCTTCTCTAAACCTAATGGCATAAAGGTGATAGCCATACTACGGGATTGAAAGGGAATTATAATGGTTTGCTGCCCAAACTTCTTATAATCTTTAGCCAATCCTGCTGAAGTATGGCTTTCCAATGGAAGCTGTTGCAGCTGCTTTTTCATATCTGTTTCTTCAAAGTATGGTATTAATATATGTTCCTGCTTTTCATGAATTTGAATTTTATATTTCTGTATAAACTTCATTTGTTAGCCTCATTTTCTTACTAGCTCATACCATCGATTAACCAATCCGTCCACGGTCATTTATGGCATATAAATCAAGGTATTTCTTTCTATAGTTAAAGAAACCTCACGATCATATAGGACTACTCAGGAGACCTTCCTCAATATTATTAAGATATTTTATTGACGGAAGGTTTCCTAGGTAATTCTAGTTTATGACCTGTGAAGTTCTTATTAGAATTTTACAAGTATTGTTTTAATTTCGTATGGTTTTATAGTTAATGCAATTGGTTCATCCTTAAATTCTTCCAAAGGTTGTTCCATTAGATCGCATTCGCACCATGACTTAACAGGAATGCTACTATCAATAGTAACCTCTCCTCTTGCACCAGCATATTCATGGAAACGAATCACCGTTTCTTCTGAATTCTCCGCTTGTTTGATACAATCCACAACAATATACTCATTATTAAATGTAAACACACTTTCCTTAGTGATTTTACTTGCTCCAGGAACAGCCATAATCGGATTGTTTAAATCAAAAGCTTCTTTTTCAATATCACTCTGGTACCATTCTGCTGTATGAGGAAGAATGGAGTAGGTGAATTCATGATGACCTAAGTCCGCTGCATAATCTGGGTCAACAGGAGATTTAAGTAAAGTTAATCGTATCGTATCCTTTTTTATGTCATGGCCATATTTGCAATCGTTCATTAAGCATAGTCCATAACCGGTTTCGGATAGATCCACCCATTTATGAGCAACTACTTCAAATTTGGCAACTTCCCAACTATTATTTCTAGTGATCGGACGACGGATATTACCATACTGAATATCAAATCGAGCATCTACCGCACGAATATTTACTGGGAAGGCAACCTTCATAAGAGTCTGACGCTCTTGCCAATCCGCCTCTGTTTTGAAGTCAATACGTTTCTTTTCATGGTATAAGCACATGGTTTGCTTAATTACCGATTTATGATACTCCCAAGTGAAAGAAACAAAGATTCCTAGATTATTTTCTTCTACCTGAATGTCCTTACACTCTTTTACAATATCCTGCTTTAGATCAATCGTAGGTTCTAATTCCCAAGCATCAAAGAATCTAGGCTTATCCTCGAATACCTGAAGAACGTTACCAAACTTTCCTTTCGGTAAAATTTCTCTGCCTGCTTCCTTATCATAGATGCTTGTTAATTGACCATTTTCATTCCAGGAAATATTGTAATACTTCGTAGAAACTTGATTCGTCTGAAGTATTTTATTGGAATTTGCATCCGTTTTCTTGACCTTTGTTAAGGTTACAAAGGAGAATGGTTCCATATCTTTTACAAGAACAATTGCATTACCATTCTGAATGGTACTACTTAATACTGTTCCATTCTCATCCATAAAGCAATTATCTTCGGAAACTCCGGATATATGAACATAGGAGTCGCGTTTCCAATTGGCATTATTCCAGATGGTATAAGTATCTGCTTTTTCCTCAAGTAATCCTTTGTTCACATTATCCATTACATCATTTATTAATGCCAAAGCTTTCTCGTATTCAACACGGCTATCGTCATATACTTCCTTAATAGAGGAACCTGGAAGGATATCATGGAATTGATGGCAAAGTACAATCTTCCATGCTTCTAATAGCTTTTCTTTATCATAAGGAACCTTTGACATTTGATTTGCTATTACAGAAAGCATCTCCACATTACGTAGATAGAACTCTAATCTACGGTTCATCTTCTTATTATATGCCTGAGATGTATAGGTTCCTCTGTGGAACTCAAGGTATAGTTCACCATCCCAGATAGGAACATATCCTTCCATCTCATTCTTTCTTACGGTTTCATTCAAACGTCTAAAATACTCAGTTGCGGTTTCTGTTTTCACATGTGGTATTCCAGGAATCTTATTCAGATGGGTAATCGTCTCTATCTGATCTCTGGTTGGGCCACCGCCTCCATCTCCATATCCATATGAAATGAGCAGGTCACGATTAATATCCTTGTTATTATAATTATCCCAAACACCTTTTACTGTATATGGTTTTGCATCACCATTATAAGTATAGTAAGAAGAACCTGGATCTGTCGTTGTAATAAAATGTGTTAAAACCTCCGTTCCATCAATTCCTCTCCAGTAGAAGGTATCATATGGCATTCTATTAGTATCATTCCAGCTAATCTTTGTGGTCATGAAGGTGTTAACACCAGATTTCTTAAGAATCTGTGGCATTGCCCAGGAATATCCGAATACATCTGGAAGCCATAGGAACTCGTTGTCATAGTTAAACTCTTTCTTAAAGAAGTTCTTACCCACAAGAATCTGTCTTACAATGGATTCTCCAGAAGTAACGTTGCAATCCGGTTCAACCCACATAGAACCCGAAGGCTCCCATTTTCCTTCTACAACACGCTTTTTAATATGCTCATAGATATCTGGATAGTCATTCTTAATGTATTCATAAAGCTGTGCTTGAGATTGTATAAATTGATAATGTTCATATCGATCCATTAAACGGTTAACGGTTGAGAAGGACCTAGCAGACTTTTCTCTTGTATGACGAATTCTCCAAAGCCAAGCCACGTCAATATGTGTATGTCCAAGCATACTTACGCTTACATCCGGCTTGCCTTTACCGTCCATCTTATTATTTAAATACTCATATGCCTTAGCCACACTATCATAGAAGTTTTTGGACCTTTTTTCTCTATAGTCGATGAATTGGAATGCCTTTACAAGAGTACTTAGCAACCATTCCTTATATTCATTATTCTTGTCTAATAAATCGTATGTTTGAAGAACGCTTCTAGATAGGAAGTAGAAATCATTGGTATANTTATCTAGTACTCCAAACTGTGCTCTCTCAATTTCCATCGGCATATCCTTTGGAAAACCACCACCGCTTAACCCGGACCATACTCTAAATTTCAGATCCAGCTTAAGGCCATTCTCTTTCACATTGAGAAATACTTCCTTATGGTTTCCGTCCACACCTTGATATGGTTTTCCGTTTAGATATAACAGACTTTCGAAATGGCTGTTATTACCTGTACCTACTGGCACACCAAAGTCAAAGATACCAATAACATCTTCGTCTTTTAATTCTTCCGGAATCTCAATCTGTGTACATAGCCAGTTATATTTATCCCAGCCCTTCCATCGAAAACCTACAGAAACAGTTTCTGGTTCTCCTATAGGTTCTCTATTCCCGATCTCTCCGTTATCGTGATACCATGAGAAAGATTCAATGTCGTGTAAATTCCTATAACGTAATTCTTCTAATTCTTCGAGTAAGTTATTAATTCGATCTCGATTATGAAAATCAAACGGCATAATTATTCTCCTTATCCTTATTAATATGATTTGACAGCCAAAAACCATAGCAGATAATATTCGTAAATTTGTCTTTAGCAAACCTGCCCCAGTAATAGGAAACATATTTTAATGAGCAACCGTATGCAGTCGTTGGTACTTAGGTCATGTATTGTATGACCTTATGTACAACTACGTACTGCATACGAGCGGGAGCATGTTGTGAATAAAATATGTTTCCTATTACTTCTCAGTATACAAAGTGAATTTACGAATTTAAATTACAAAATAGCTTTTGACATTCAAATCAAAATATTCCACCATAGGCCTTATCATACTTCTCAACTAATTTTTTCGCTAGTGAATAGGAATTAACTAGTGGATGAAGGGTTAATGCTTCAATGGCTTTCTCTTTAGATTTTGTTTTAATAGCTTCAACAGTACATTTTTCATAGAATTTAATCGCGTGTATTAAGATATTACAATGCTCTGGTACTTCACCAATCGCAACAGGCTCAATACCGTTCTTAGAGACCTTGCAAGTAACTTCTACAACATCTTCATCATTTAGTCCAGCAATGCAACCATTGTTTGGAACGGATAACACAAGATAGTTGCCTTCTTCGCTTTGAAGTCCTTCAATACAATCCAGCATAACGCCCGCATATCCCATGCCATCAGGAACTTCTAAATTCCCTTTTTGAATTTCTTCCTTCTTATCATTTCCTGTTTCTATGCTCATATACGAACTTTCTCTTACTTGCATATAGTACAGGAAGATTTGTAAAGCGCCTTCTGGATCTGCATCCATATCCATTGTTTTTAATTCTTCCATCATCTGTATATTAACAGTTTCAATCGTTTTACCTCTGGTTGCTCCAGATTTTATAATGTTCTCCAATGCTTTTTCTCTATGATAATAGTAGTACATATATTCATTGGGTAGAAATCCAATATAACGTAATAGATCCGGATCGAACATTTTAAACTCTGAAACACTATTTAGGAACTCATTATCATTTAATAAATTATCTAATATTTCCTTGCCTTCTTTTTTCACACTACGAATCCAAGAAAGGTGATTTAGTCCAAAGAATTCAACATATAAATCCTTTTCCTCTACACCAAGTTCTTTTGCCATTCTAAACTTTGTGCTACTTGGAGCATCGCAAATTCCAACNATATTATCATATCCCGCACTTCTTAATGCTTGTGTTACTAAACCAGATGGNTTTGTAAAGTTNAAGATCCAAGCATTAGGAGCANACTTTTTAATCAGTTCNCAATACTCTAGTAGTACTGGAATCGTACGAATTGCCATAGAAAAACCACCAACACCAGTAGTTTCTTGTCCTATTACACCTTCTTCTAAAGCGATTGTCTCATCCATAACACGGGAGTGATCCCCTCCCACACGTAGTGTTGTTACGATATAATCAGCACCAGTAATGGCATCTTCGGCTGTTTCCGCAACTTCTAATTTTAAATCTTTCTTATTACGGTTAATAACATGCTGACATAGTTTATAAATAATCTGCTGTTTTTCCCTATCAATATCATATAATGTAACTTTATCAATATTTAACTTTTTATAACGGCTTAAGAGCCCATTGATAAATATTACCGTACGAACTCCCGCTCCTCCGATCACTGCTATTTTCATTTTGCGCACTACCTTTCTTCTTGTTCTTCTATAAATTTGATCAGTTCTGCTTCCGTAGGAAAACCGGTGTTACCGCCTAATGCTGTCACAGACATTGCCCCGCAACCATTTCCGCATTTTAGACACTCGGTTATAGTTTTTCCTTTTAAGAAGCCATAGATAAATCCAGCGTTAAAGGAATCACCAGCTCCAGTGGTATCAACTGCTTTTACTTTATAAGAAGCTGCTTGATAGTAAATCCCTTCTGAGTAAGCTATGGAACCTTTTTTACCAAGCTTTGCAACTGCTATTTTGCAGTGTTTTGAGA
>JGI24708J26588_10000520_pt1 | contig 31423 bp, 27 predicted proteins | sample BioPla1DNA2_FD_26588 | JGI IMG/M metagenome (IMG submission 26588) | reverse complement strand
GGGGGCATCCTGACATGTCGACTGATCGGAAGGAACGGATCCAAGGATTGATTGAAGAGAAGGGTGAGATCAGGCTCAGGGACTTAAACAAGCTCTTCCCTGAACTCTCCACCATGACTTTGAGGCGGGATTTAGACGCCTTGGAGAAAGAAGGCCTTGTTATCCGTACTCATGGCGGTGCGGTGAGTGTAAAAAGGCTGGCAGGCAAGGGCGAAGAGAATCCCTATGAGATTCGCGCCCAGGAAAACAAGGAAGCCAAGCAGGCTATCGCCGAAAAAGTGATGCACCTGGTAGAAGAGGGACGCTCCCTATACTTTGACTCAGGCAGCACAATCATGAGTTTGGCCGAAATCTTGCCCAACGAGCGGTTTTCTGTGCTGACCAGCGGACTGAATATCGCCCTTGAAGTTCAAAAAAGAAGTCTGCCTACGGTAATGACCGTAGGCGGGCTGATTAACCGAAATACGCTGTCCGCGTCCGGACCGGCGGCTATAAAACTGCTCGAGTCAGTCAATATCGACTTAGCATTTATGGCTGCCTCCGGTTTTTCCGTTGATCGGGGATTTACCGTAGCCAATGTTTACGAGAGCGAGCTGAAAAAGGCGGTGGTAAGGGAGGCGCGGGAAGTAATAGTTTTAATTGATAGCAGTAAGATTGACAAGAATCTGCCCTTTACCTACGCAACTCTCTCGGAGATCGATGCAATTGCCTGCGAAAGGCCGCTGCCCCCGGAGGTGGAAGCGGCAATCCGGCAGGCTAATGTAAAAATATATTAAAAAATACTCTCTTGTTTGCACTCTATGGTCGAAAATAGAACATTTCGTGTAACAAACAAACATTTCCTTATAAAATNTTACGCAAAAAATGATAGAAATGAAGGAAAACCGAAATTTGCCTCGAATACTTTAACAGGAGTTAAGTGAGGAGGTGGTTTGCCACCGAAAGGCATCGGATTGTTACGAAATGTAAAAAAATCAGTCTGTCTATTAAGGGAGGGCTAACAAGAAAGATGAAAAAGAGACTGTTGGTTGTAGGTATTCTGTTGCTGGCTTTTGCTTTGGCTTTACCGGCATACGCCCAAGACTTTACAATTGCAATGGTTGTTAAAGGTGCAGGCAACCCATTTTTCGAGGCTTGCCGCCGCGGTGGAGAAGAAGCAGCTGCCGAACTTGGCTTCAACTTCATTTTCCAAGCCCCTGCAACACCAACTTCTGAAGGTCAGATTGAGCTGATTGACGCTTTGATCGCTCAGCGGGTTGATGCGATTTTGGTCAGCGCCAATGACCCAGACGCATTGGTTCCCATACTTAGACGAGCAATGGACCGTGGAATTACTGTTGTTGCCTTCGACTCGGGAGTAGCCCCAGCAGGCCGCCATATGTTTTTGAACCAGGCCGACATGGAACTGATTGGCCGCATGCAGGTGCAAATGCTTGCTGAAATGATTGACTATGAAGGTGAAATCGCAATCCTCAGTGCCACATCCACCATGGCAAACCAAAACGTCTGGATTAGCTGGATGCTGCAAGAACTCACCAAACCAGAGTACGAGAAGATGGATCTGGTCGGTATCGTCTATGGTGATGACTTGAGAGAAAAGAGCTACAACGAGGCCCTCGGTCTGTTCCGCTCCCGTCCTGACTTGAGAGGCATTATTTCGCCAACCACAGTAGGTCTGGCAGCAACCGCACGTGCCATCGAAGACCAAGGCTTATCAGGCAAAGTTGCTTTGACAGGACTTGGATTGCCAAGCGAAATGGCCGAGTACATTCGCAACGGTACAAGCGAAGCTATCGCTCTGTGGAACCCAATTGACTTAGGCTATGTTTCCAGCTATATGGCCCATGCCGTATTGACCGGCGCTATCAAAGGCGAAGCAGGTGAGATCGTCAACGTAGGACGTATGGGTGAAAGGGAGATCGTTGAAGCAGACGGCGGTCTGGAAGTACTTTTAGGCGCACCATTTGTCTTTGATATTGACAACATTGATGAGTGGGCTGACGTTTACTAGAATTTGCTTTGACTTAAAGACAAGTCTTTTGTAGTAAGTTTGGTGCTGGCGGCTCCTGATAGATTGAAACATACGGGGGCCGCCACCTCACTATTCAAACCCCAACGGCTATTGGTCTTCAGAAGATCCGCAAAGGAGCAGTATTATGTCTGGAAAATTGCTGGAACTAAGTAATATCACAAAACGTTTCCCCGGTGTTGTAGCCTTGGACGGCATTCAGTTTGACCTGGAGGCTGGGGAAATCCACGGTCTGCTGGGAGAAAACGGNGCAGGAAAGTCCACATTGCTTAAGATCATCACAGGAGTACATCAACCAGATGAGGGAGAAATTGTTCTAGAAGGGGAACGCATCGTTTTTAACAATCCGCTCGACGCCAAACGGGCAGGAATTGCCGCGATTTATCAGGAGCCCACCTGTTTTCCAGAACTCAGTATTAGTGAAAATGTCTTTATGGGCCATCCCCTGGTCAGCGGCAGGCTAAACCGTATGGATTGGAAGGNCATGCATCAAAGAACCGAACAATTGCTCCAGGAACTCAATATTCACCTTGATCCCAGAACCACCATGGGCCTTTTGAATGTGGCCGAAAGGCAGCTGGTTGAAATAGCTAAGGCCTTATCTTTGGATTCCAAGATCCTGCTGATGGACGAACCCACGTCCTCTTTAACCATTCAGGAAGCAGAGCGCTTGTTCAAAGTGATCAGACGTCTGCGTGAAGATGGTGTAGCAATTATCTTTATTTCCCATCGTCTGGAAGAAGTCTTTGAGCTGACTGATCGGGTCACAGTACTGCGTGATGGAAAATACATTGGCACCAAAGGGACAGAGGAGCTGACTACGCAGGAAGTAATTCGCATGATGGTAGGCCGTTCCATGGATGAGTTGTATCCGAAAAAAGAGGTTAAGATCGGAAACCCGCTCCTGGAAGTTAAGAATTTGACTCGGCAGGGAGAGTTCAGCGATATTTCCTTTTCAGTACGTGAAGGTGAAATCCTTGGCATCGCCGGTTTGGTTGGAGCAGGCAGAACCGAGATGGCCCGTGCTATTTTCGGTATCACCTCACCTGACGGGGGGGAAATCCGCCTTGCTGATCAGCGCCTTAAGATTAAGAATCCTCGTGATGCTTTAAGAGCCGGAATTGCCTACTTGCCGGAGGATCGTCAGGATCATGGCCTGGTCTTAGCGATGGATCTTTCCCAGAATACCACCATATCAATTCTTGACAGGTTCAAGTATAACTTGCTGGANAAAAAGCAAGAACGGGAGATAACAGAGAAGTACATTGAACTTTTAAGCATCCGTACATCCGGCTGCACTCAGCTNGCTCGCAACCTGTCAGGCGGCAATCAACAAAAGGTTGTCTTGGCCAAGTGGATGGCAACAGAACCGAGGCTCCTTATTTTGGATGAACCGACCAGGGGCGTCGACGTGCAGGCCAAAGCTGCAGTCCATACTTTAATTGGTGAGCTTGCTGAGCAGGGGTTAGGTATTATCATCATTTCTTCTGAACTACCTGAGGTGCTTGGAATCTCTGACCGCATTTTAGTGATGCATGAAGGGAAGATTGCCGCTGAGTTCATGCGGGACGAGGCTACGCAAGAGCTTATTTTGCAGGCCGCCATTGGACGAAGCAGTGTTGATGCAGATGCAGTTTAAGGAGGGTTTTTGATGGCTCGAACAGCGGAGAAAAGGCGCTTTGCTTTTTCTAACCTCAGCTCAAAACGGGAAACTAGTTTAGTTGCTTTTATTCTCATACTGATCCTTGGCGTTACATTGCGCAGCCCACGCTTTTTTTCTCTGGCAAACTTCCATGACATCCTTCTGGACAGTGCAATTGTAGCAATCGCCTCAATTGGTCAGATGATGGTTGTTATGACCGGCGGCATAGACCTGTCGGTCGGATCTGGTCTTGCCCTTTCAGGTATGCTGGTGGGGCTGATTTACAAAGGGGGCTTTGCCCTAAACCCATACCTGGCGCTGCTTATCGGCGGGCTGATCGGCCTAGGACTAGGCAGCATCAACTCTCTGCTTGTGGTAAAAGGAAACATCCCTCCGATTATTGCAACCTTAGGAACCATGTCGATTTACAGGGGCATGATTTTCTTGGCGAGCGAAGGTCAATGGGTGAGCGCCCATGAAATGCCCAGCAGTTTTATTAGACTCGCCAGGGGCACCATTTTGGGAATCCCCAATTTGATATTCATAGCAGGTGTGCTCTATATCATCTTTTACTTCTTCCTTTCCCACGCCAAGACTGGAAGGGAGGTCTATGCCGTCGGCGGCAATCTGCAGGCGGCAAGGGTGGCCGGAATCAACACTGACAAAATCAATTACATCGTCTATTCTGCCACAGGCTTTTTGTATGGTCTCTGTGGAGTGCTGTGGGTTTCGCGCTTTGCATCGGCCCAGCCTGATACTGCAACTGGCTTTGAATTTTCCACAGTAACCGCCATCGTCCTCGGCGGGGTAAGTGTATCTGGCGGCACAGGCCGGGTAACGGGGGTTTTACTTGGGGCAGTGCTGATTTCCATCATTGAAAATGCCCTGAATGTGACCCAGATCAATCCATTCTGGAAATTGGCCATCCAAGGTATAGTAATCCTGATTGCCGTGGCCATGGATCAAATTGTGCGGCATAGGAAGAAAACTAAGGTAGTAAGGGAGCAGTAAGCATGAAAAAACTAATCGGGCGTTGGGAATTCCTGTTGTTTCTTTTGCTAGTTGGCGTCTTCATCTTAATGTCCAACCTGTCTCCATACTTTTTAAATCTGCGTAATCTGCTGGATTCCACCGTACACTTCACGGAAAAAGGGGTTATCGCCGTCTGCATGACCTTTATCATCATCTCTGGCAATATGGATCTCTCTGTTGCGTCCAACATGGCCATGTCTGCCGCGGTGATGGGCATTGCCTACCGCGCCGGGCTGGGCATTTTTCCGGCGGCCCTGCTCTGCCTGTTAGTGGGCGCCCTTGGTGGTCTGTTTAACGGTCTGGTTGTGACCCGCGTCAAACTGCCTTCCATGGTGGCAACCTTAGCAACCTTTTCGCTCTATCGCGGTATCGCCTACGTACTTTTAGGCAATCAGGCCATTACCGGCTATCCCTACCAGTTTGCCGAGATTGGACAGGGGTATTTCATGGGTACAAATATCCCCAACCAGCTGGTGATTTTCATCGGTCTTGCTATCATCTTCGGCTTTATCCTGCATAAAACAACCTTCGGCCGTTCCGTCTACGCCATCGGCAATAATGAGGAGGCCTGCCGTTATTCGGGAATCCCCGTTGATCGGATCAAGGTCATTATGTTTACAGTTAACGGTCTGCTGGCAGGTCTAAGTGCAATCCTGCTCACTTCGAGAATTTACAGCACTAGACCTAACATTGCCCTCAACTATGAACTGGAAATCATCACTGCGGTAGTTTTAGGCGGGGTAAGCATTAAGGGTGGACGCGGNTCCATGATCGGAGTGGTNCTTGCGTTATTTCTAATCGGTTCTTCCAGATTTGGCATGAGCCTTTTGAACATACCTGGACAAATGATGACTGTGATCATCGGCTTCCTGCTGATTCTCGCAATTTTGCTGCCCCAGTTTCTGGAACGGTTTTCAGCCAAGTCAAGTGAAGCGCCAGGCAAGGCTGCTTAAATCACTAGAACAATATCAAGGAGGAGATGATATGTCGAAGTTGCCAGTTATCCCCGTTGAGGAGTTTGCGTTACGCAGACAAAAGCTTCAGCAGGAAGCGCGCGATGCTGGGTTGGATTTGCTTGTAATCTTTTCCAACGACCGCTCTACCGCAGGCCCGGCACATGTTCGCTATGTGACTGACTTTGCCACGCATTTTGAGTCATCCTGCTGCCTGATTCCTGCCCAGGGAGAATCAGTACTGGTCACAGGACCTGAAGCTGAGGCTTTAGCGCAACTAACGGCGAAAATTGACAACATCGTTGTAGCGGAGGAATTCAAACACCCTGAACAGGACCATCCCTTCTCTGTGATGAGCAATTTCCCTGAAATCATTGGGAAAATGGCTTCGGCCTTAGGTCACAAAGTCAGGAAGGTTGGCATTATTGGGCAAGAACTGATGGATGCAGCCCTTTATAGTCTCCTGGCAGAACATTATGAGCTGTCCAGTGTTGATAAGCTCATGTATAAACACAGGGCTATCAAAAGTCCGGCTGAAATTGGAGTGATCAAGTACTGCTTTGAAATAGCAGAGATTGGCTTTGAAGCAGCGGTGGAGGCCGTCGAGGTTGGGGCAGCGGAGTTTGAAATTGCGGCGGCAGCCGAATATGCTATGCGTATGATGGGTACCGAGGGAACAGGCATTGACACCATCGTTGGCACCGGGCCCCATGCCACGCCCATTGTGGTCCGGGCTGCCCATCGTAGGGTAGAGCGGGGAGATTTGCTGGGTGTTACCGTGATTCCCCGCTACCAAGGATACCACGGCGCAGTGGGCAGGCCAATCAGTGTGGGCCGGCCAAACCCTGAATTGGCAGATGCAGTGGCACTCGCAGTTGAAGCCCAAAACGAAGTTCTCCGGCACCTAAAACCGGGGGCGATCGGGCGTGAAGTAGAGCACAAAGCCAGGGAAGTTATGGCCACCAAGGGCCTCGATGCGTACTTTGCCTATGTAGGTGTTCACACCGTTGGTCTTGTGGAGTTTGAACCGCCAATCTTCCATGCTGAAAGTGATGTGAAGATTGAAGCAGACATGATTGTATCTGCTGATATTCCCTGCTTCCTGGCTCCCTTTGGCGGGTTCCGTGTTGAAGACGGCTATCATGTCACCCACGACGGGCCAAAAGCCCTGAACTTTAACCAGGCCGGTCTGATTCAGATTTAAGGGAGCACGCCTCAGAGCAGAACAAACAAAGGTGCTCTCTCACTGGAGACAGCACATTTGATCTTCCTATCTGAATCACTCGCTGTAGGGAATAGCAGTCATCAGAGTCATATTCGGCTGGGTTACATCCATGCGGGAGTACTGAACAATAATTTCCACATCGCTTTCGACCATAATGGCATAGGGCACATCCCGGGGAACAGCGTAACCGCCAAGCAGTTCAGGGCGGTTCATCTGCACATGTTTGCAGTGTTTGCCGGGAATTGTCACAAAAATGTCTTCTACGGGATCTGTATCTTCAAAGTAGAAGGCAAAGCGCACTTTAGCGTCTTCTTCACCTACATTGAGGATGGAGACACAGTCGTGGCTTTCCCACTTTTCGCCCCGGCCCGAGGATGGATTGAAAGCATCTGGTATGTACCATCTTTTCTTACCTGCACGTTTTACTGGTTCAGACATTTGAGACCTCCTCGTTGATTTTGTGAATTTATGATATATTTATTATACTAAAGAATTAAATTTAGCGCCAGCTTAGCGAACTTAACCTTTGGTTATAAAGTCTGTGATAAAACAGGGAATTCGAATAGAGAAAGGAGTTTGATCGGGATGTTGAATCTAACAAAGGAAGCGCGGGAAAGAGTACTTAGGGATGTCATGAAGCTGGAAATTGAGACGCCTTCATGGGGTTACAGCTCAGGGGGAACTAGATTTTTCGTTTATGATGATCCCACCGCAGCCCGCACCTTAGAAGAAAAGATTGATGATGCGGCAGTTGTCCATAAGTATACAGGGATCACCCCTGCCGTCGCGTTGCATATCCCCTGGGATTTGACAGATGACTGGAAAGGCCTCAAAGCTTATGCCAAGTCGCGGGGGATCCGTATCGGCGCTATCAACCCCAACCTGTTCCAGAAGAATGAATATTTACATGGCTCAGTGACGAACTATGATCCTGCCGTCAGGGCCCAGGCCGTTGATCATCTGCTGGAATGTGTTCAGATCATGCGGGATACAGATTCACCCGTACTTTCCCTCTGGCTGGCTGACGGAACTAACTATCCAGGCCAGAGTGATTTTCGCCGCCGCAAGAAAAACCTCATTGACTCTCTCAGCAAGGTTTACAAAGAGCTTGAAGGCGAAGAGAGAATTCTTGTGGAGTACAAAATGTTTGAACCTGCCTTCTACCATACTGATATAGCTGACTGGGGAATGGCAACCTTGATCGCCCAGGCCCTCGGCGAGCGGGCCCAGACTTTGGTGGATCTGGGGCATCACGCACTGGGCACCAATATTGAACAAATTGTTGCCTGGCTTCTTGACTTGGGTATGCTGGGCGGATTCCACTTCAACTCCAAGAAATATGCCGACGATGATCTGACTACCGGTTCTGTGAATCCCCACGAACTGTTTTTGATCTTCTGCGAACTGGTCAAAGCTGACAGAGATCCGGAAATCACAAGTGATGTTGTCTACATGATTGACCAGGCCCACTTTGACAAGCCCAAAGTTGACGGCATGATTCAATCGGTACAAAGCATCCAGATTGCCTATGCCAGAGCACTGCTTGTTGATTATGATGCGTTGGAAGAAGCCCAGATGAACGGGGATATCATTAAGGCGGAAGAAATCTTGCTTAACGCTTACAATGCCGATGTGCGCCCTCTGCTTGCAGAAGCCCGGGAAAAAGCGGGTCTCGATCCTAATCCATTAGAGGCTTATCTGAAGAGTTCAGATCGGGAGATTCGCTTGGCCCGCAGCAAATAGTCAGCACAAGGAGGTATCCAGATGACCGCTGAGCTTAATCTAGCAGCCGCAGATTTAGGCGCAGAGAGCGGCCGGGTCATTCACGGTCATTTTCAAAGTGACCATTTGACGATTAATGAGATCCATCGCTTTCGCAACCAGTCTGTATTGCTGAATAAGCACCTGTATTGGGATTTTCTCAATCTTTTCTACAATATTACGCAGGGTTTGCGCAAGATGTCCCTCACTAACGATGATCTGCATGGAGTTGCCGTAGATACCTGGGGAGTAGACTACGGCCTCCTGGATTCCCTCGGACATTTGCTGGCCAATCCTGTAAGTTATCGTGATCACCGTACCGACAATATTCTGCCTGCGGTCTTTGACCGCGTCAATGAGCAGGAGTTTTATCGGCGCACCGGTATTCAGGTTATGCCGATTAACACCTCCTGCCAGCTGACGGCACTCTTAAATGAGCATTCAGCGCAGCTTGCAGCTGCAGAGGACTTGTTGTTTATGCCCGGCCTGTTCAGCTACTTTCTCAGCGGGGTGAAGGCCAATGATGCCACAATTGCTTCCACCTCCCAATTGTATGATCCCAAGGGCGGGATGTGGGCCCTTGATCTAGTAGAAAACTTAGGTTTGCCTGCCCGTCTGTTTAAGCCTGTTGTGCGTCCAGGCACAGTCCTCGGTGAACTGACCGCCTTTGTGGACGGGCTCTTTGCCGCGGCCAAGGTAGTTGCTGTAGGCGGACATGATACCGCCTCAGCTGTGGCTGCGGTGCCGACGCAGCAAGAGGACTTTATCTACATCAGCTGCGGCACCTGGTCCTTAGTAGGCACAGAGCTGCGCGGGCCTATTTTGTCTGAGGAGGCCCGGACGCTGAACTTTTCCAATGAAGTAGGCGTCGAAGATACAATTCGCTTTTTGAAAAATGTGATGGGCCTATGGCTGCTGCAGGAGTGCCGCAGGTCTTGGGAGAGGGCAGGAAAAAGCTATGACTACTCCGAGTTAATGACGGAGGGCATGAAAGCGGAAGCCTGGCGGACATTGCTCAATCCCGACGATCAGCTTTTCCTGAATCCTGTAGATATGCCCAGCGCCATCGCTGAGTACGCTAAGCGTACAGAACAGCCTGTACCTGAGACTGTAGGAGAGTATGTCCGCTGTATCCTTGACTCCCTTGCTCTGAAGTACTGGTGGGTGATTGAGAGAATCCAAGAGCTGACTGGTGTCGACTACGACTTTATCCACATCGTTGGCGGGGGCACGCAAAATGAGTTTTTGATGCAGCTCACCGCAGATGTTACAGGTCAGGCCGTTGTGGCTGGCCCCATCGAGGCCACTGCCATCGGCAACATTCTGATGCAGGTCCAGGCCTTAGGTTCCATTTCTGACCTGGCCCACTTGCGACAGGTTGTTCGCAATTCGTTTGATGTGAAAAAGTATCAGCCTGGAGATCTTCCCCAGGAGATCAAGGAGATCAAGAGAAGGTTTGTAGAACTTAATCGTTAAGGGGTGAAGATAAGATGCTGCAGGAACTCATTGACTTGTCCAATCGCTTAGGAGAATCGGGTGAGTTTGTCATTTTAGGCGAAGGCAATACATCTGCCAATCTAGATGCAGATCGCTTTTATGTCAAAGTCAGCGGCTCCCAGCTCCAAGGGGCTGATGAGGGGAGTTTTGTGCTGGTTGATCGCGGCAAGATCCTGGCTATACTCGAAAAAGAGGGCGTCAGCGATGAAGAGGTTGGCCAAGGCCTGCTTGATGCTGTTTGTGATGATTCGGGGAGAAAACCATCTGTAGAAACAATGTTCCATGCCTATTTGCTAAGCCTTCCCGATGTAAATTTTGTGGCCCACACCCATCCGACTACAGTGAATACCATACTGTGCTCAACCAGGGCAGAAGAGCTTGTCCGGAGCAGACTTTTCCCGGATGAGATCGTCTGCTGCGGGCCGGAGCCGGTGTTTATCCATTATGAAGATCCAGGTCATCTCTTGGCTCGCAAAATCGTAGAAGGATGCGAGGCTTATATGAAGAAATGGGGCAGCGCCCCCAGAAGTATCCTGATGCAAAATCATGGATTAATAGTTCTAGGAAAGACTTCGGGCCAGGTTCAGGCAGCCACCCGGATGTGGCATAAGACAGCCCAGATCTTAGTGGGTGCTGCGCTGCTGGGCGGAGCCAACTATCTATCGGACGAAAATGTACGGCGGATCAGCAGCCGCCAGGACGAGAAAGAGCGCGAGAAAGTAATCTTCGGCGACAAATAGGTTGCCGGCAAAGGAGGCAGCAGAATGAGCGGCGAGAACAAGATCTTGAAAGAATACAGAGCAGCGGCCTACCCCCTGCCAGAGGTCAACTTAAGTTGGCCCCTCTATGATGCAGGGCTGGAGAATTTAGGGAAAGACGGCTCCCCAGTTGAACTGCCCATGCCTGAAATTCGCGCTGACCAGCTTCTGGTCAGGGTTGACAGTGTAGGTCTTTGCTTTAGTGATATCAAGCTGATCACGCAGGGGAACACCCATCCCCGTATCTCAGGGCGGGATCTGCAGAGCGATCCGGTAGTTCCCGGCCATGAGGCATCCCTCACGGTGGTTAAGGTAGGGAGCGGGCTTGAGGATCGGTACAAGGTTGGGGAGAGATACCTGATTCAGGCCGATGTTTTTTACAAGGGACAGTCTATGGCCTTTGGCTATGTTCTCCCAGGCGCACTCCAGCAGTATACTGTGATTGGCCCCGAGATTCTCGACGGCGACGAAGGCAGTTATATCATTCCCCTGCGGGAAGAGGACGGATACGCAGAGGTAGCCCTGAGTGAACCCTGGGCCTGTGTGGTAGCGGCCTATCGCATCACCTGGCGAGAGACACTAAAGCCGGGAGGGGTCGCATTGTTTGTGGTTGCCGGAGAAGATGAGGCCGAGTACACATTGGATGGAGCCTTTTCGCCTGAAGGCAGGCCACAGCATGTTGTTATTCTCGGACCTGAATGTGCTGCCCGCAAGAAGCTAATCCAAGATTTGGGGGGGTTGGCTGTGGCGGATGATTTGGGCCAAAGCCTTGAACAGCTGAGCCAAACTTATACGTCCGGCAAAGGGTTTGATGATATCGTCTTTTTCGGAACACCTTCACCTGAGATGGTGGAGGGAGCCGTCAAGGTTATGGGCCTGCGGGCGGTTATGGCCATCTTGGCCGAAACGCCCCTAGAGCGTGAAGTAGCCATTGACATTGGCCGGATTCACTATGACGGCCATATTTACACCGGTGCCAACACCAAGTCCGTTTTTGAGGCTTATCGGAAGCAGCGAGCTGCTAAACTTATGCCCGGCGGCAAAGCGTTGATGGTTGGGGCAGGGGGGCCCATGGGGCAGATGCACACCCAGATGGCTGCAGAAGATCCCGAGGGTCCAAGTGTAGTTGTGGCCACAGAACTTAATCAAGAGCGCATGGAGGAGCTGAACCTCAGATTCGGACCAGCGGCTAAAGAGCGAGGGGCGGCGCTCACGGCCCTTAATCCAAGACAGCTCGCCCCAGAGGAGTATGAGGCGAAGCTGAGGGAGGCAACTGGCGGCGAACTCTTTGATGACGTTGTGGTCATGGCCCCATCTGCTGCAGTGGTGGAGGACAGCGCGCGCCGGCTGAAAGACGGCGGAATCCTGAACATCTTTGCCGGGGTGCCCAGGGGCACAATTGGCAGGCTCGACTTGAGCAAAGTGTATCTGGCAGGACATCGCTGGATTGGCAGCAGCGGATCTTCACTGGCTGATCTTGGCTACACGCTGGAGAGGATTCAGCAAAGGACGCTCAGGACGGATCGTTCGGTGGCGGCTATTGCCGGATTGAATGCAGCTAGAGAAGGTCTCTATGCAGTACAGGACGGAAGTTTCCCAGGCAAGATTGTGGTTTGGCCGCAGTTTCCCGAACTGCCTCTAATTCCCCTGCCTGAGCTGGAAAAACATCTGCCCAGTGTTGCTGCCAGGCTTTCTCCAGATGGTTATTGGACAAAAGCGGCTGAGGATGAGCTCCTTGCTTCCCAGTTAGTCCAAGACTAGTAGAGTGGTAGGAGGTATGGACCTTGCAGGAAAGGCATGAAAATAAAAAACTGGATGGACAAACAGCGATCGTGACCGGTGCGGCCCAGGGTTTAGGGGCCGCGCTGGCTGAACGTTTAGCCAGGGAAGGCTGCAAAGTTGTGGTTGCTGATATGAATTTTGCCAAAGCCCAAGAGGTGGCAGCAGCCCTGCCTGAAGCCATAGCGATTCAGGTTGATGTATCTAAGGAAGAGATGGTGGAGAGCCTGGTGGATCAAACAGTGCAGAAATACGGACGGCTTGATCTGTTCGTAGCCAACGCAGGCATTGTGCGCTCCGGTCCGATCGAAACCTTTGCCTATGATGCCTGGCGTCAGGTCATTGATGTGAATTTGATAGGCTATTTCCTCTGTGCCCGTGCGGCAGCCAGGGTCATGATTAAGCAAAAATCCGGTGCAATCATTCAAATCAACAGCAAGAGCGGAAAGCTGGGTTCTTATCGAAATTCAGCCTATGCAGCTTCCAAGTTTGGCGGCATCGGCTTGACCCAAAGCCTTGCATTGGAACTCGCTGAGTACGGCATTAGAGTGAATGCTATCTGCCCGGGCAATCTCTTGGATTCACCCCTCTGGCAGGACAGCCTCTTTGAGGAGTACGCGAGAAACCAGGGGATCACAGTGGAAGCGGTGCGGGAAAAATACTTGGGTAAGGTGCCCCTTGGACGGAGCTGCGACTATGAAGACGTGGCTAATGCCATGGTTTTTCTGGCCAGTTCAGATGCAAGTTATATGACCGGTCAGGCCCTTAATGTCACCGGCGGGCAGGAAATGCGCTAGGCCGAGTTTAGAGATGAGGATGTGATCGAATGAGCAGAAAAGTAAAAATCGATCTGGGGATTAACGGCGCTTTTCTTACCAGGCGCTGGGAAGAACCGGATAACTGGATGCGTTTGACCAAAGAAACCGGCTACGACTACCATGAATTTTGCGGCGATGTGCTGGATCCATTCTTCAGCGGCGACAAGGAGTATCAGCTGGAAACCGCAAGGCAGACCAAGGAAGCTGCCAAGAAGCATGGAGTTACAATTGTCGACATCTACACCGGCGTGGCCACCCATCGCTTTCACGGGCTAGCCCACAGCAATCCGGCCGTGCGCGCGAGAATGCGTGACTGGATTATCGAAGCTATGGATCTTGCTCTGGCCATGGGGGTAACAAAAGTTGGCGGACACTGGGATGCCCTCTCTGTTGAAGTACTCGGCGATCCTGCCAAGGAAAAGGAAGCTATTGACAGGCTCCATAAGACTTTCCGCGAGCTGGCTGTAGCGGGTAAGGAGAAGGGTATCGAAGGCATCTATGTAGAGCAGATGTATATTCCCAGTGAAGTGCCCTGGACTATGGAGCAGTCCGATGAGTATTTGGTAGCGGTGAACAAAGACAATCCAGGCTGCCCTGTTTACCTCACTGTAGACGTAGGCCATATGGCTGGTATGCACTATGGGCTGCAGGGTGCGGATCTTGAGTATGAAGAATGGCTGCGCCGATTTGGAGCTGCCTGCGAAGTGATTCACCTCCAGCAGACCACCAGAGATGCCAGTCGCCACTGGACCTTTAACGAGGAATATAATTCCATCGGTGATATCAAGATGGAAGAAGTCCTCAAGGCGCTGAAATGGTCACATGAGAATTATCATAAGCAGCCATGGGGCAAGTACTTAGCGCCTGCAGCCCAGACCACCTTAGTCTTGGAGTACATTCCCGGTTCTACCACAACCGAGGAAAGGGTGCTGAGGGAAATCTCCGAGGGCTGCAGCTACTTAAGGAACTATGTACCCAAGGGCGGCCTAGAGTGGGAATTTGACAAGTAGAAAGCCAGGTGATCTCATGACGAAAGAAGCAACTCCCATTGTCATGATCGGTGAGACTCTAATCGATCTATATCTAGATTCTCTCCAGGAGTCTTCGCCGGGGCAGAAAAGCTTTGTATTCACAGGGGCGGTTGGAGGCGGGCCTGCCAATTGTGCCGCCAGCCTGGCTTATCTGGGCAAGCCCGTTTCGCTGATAACCAGTTTTTCCAGTGATCCGCTGGGAGTGCAAATGAGGGAGCTTCTCTTAGAGCGGGGTATCGATTTGAGTCTCAGCTGTCAGGATGACGAACTAAAGATGCCTATGGTTTTAGTGTTACTGGATGAAAAGGGCGAGCGGTCTTTTAAACTGTATTTGGCAGATACGGTCTTTGAGTCCATTACCGTAGATCCAGCGTCTTTGCCGCCGGAGATGGAGTTTTTCCACTTCAGCTCGGTGCTGATGGTTTTTGATGCGGCCTATCAAGCTACAGAGACGATTTTGCATCACATTGCGGACAAGAATGTAATTCGTTCCTATGATGTGAATATCAGGCCCGACATTCTCAAGACCAATCCCAAGGCGCTGCAGCGGCTGATGGCGGTTTTGGATCATGTGGATGTGCTGAAGATCAGCGACGAAGACTTGGAGTGGATCCAGCGCAATATCGACAGTTCCCTGGCCAAGCCGGAAGACTATTTTCGCTACGGAGTTCAGCTTGTAGTCTATACGCAAGGGGAAAAGGGGGCCACCCTCATCACTCCCCAGGCGCGGGCTTACGCCCCTGCACCTAAGGTAGAGGTTGTTGATACCACAGGCGGCGGAGATGCTTTTATGGCTGGGATTTTAGCTGGCCTGTCTGATCAGAAGTGGCCAAGCAGGGCCAGTTTGCAGTCTATCCCCGAGTACCATCTCAGGGAGCTGGGAACCAGGGGCGCAGAGTCGGCCAAACGCGTACTCTCACAACCCGGCGGAATGCCCCCTTTGATCTAAAGGATGCAGCAAGAATGCAGAAAAACAATAGTCCATTGAGCCAGGCTCAATGGACTATTTTCTGGTGCAGAATTCGTCAAATTGCACTAATTGATCGAGGGACAGGCCCTCTTTGGAGGGAGTTTTTTCNTAAAAAACTCTAACAAAAGTCGGCAGGATAACCAAAAACTTCCATAGAATTCATTCTAATGGGAAGAGAAGGAGGGGATTGATATGGGGGACTTCGNACCTAACTCCAAGGAATACCATAGACTGTGCCTTGACAGCCTCTCAAACGGCGTNTTAATTGCCCAAATGCTCTATAATGACCAGAATCAGCCGGTAGATGCTGTGATCCTGGAAGTCAACTCTGCGTTTGCCTCCACTGTTGGCCAACCCAAAGAAGGGCTGGTGGGAAGGAGAGCGACAGACTTCCATCCCGGCATTGGTCCCAAGTGGCTTGGAGAAAGTGTGGAAGTAATGGAAAGAGGGGTATCCAAGCGTTGGGAGCAGTACAATGCAGAACTTGGGGGTTGGTTTGAGTTTCTGTCAACTCCCCTTGAGGGAGGCAAATTCGCCGTCATGCTGACGGATGTAAATGAGCGCAAGGATTTACTGAGGCAGCTTAGGGAAAGTGAAAGCAGGTACCGCAAGCTTTTTGAAACTGCCAATGATGGTTTTTGGTGGATTGACAAGCATGGACAGATAATTGAGACTAATGAAGACTTAGCTAGAATGTTAGGTTGCAGCCAGGCAGAGCTTTTGGGCAGGCCCTGGGCGAATTTCATCGATACGGATTGGCTAGAGGCAGCCCGTGAGCACTGGCAGGCTGCCAAATTAGGAGAAACAAGGCGCTGTGAGCTCAAATTGCGGAGACGGGATGGGAGTTCAATCTGGGTTAGGGCAAGCAGTTCCCCCTTGAGGGATGAGGCGGGTCAGTTCCCGAGCGTTTTAGTTGCATTCAAGGATGTTGAAGAACAAAAGATCGCTGAAAAACAAGTGCTGGCGCTGGTGTCTGAGCTTGAAGCGGAAAATGAAAACAAGAATGAGTTCATTAGTATGCTCGCACATGAGCTGAGGAATCCTTTGGCCATAATCATGGCTGCTGCAGAGCTCCTAGAGCTCTCTGACCACAGTGAACAGGACCTGCAGACGATAGAAACCCTGAAACGTCAGGTTGGTCATCTTTCTCAGTTGGTAGACGGCCTGCTGGATATCACAAGGATTACCCGCAGGGTTCTTTCTTTAGACAAAAATGTGGTAAAGATAAATGCTATTGTTACCGATATTATTAATGACCTAAAGCCACGTTTTGCTGACAAGAACATTAGTCTAACAGCAGACATCTGCCCGGAGCCTATCTTTGTGGATGCTGATGTAGTGAGAATGACACAGTGCATCGGCAATGTCTTGGCCAACGCCATGAAGTACACTCCACCGCAAGGAACGGTTAGCCTTGAACTAAAGGCGGAAAATGAAAGTGCAGTCATTATCGTAAGAGATACCGGTATGGGCATTCAACCAGGGGTCTTAGGCGAGATATTCGAACCATATTTGCAGGGCCCCAGTGACTCCGGTGACCACAATAGTCGGGGACTTGGGTTAGGTCTTTATATAGTGAAGAGCATAATGGAGATGCACGGCGGTGAGGTTTACGCAGACAGCCTAGGTCCAGGGCAGGGCTCCGTATTTACGCTGCGACTGCCAATACGCCGGTAACCTTAAGGGGAAGGATGTAACGCGATGCTGCTGGTCATTGATGATAACCGGGAGTTGGCCGATCTCTGGTGCGAATGCTTACTTAGGGAGCAATATGAAGCCGCTGCCGCCTATAGTGGAGAAGAAGGGCTTGCCCTGGCCAAGGAGCGCAAGCCAAGGGTGATTTTATGTGATGTCCGCATGCCAGATTTGAGCGGCCATGATGTTGCCAGGCAGGTGCGTAGTGATGAAGAACTCAGAGATATATTCTTAGTAGCTGTTTCTGGCTATTCCAGCGAGGAGGATGTGCGCCGTTCCTTGCAGGCCGGATTCGATGTGCACTTGAGCAAGCCATTGAAAATAGAGGTCATAAAAGAACTGCTGCATAATAGGACTTAGCCCCTAAGAGGTGTGGGGTTATTTGGAACGTCAAGCTTTTTCTTGGGAGAAGTACTTTTGCTAGTTGAGAGGGTGGCAGCTTTGCTAGAACGGATTAGCCAGGTCGCTTTTTGTTTGTTGCTTCTAGTGTTGTTACAAGGAATAAGCTCTGCAGAAGAATCCCTGACTATCAGGGGCCTTTTCGCTGAGGAAACCATGGTCCCTCTGGTCATGATTCGGGAACTTCCGCAGGTTACAGAACAGGTCATACCTCTAACCTCAGCTGGGCCAGCCGAGCCCTACAGCGCAACGGGGGCTTTGCTTAGTGATTTGTTGGCGGAGTATGGCAAAGGGCAAGACGGCCTCTTGGGAATTCGTTTGCTGGCAAGCGACGGCTATTCGGTTGATGTGCCCCGGGAAATTTTGCTGCAGCGGCAGATTATGCTCGTCCATACTGTAGATGCAAAGCCCCTTGCAGACCAGGGTGAAGCGCTCAGAGTTGTGATCCCGGGCGAAAGGGCAATGTACTGGGTTCGCAATCTGACTGAGATTGAGATCATGGGGCACGTGCAGTTCGCAGAAACTAAGACAGTTTATTTCCTGGAGAGTCTAGCAGCAAGGGTGCCCCTTATAGACTACGCTTACAACGGTGAGGTTGATCAAGCGCTAAGGATTGGCGACACCCTGGAGAAACTGGGTTTGACTGGGCAACCTACACGCATTCTCTTTACTGCAGCAGATGGCTTTGAGAAAAGCGAGACTCCTGGAACATTTTCGTCGAGCTACATCAAGATGACCGGTGAGCATGCCCCTTTATTTTTATCGCCCGAGCTGCCGGAAGGCATGCAGATTAGGGACATTGTTTGCATTATTTATGCAGACCACGCCTTTGTCTCCCTGAGGCAGGCGTTCGAATACTATCAATCTGTCAATGTTGATAATGTGAAAGCTCTGCCCCTCGCTGAACTCCTGGCTGATCTGGGGATGGTGCAAGGGGAGAGGTTTCGCTTGACAGCCCTTGATGGCAGCCAGACCGAACTTGAGGCGGAGGAATTAATGGGCGGTTTCCTCTTCTTTGCAGAGAGTCAGATAGTAAGCTCTTTTCCAGATCTAGGCCCAAATGGGGCAGTGCAGGGCCTATATATGATTGAGATGCAGCCATAAAGACCTTGGTGCTGAGCCGCTGTCTACCAACCTGGCCTAACTGGCTGCGGTTGGTTTTTTTTGTAGGGGGAAGGGATCTGGAGTTGACGTAGGGAAGGATGGCAAGGAAAGGGCTGAATGTCGCTGCCAGGTTCTGAGGGCAGTGCACACTGGAAGGGAGATGGGGCTTGTGACCAAAGAACAAGTGAAACAGCTATTCTCCAGTATTACGATTTGGCGAAGGGGTGACGAACGGGCCCCTCACAAGCCATTACTGCTGTTGCTGGCTTTAGCCAAAGTGCAACACCAAACCCAGTGGATCTCTTATCAAGAGGTAAAGGACCGGCTGGGACAGCTGCTGCTGGAGTTCGGGCCGCCCAGGCCTACCTCGGCAATCGATCCTTTCTTGCGCCTGCCAAACGACAATCTTTGGAAACTTTCTGTGGACAGTCCTCCTTTTAGGGAGTCGTTTCTGCTCCAAAATGAAGTGGCGGGTGGGTTCACCGATGAGATCTACAGCCTGCTGGCCGGCGATCCCAGTTTGCTTAAAGAGCTGGCGGAGGCCCTCCTTTATCAGCACTTCCCTGAGTCGGTACATGAAGACATTCTAAATGCAGTCGGGCTTAAGCTTGAATTCAGTCCAGAGACTCCCAGGGACTTAAGTCAAGCAAGCAGGGCAAGCAGGGATCCGAATTTTAGGCAAAGGGTGCTTGTGGCTTATGAGTATTCGTGCGCCATTTGCGGTTTCAACGTAAAACTGGGCACTGTACCGGTTGCCCTCGATGCCGCGCACATCAAGTGGCACCAGTTTGGCGGACCGGACGTTGAAAGCAATGGACTTGCCCTTTGCTCCTTGCATCACAAACTTTTTGATCGGGGGGCCTTTGCGCTGAGCTATTCTGATGGAGACTATATTATGAAGGTGGCCCAACAAGCCTACGGAACATCAGGCTTTGACGAGTGGCTCCTGCGTTTCCATGATCAGGCAATTCGCAGGCCACAAAGTCCGGCCTATAATCCAGACAGTTCATTTACGCAATGGCATTGGCGTGAGGTCTTCAGGGAGCCATCGAGGTATACATCCGCGTGATCCCAAGGGAGGGCTTTCTTGTGTCTAAACAAACATCAATCCATTATTACATAAAAATATGGCTGAGAAACAGGGCTGAACCTTTGAACTTCCCTGTGGGGGAAGCAGCTTGGCTCCGCTTCAAACGCTCTTTTGAGACAAAGAAAGAGGGGTTCTTTATTTTTGCCACCCAGGATGGACAAACCCTGGCGCTGAACCTGAAATTCGTGAAACTTGCCCAGGTTTGGCAGGAAACGGGCGGAAAAGGGCAGANCGAAAGGGCTGATGATCAAAAGATCAAATTGGTCTTTCAGGACAGCGAGACTGTAAGCTTTGGGGCAAAAGATCCTGTGGAATGGGCCAACATTTTTGCAGTCCTAAAACCGAGCAAGGGCGGCGAGGTGTTCTCCTTTGCCGACAGTGAAGATAAGCTGGTTCTAACTAACATCGATGAGCTGATGCTTCTGGCAGCTCCAACAGCCTTTGTGGAGGAAGGTTTCAAGCAGATTTACCTGCGCGAACGGGGGACTCTTCCTCCTAGCTAGGGCTAGAAGGAAAAGCCCAGATGAAAGCAGGATTTGTAAGCAAAACCACGAATTTATGTTATGCATAAATACAACAAACATTAGGAGGAAAGTGACGATGAAGCCAAGAAACGCATTTCGTTTACTGTTGGTATTCAGCCTCGTTCTGGTTATGGCCGCAGGCTCAATCCTGGCAAGTGAACACCCGTTGTTGGAAGAAGCAAAGCAAGAAGGCAAGGCGATATTTTACGCAAACATTACTGGTGTAGAATCGATTATGGATGCTTTTGAAGCGGAATATGGCGTTGTCGGTGAATACACACGTATTTCCACCGCAGTGTACATTCCTACAGTGCAGACCGAACACCAGGCTGGCCGTTTGGTGGCAGACGTTTTGCAGGGACCTCTGCCGGTTCTGCAGATCCTGAAGGACGCAGGTATTCTAGCTGAGTATGTATCACCAGTGACCGAGAATTATCCAGAATGGTCAAAGGATCCCGATGGTGTAATCCAGCAGTTCGGCATAGAAACGGTAGGAATCATCTACAACGCTGAGCTGGTTGATCCGGCCGATGTTCCCAAGTCTTACGCTGAGCTTGCCGATCCTAAGTGGCGCGACAGAATCGTCATGCCCGATCCAATCACTCATGCCACCACCATTACCTGGCTGGTCGGACTTAAAGAACATGTTTTTGCGAGCGAAGCTGAATGGATGGATTTCCTGCGCGGGCTGGCAGCAAACAGGCCCATGTTTGTAGCGTCCTTTGGTCCCACACCTGGCCCGATTGAAACCGGGGAAAAACATATTGGTATCTCGATGCCGAAGTACATTGTCACCCGGGCCCCTGCTCCCCTTGACTGGGCAAGGCTTGAGGGTGAGCCTCTGATGGGGTCGGCACGGGCAATCGCCCTGGCTGCGAACGCACAAAGGCCAAATGCTGCCAAGCTGTTTATGGACTATTGGCTGTCTGAAGCTGCGGCAAACATCTTGGCAAGCGATGTAGGCGAAACAGTTCTGTTTGAGGGTGTTTATCCGCCCATCGACGGATTTGACCAAGCTGAAATTATACCCCTGCGTGAACTCTCCGATGAAGAGATTCAGCGGTGGTCTGAGGTATTCCAAACCATTTTCTAAACCACATAATAGACCATGAAAAAACAGGCTGCCAATTCGGCAGCCTGTTTTCTTTAGCGTGGTTAGGGAATAGGTACTGTACTGGAGTCTACAGTGCCTTCTGTCTTAATTCTTTTACTTCTGCTTTGTGCCAGTGGGAGTCTGAGCAGATTGGCTCCTACAACCAGAACGGTTGAGAGTCCAACCATAATCAGACCTAAAGCGGAGACTTGTCCCCAGAGACCGTCGTCAGCCAGCTTCATAATCTCAACCGTAAGCACTTCCGTGCCCGGCCTGGAAAGTACCACTGAGACGCTGAGCTCACGGATGAACATTGCTGCCGTCAGCACCCACGCGGATATTACTGCCGGAGCCAACAGGGGGACCACAATATCCCGCAGGGAGCGCAGGAAGCTTGCTCCAAAGACCCGGGCCGACTCTTCCAGCTCTTCATCAATTTGCGTAAAGGCACTGCGCAGCGGCCTCACCCCATAGGGCAGATAGGTGCCGACATAGGCGACCAGAAGTCCTCCCAGTGTGGCGTAAAGGGGCGTTTTGACCAGGAACCACATGAATCCGACGCCGATGATCATGCCCGGGAAGGAAAAGGACAGGAAGGTGAGGGATTCTAAAAAAGTGCTGGCCTTGCTTTTTACCTTAACAACGATGTAAGCCACGAAGATAGAGAGTAAAATGGCCACAGTAGCACCTACGACTGCCAGGAAGGCGGAGTTTTTCAGCGCCCGCAAAATAGTGGTGCCGCCGATCACAGTCCGCCAGTTGTCCAGGCTCATCATGCTGAAAGCCCGTGCACTTGGCACCATAGTATAAGGCAAGAACGACATGTAGATTAATGTGGCCAGGGGAATGACCACCAGAAACGCAAAGAACAGCAAACAGACAAGAAAGAGCGGATACTTGGCCCTGCCAAGTTTGATTTCCGTAGGCCTAAACCCTTTGCCGGTCACAGTCACAAACTGAGCACTCTCCGCAATTAAGCGGCGATACAGATAAACAAGGATAATCGCCACAGCCAGTACAATCAGGCCAATGGCTGCCGCCTGGCCATAGTCAGGGGACCAGCCGATAGAGATGATTCGGTGAATGTGTGTAGTTAGGACATAAATCCGTCCCGGCACCCCCACCATGCGGGGGACAGCAAAGGAAGCCAGACTGCGGATAATAGCCAAGGTAAAAGTGGCTAAAATCGCAGGTTTCAACACAGGCAGCGTAACGGTGCGCAAGGTGTGAAAGTTGGAAGCGCCGCTTACTCTGGCCGCCTCTTCGAGCTTGGTGTCGAAAGAAACCATGGCCGGTGCCATCACCAGGTAGGTGACGGGCAAATCGAGCATGCCCTCGAGGAAGATCATGCCTCCCAGAGAGTAGATGTTAAAGGGCCCGCTGGCCAGCCCGAATAAGTTGCGGAGCATTACGTTGAACATGCCGTTTGTCGGGTTTAAAAGGGTAATCCACGCCGATGAAAAAAGCACATGGGGAATCATCATCGGTACAATAGGCAAAAAACCAAACAAACCCTTCAGCGGAATGTCTGTCCGCACGCTTAAATAGGCCAGGAACGCACCGAGTACTGTGGAAAAGATAGCGGTTCCAAAGACAAAAATAAGTGTGTTCGACAAGGTGGCAGGGAGGGTCGGGTTCCCGTAGGCAGATATGTACTTGTCCAAGGTAAACTTCCCGATTGCTCCGATCCCTTCGGAAAAGCTCCCAATAATCAGCATCAATACCGGCCCAATAGTCAGTCCGCCTACAAGCAAAATGAGCAGGGCTGTTAAGGGAACATGGCGATTTGTCTGGTTAAGCACGGCTAGCCCCCCTCTTAGGGTTCAGCACGCGGCACCACTCAGGTTCAATGTGGAGGCGTACCCGATCTCCCCTCTGAAGCGGAATATCGAATTCAATTTTGGCCAGCACAGTGGCATTGCCAATGCCAAACTCTACTTCGTGGGCCTCCCCTGCAAACAGGACGCTGTTGACTTTGGCCTCAAAAACGTTTTCTGTGAGCCCAGAATCGGCGGGCACCACTGTGAACGATTCGGGCCGGGTATAAATCGTAACCGAGGTTCCTGCCTCCAGGCCTGCCGGAGCATTACATACCACATCACCTAGGGAGCTGGTGACAACGCAGAGCTCTTCACTTTGATACGACTTGATCTTAGCTTCCAGGAAGTTGGCTCGACCGATAAAGTCCACCACAAACGGGTCATCAGAGCGTAAGTAAATGTCCTGGGGCGTACCCCTTTCCACAATGACGCCCTTTCNCATTACAGCGATGTCATCGGAGATTGTCAATGCCTCCACCTGATCATGGGTTACGTAGATGGCGGATATTGCCAGTTCGGTTAGGAAATGCCGCAGTTCTTTGCGGGTACTCTCACGGAGCTTAGCGTCTAGATTGCTGAGGGGTTCATCGAACAGAATCACCTTGGGCTCACCGACTAAAGCCCGGGCCAGAGCCACCCTCTGCTGTTGTCCGCCGCTAAGGTTCGTGGCAGGGCGGTTCTCATAACCGTCAAGCTGCACGAGGGAAAGAATTTTCTTAACCTGCTTTTCTATCTCCGGCTTGGGGACTTTGCGCATCTGCAGGGGATAGGCCACATTGCCGAAGACTGTCATGTGGGGCCAGATGGCGTAGGATTGAAACACCATCCCTAAACCGCGCCGTTCCGGGGGCAGAGATATGTCCTTAGTCTTTGACCATACAGGCTCCTCACCAATGAGGATTTCTCCTGAATCAGGGGATTCAAGACCGGCAATGCACCTGAGCAGTGTGGTTTTGCCGCACCCCGAAGGCCCTAGGAGAGTCAAGATGCGATTGGGCGGGGTAGTTAGCGAAACATTGTCAAGGGCAGTAACCGTCTCATCCTTTGATACGAACGTTTTCACGAGATTTCTTACAGATATTGTGCCTTGCATAATAAGTGCTCCTCCCTCCAGTTCTCAACTGATATATTCCCTGTGGTTCAGTATTTTTCCTGTTTAGTCAGGGTTCATTAATAAAAGGGTTGCCTTAGGTTTTGGAGAAGAAGAACACTACCCAAATTTTGGAGGAGCAAAGGAGAGGTTTTAATGGCAACCATAACTGCACTGCTTGCATCATATGTAGGCCGAATTGTGCTGGCCGCCGTTATTTGGTTTGTGGGCAGAAAAATGATCGGACTGGTTTTAGATCTCCTGGAACGCAGGATTGATAAATCCCATATCGACCAATCACTTCATTCATTCTTGTCGCCCCTGGTCAACATCACGCTGAAGGTCTTGCTTTTTCTTACGGTATTTGCCACGTTGGGCATAGAAATTACGACTTTTGCCGCCATTTTAGGTGCAGCGAGCCTGGCAATCGGCCTCGCCTTCCAAGGCAGCCTGGCGAATTTTGCCGGCGGGGTTTTGATCTTGGTGCTAAAACCATTTCAGGTAGGGGACTTCATTGAAGCGGCAGGATTTTCAGGTACAGTCCAGGAAATTCAGGTATTCCACACCATTTTAAAAACCCCTGAAAACCAGAAGGTGATCATCCCCAATGCTGATTTGAGCAATGCCAGCGCCATAAACTATTCCGCCTATGATACACGCCGGGCCAGCCTCGAGATTGGTGTATCCTTTAACTCCGATATCAAGCGTGCCAAGGAAGTGATTCGCGAGGTTGCGGATAATAATCCGCTGGTGCTCCAAGATCCGGAGCCGGTTGTAGTAGTTGGTGCCCATGGCGATCATGGCTATGTTGTCTACACACGTTTGTGGGCGAAGACCGGCGATTATTGGAACATGCGCTGGAGTTTCCTAGAAGAGGTTGTGGACGCCTTTAACGAACACGGAATTGAGATTCCCTATCAGCAGTTGGATGTACATGTCACGTCCAACAGCTAAAAAGGAACTTATGGCAGACAAATCCCCGGGTCATCCGGGGATTTAGTTTTGAGACAGATTATCTGAGTGAGGGGGCAAAGTTTCTCAGTTTGCTGTTTAGCTTGTGGTAAATGTTCTCCCGCATCCAGGGCTCACTAGAGGCCTGNACTGCACCATCCAGGCTAAACCAGGCAACACCGCTGTTTTCATCGGGTTTNATGGAAAGCTTGGCATGTTCATCAGCTTCAAGGAGGTAGGTAAGATTGAGATGCAGATGGGAGGGAACATAGGTGCCGTCTTTCACATGGCCGTCNACTGTCAATGCTTCGAGGGAAAAGATATCTGCAGTCACCGGACGAACCTCTTGCAGCCCGCTTTCTTCCTGCACTTCCTGGATGGCAACCTGCAGCAGATCCTGTTCTCCGTCTGCATGTCCGCCCATCCACGACCAGGAGTCGTAAATATTGTGGTAAACTAGGAGCACTTTTGTACGCTGAGGGTTCACGACCCAGGCAGAGGCAGTCATGTGGGCTTCCCGATTTTCCCGGCTGAAGATATTCCGGTGGGTCGCTAAACAGTCTAAGATCATTATTTGATCCATCTTTTCCTGCTCATTGACTGGTTGATAAGCCAAAATCTGCTCTATAAGCTTCATTGTTCCATCTGCCCTTTCCACAGCTTGAATTTCCTACCATTCTATCACAGAGAAGATCGCAAGGGTAGATCTGTTGGTCTATGGAAAACAGCTTTGACAAATTGTTCACGATGATCTATGATACATTTAGTCTGTTGTGAATTGGCAAAAATTAGGAGGTAGAGTATGAGCCGAATCAAAATTGTGATTGCGTCGCTTTTGGTCAGTCTGCTCTTGGCAGGCACTGCGGCATTTGCCGCACCCATTGATCCTAACTCAACGTTGATTCCTCTGCAAATGCGTGTTCTCGATAACGGGATGCGGGTGATTGTCAGGGAGATTCCCTCTTATCCCATTGCTACCGTAAATGTGTGGGTAGATACAGGCGCAAAGGATGACCCTGAAGGCCTTTCTGGCTTAGCACACTTTTTTGAGCATCTTACCTTTAAAGGGACTGAAACACGACCTAGAGGCCAGATTGCCTATGAGGTGGAGTCCCTGGGGGGCTACTTAAATGCAATGACAAGCCTGGACTATACTTCCTACTTTATTGTGGTGCCCGCGGAACATGTAAGCCAGGCGATGGAAATCCAGGCTGATGCCTTGCTGAATTCACTGTATGAACAGGAAGAGATTGACCGGGAAAGGACAGTGATCCACGAGGAGATTCGGCTGAGGATTGACTCGCCCCAAACCCATCTGACGGATAAGGCCATAGAACACCTCTTTGCCGGGATAGTCTATGCCAAGAATGTGATCGGCTCAACTGAAGAGCTGGCCAATGTACAGCGCCAGGACATAGTCGACTTTCATGCAAAGTACTATGTGCCCAACAATATGGTGCTGGTTGTGGCGGGCCAAGTAGAGGCCGAAACGATTTTTGCCCAGGCAGAAAAACTCTACGGTGACATGGCTCCAAAGGCACTCCCCCAAACTGGCTGCATTGCCATCCCCCGTCTGGAAACAGTGGTACACTTGACCGAAGAACGTCCCTTAGAACAGAGCTATGTGTTTTTCGGGCATCCTGCACCGGGTTCCAATACCCATGAAGCAGCAGCCCTCACCCTTGCTGGAGTGATTCTGGGCGGCGGCCGTTCCTCCCGCTTGTATCAAAGACTGATCGAAGAGGAGCAAATTGTAACGAGTGTGTCCGCCGCTTACAGCGGGTTTGCAGACATCGGTCTTTTTGGCGTCTTTGCACAGCTCGATCCCGCGCAAATGGATCGCCTGAGGGAAATTTACCGCGCAGAACTCGTGCGGCTGCAGGTTGAGCCTGTCAGTGAAGCTGATTTAAACCGGGCCAAGGCCATGGCCCGGAGCAGCTTGGCTTTTTCTACAGAGTCCAGCACAAATGTGGCGATGTATCTTGGGCAAATGGAAATCTATGGCGGTGTGATGGGTGCGGTAAATTACGGAGCAGTTTTGGAGCAGGTTACGGCAGAAGACATTCAGCGGGCTGCCCAAAGCTTCCTGCATCCAGATGCTTATATTCACAGTGAAATTTCACCGGTGGGGAGGTAGTCCAAGTGAAGAAAAGACTTGTTAGCTTACTTATTCTGGTTCTAGTCATAGGTTCGGCCCAGGCCGCCGCAGACTTCAGTTATACCGCCGATGTTCAGAAAGTTGAGCTTGATAATGGGCTCACGATCCTGCTCAAGGAGAACCCGGCCTTTGATATTATTGCCATGGGGCTCGTAAGCGCTGCTGGTTCTGTCCATGATCCGGAAGGTTTAGAAGGGCTTACCTTTTTGACGCAGCGGAACCTGCTTTCAGGTACAACTAATCGCAGTGCACAGGAGCTCGTAATTGAGCTGGAGTCTTTGGGAGCACAGCTGCAAACCGCAGCTTCTTATGATTATGCCGCGCTTTTGTTCCAGTCTACACCGGGTTCATTTGAAGCAGGCTTTGCGGTTTTGATGGACGTGTTGGCTAATTCAACGTTTCCAGAAGTCGAGTTTGAACGGGAGCGCATGCTTAGCCAGGCCGCTTTAGCCAGTCTGACCGACGATCCGATGAATGCCCTTGTCCTTGGCTACCTAGAACTTTTTTACGGAGCCCATCCTTATAAGTACTCTCCCTATGGTTCACCTGCGGGGCTGGCGTCAATCAGCCGCCAGGATGTGACAAACTGGCAGAAGTATATATATCAGCCGGAGCATGTTGTAGTCTCAGTTGTGGGCAATTTTGACTCAGAAGAACTCCTGCCCCTGCTCAGGGAGGGTTTTGGGGATTGGGAGAGTGGATACAGCGCAGAGCCTGCCCCCCGTGAACAGGCGGAATTTGTCTATCCTGCAGAAAATCGGGAGATGGTAATCAATTTGCCGACTGAGGCGGCCTTTTTGATCATGGGCTATCCTGCCCCTGCATCCTTTGATGCAGACAGTGCGGCTATGGCTGTGATTAATGGCATACTTGGCGAAGGAATGTCTTCCCGCCTCTTTACCGAAATTAGAGACAAGCGGGGCCTGGCCTATACCGCCATCTCCCAGTATGATGAACGGCTAGGACCGTCGAATCTCTTGATTTTCCTGGCTACCCATCCCCAGAATGTAGAGCAGGCGAGGGAGCAAGTCCTAGCTGAACTTGGGCGCTTTGCAGTTGAGGGCCTAACGGAAGCCGAAATCGCCCATATCGCGACTTTGAAGCGGGGGACACATCTGATTCAAAATGAAACTAACATGAACCAGGCTACAATGCTTGCTTTAGCGGAAGTGACCGGCCGCGGCTATGAGTGGGTAGACGAGTATATGAACTTCTTCGCCGAGGTTACACCAGAAGATATTAAAGCGGCAGCCCAGAAGTATTTCCATAACTACACTGAGGTGTTGATAATACCATAAGTACTAAGTCTTCCGAGAAAGTTAACAGGAAGCAGCCTGTGACCACACCTGGTCACAGGCTGTTTTTTGGCCATGCAAGGAAGCCGGCAGGAGTTGTGCATGCTTGGAAGAATATGTGAGGACAGCCTTATGTAAGAAAAATGAGTTGAGGAGGGCGGAAGATGAAATTTTCGCTGAGATGGAGAATGCTGCTTTTGATCTTGATTTTGCTGGCAATTCCCATAGTCTCTTTAGGCATAAGCAATTACCGTTCATCCGTAAGTGCGCTGGCCGACAGCGTCCGTGACACGGCAAGGGGAACTCTGAAGGGCTCTGCCGATACAGCGGACATGTTTCTCAAGTCTGTGGAAGATGCTGTTACTATGCTAAGTTACGATACCGGTGTACAAAACAGCCATCTTGATGCGGATTTGGCTGCAAGGGCCCTGCAACTTTTTACAGCCCATCAGCAGTCCCATGGTGAAGCACTAAACGTGTTTCTTGGGACAAGGAACAAGGACTTTATATTCTACCCCCCCAGCTGACTTGCCTCCGGATTATGATCCCAGCTCCCGGGATTGGTATACCGGGGCAGTACAGGCAGGGAGAATAATCTGGACAGACCCCTATGTGGCTGCAGGTTCTGGCCGCTTGGTGGTTACAGTTGCCGCACCAGTATACAATTCCCGCGATGTTCAGGCCATAGGGGCGGCCGGCATCGATTTGGCCTTAGACAGTCTAGTGGAACTGATTTCCTCCAGACCGGTGGGCCAAGACGGTTATCTCATTTTGCTAGATGACAGCGGACAGGTGTTAGCCCACCCCGAGCAGGATCGGATCGGTAAAGCTTTTGATTCCCCCGAGCTTGTGCAGGCGTATACATCCAACCTCTCCGGTGAGTTAGACTATGCTGAAGCAGGCGATGAGCGTTTCGCGGTCTTTACCACTGTGGAACGAACCGGATGGAAAATTGCCGCACTCATTTCCTACTCTGAGGCCCAGGTTCATGCTCAGGCACAGCTAAGGAGAACCCTGGCCATTGGCTTCGGCCTGCTGCTGGCTGCCTTGGCTATTGGCGCTGTCTTCTCCAATTATGTCCTGCTTAGACCTGTTTCTGATCTTGTGGAGGCGGCTGAAGAGATCGGTAAGGGAAATTTTACGGCAGAGTTGAAAACGGGAGGCGGAGACGAGCTGGGCCTCTTGGCAGACACCTTCGTCACGCTGCAGCGGGATATGGGCAAGTTAATTGCCGAGGTTAAGGCGGCCAGCGATACAACTGCCCAGCTGAGCCAGGCGGTATACAGATCCAGTCAGGAAATCAGTGCCTCAACTGAAGAGATGGCAGCTACCACCAATGAGTTTGCCGGTTCAGTTCAGCAGATGAGCGATCATGTTCAAACCATTGACGGTGAAGGAAATGCCATTCGGAATGTGGCCAGCCGGGGTCAGGGCCTGGTTTCTGAGGCAGTAGACCAGATGGCAGCTATTGAAGCGAGTTTTGGCGGACTGCACCAAAGCGTAGAGCAACTCGGAACGCGGTCTAGAGAAATCGGACAGATTACCGACATCATTCGGGGCATTGCGGAACAGACTAACCTTCTGGCTCTAAATGCGGCAATTGAGGCGGCGCGGGCTGGGGAACAGGGCCGAGGCTTTGCAGTGGTGGCAGAAGAGGTGCGCTCTTTGGCAGAACAGTCGGGGACTGCCACCGAGCAGATTGCTACTTTGGTAAAAGACATTAATGCCCTAATTGTACAGGTGATGCAGGAGGCCAATGACAGCATCACAGAGGTCAGGGCGGGTTCGGAGAGTGTCAGAGTCGCGGGTGAGACCTTTGCTGAAATCGGCAAGGCTGTAAACGATATCAGTGCCCGGATTCAGGAAGTGGCCTCAGTGGCACTTGAGCTTAGCAGCGGATCGGAAGAAATGGCGGCAGCAACCGAGGAACAGGCGGCCACCTTAGAGGAAGTCACTGCTTCTGCCAATGAGTTGGCGGACCAGGCTGCAGTGCTGATGGACCTGACAAAAGGGTTTCAAATTTAGGCAAATAAAACTGAAGATCCCCGGATTCTGCCCCAAACTCCGTAGAAATTGAAAATGACGGCTCCAAATAATTCTGATAGAATGGATTTATCGAAAACACACTATCAGGTAATCAAAAGGAGCTGTCACGATGAAAGTATATCAAGAAAAGCAAGGGATCGTCAATACCGGTATCGAGATCACCGACTATGAACTTCTCCAAGAAAAAGCTAGAGATGGTCTTTTACAACTGTCTATGTCGCTTGGCATTGAAGTAATGCGCATGATGTTTGAAGAAGACGTGACGATGTACGCTGGTCCCAAAGGCAAGCATGGCACAGCAGACCGTTTTGGCTATCGCCACGGATCTGACCAAACAACAGTTGTCATGGGCGGTAAGAAGATCCACGTAGAACGCCCAAGGGCTAGAGCCGCAGATGGTAGCGGAGAATTACCACTTCCTAGCTTAGGGCAGTTTCAATCAGAAGATCCTCTCAATGATGCCATCGTGGCCAAATTACTGGCTGGCGTAAGCACCAGGAAGTATGCCAATACAATCGAAGGGGATACCAAAGGTGCTGTGTGTACGAGCAAAAGCGAGGTCAGCCGCCGTTTTATTAAGGAAATGGACAAGATGATGGAGGAGTTCTTCACAAGGCCACTTTGCGATGATTACCCCGTTATTATGATGGACGGTCTGGAGCT
>JGI24708J26588_10000516_pt1 | contig 31510 bp, 34 predicted proteins | sample BioPla1DNA2_FD_26588 | JGI IMG/M metagenome (IMG submission 26588) | reverse complement strand
TCCGGTAATCGAAACTAAGGATTGTGTACCCCATGAAAGATGGCTGAGTCTGATCGATGAGGCTCGTCAAGCCGGCGCAACTGCCATTCAGCTTATTGGGGGCGAACCCCTGATGTACCCAAAATGGCGCGAATTGGTAGTTAAAGCTAAAAAATCCGGCTATGAATTTATTGAAATATTCACTAATGCTACCCTAGTCGACGATTCTTGCATTAATTTTTTCAAAGAAAACGATGTAAGCATCGCTACAACGATTTACTCCGACTGCAGTGAAATTCACGATAAAGTTACCCTTAATCAAGGCAGCTTTGACAAGACCCTTACAGCCATAAAAAAGATCATTGCAGCCCAGATTCCTTTGCGCATTGCTTCTATTATAATGAAAGCAAATGAAACCGAGCCACAGAAAATCATGGATCTCTGCCAGCAACTCGGCGTCGAAGTCAACCCCCCTGACGTTGTTAGACCAACAGGCCGCGGTGATGACAAAGAATTAATTCCTTCAATGTATACTAAGCAACCTATTAAACCTCCGTTTTATACCGATGCCGAGAGCTTTGCCAAAGCCCAGATGCATCACAGCTGCCTAGCAGGGAAAATAGCTGTCACCGCGACTGGCGACATTATTCCCTGCATATTTGCCCGCAGCCAAATATGCGGAAACATACTCACGGAATCTCTTACGGAGGTACTTCGCGGACAGCCTTTACAGCAATGTTGGCGTACAACCAAGGATCATGTAGAGAAATGCAAAGATTGTGAGTTTCGCTATGCCTGCAGCGACTGCCGGCCGCTAGCGCAAGGCAGCGACCCAAACAAACGGTGGTTGGCATGCTCATGTGGGTGCTCGTATAACCCTTATACTGGTAAATGGGAGGAATGAAATTTATGTTTGAAGACACAAGACGCCCTAAATGGGAAGACCCCGAAATAGCCGAATGGGAAGATGAAATTGACTATTATGACAATGAAAGACAAATAGGCTGTTACCCAACAGGAACCCCCTGTAGGCCAAATTGCTCACCTACCTGCAATCCGGCCTGCTCGCCTGGCTGTAAACCATCCTGCAGACCAAATTGCTATCCTACCTGCAGCCCTAGCTGTAATCCGCGCTGCGCGCCCAACTGCAATCCGCGTTACTGCAATCCTAGATGGTGTGGCCCAAGCTACTGCTACCCCCGCTATTGTTACCCGCGCCAATGCCGCCCTGCCAGCACTTGCAATCCGTCCTGCCGTCCCCGCCAATGCAAACCTGACTGCCGCCCATATTAAATGCTTGTACTGAAAACGCCCTACCCATTTGGGTAGAGCGTTTTTTTGTCCGGTGACCACGACGCTGTAAACTCCATTAAACTCCATCAAACTCCATCTGAACCAAGGCTCACTTCATCTATTAAAGCTGTTTGCTGCCTGGTAGAGTAAATCCTCGTCCCAGCACTTCGGCAGCGTCCTGCATTATCATAAAGGCATAAGGATCAGCCTCATGAACCAGCGCTTTAATCTTTGCAATTTGCGTTAAACTCACCACAACAAAGATTACCTCTTTTTCCTGTCTAGTAAAGGCTCCCTCGCCACGTAAGATAGTTACACCGCGGCCAACCTCCTGTAAAATGGTTTTAACTATCTGTTCGGAGTTATATGAGACAATATAGATTGTTTTCTTCCTATTGAAACCTTCTACAACCTTATCGGTAACATTCGCGCTGACAAACATCGAAATTAGCGTCAAAACCGCTAGCTTAAGTCCAAATAAGCCTGCCGCAATAAGCATAATAGCACAATTAATTGCAAAGCTTACAAACCCAACATTAAGAGAGTATTTTTTCTTTACGATAGCTGCGATTATATCTAATCCGCCAGAACTTCCATCGACACGGAAAATCAGGCCGCTTCCAATTCCGGACATCACACCGCCCATAATGGCGGCGAGTAGTGGATCATCAAGGACCTTCCAGTTATTTAGAAATCGAGTTGCATCTATAGCAACCGAAAACCAAATTGTGCCATAAATCGCTATCGTAGTATACTCTTTGCCGAGATTACGGTAAGCGGCTACAAGCAGTGGGACGTTCATTAAAAAAATCTGCAGACCAATAGGCAGCTTAAATAAATAATAAAAGATTATTGCCAAGCCACTGATTCCGCCACTGAGAAAATGGTTAGGAACAAGTAAAAGATTTATCGAACAGCTGCTAATTATACACCCAAGACTGACAAAAAAATATTGAATAGTTTTCTTCCGCATGTAGGCCTCCATATATAATTTTGGATATTGTTCGTGAAACCATCTCAAATTTCCTGTATCGGTTATTGAATTACATGTATTAATGACCAAAAGTCGTTTTTCATAACCCTTCGGATTAATACCATCTACTGTTAATATGCGCCACTGGAATAATTTTAAGGCCTTCTCCGCCGCGCCCAAAAGCAGGATATTGTGAACAAACATCTAATGTATATACTACAACAATAACACTTTTATAAGGGAGTGAGTTCCTTGCGCAGCAATATTGTAAAAAAAGGTTCTACTCGAGCTGCCCATCGGGCATTATTCTATGCTATGGGCTATACCCCGGAGGATTTGCAGAAACCGCTAATCGGGGTAGTAAATGCTTTTAACGAAATAATTCCAGGTCACATTCATCTTAGGGATATTGCCGACGCCGTCAAACTTGGCGTAGCATCTGCCGGTGGCACACCTATGGAATTCCCGGCAATCGGTATTTGCGACGGCATTGCCATGGGCCATGAAGGCATGAAGTTCCCTCTGGCCAGCCGCGAACTAATCGCCGATTCTATCGAATCAGTTGCTACAGCTCACGCCCTTGATGGTCTTGTGCTTATACCTAACTGTGACAAAATAGTCCCCGGTATGTTAATGGCCGCTGCCAGACTAAACATCCCGTGCATCGTCGTCAGCGGCGGTCCCATGATGGCCGGTCGCTATAGCGGGAAAGATATTAGCGTAAGTAACCTGTTTGAGGCTGCCGGCTTATACGAAAGCGGTAAAATCACAGTTGCCGAGCTTGACTCCCTCGAGAAAGCAGGGTGCCCAGGATGCGGCTCATGCGCCGGGTTATTTACTGCCAACTCGATGAACTGTTTGACCGAAGCTCTCGGTATGGCACTTCCTGGAAACGGAACTATCCCTGCCGCCCAGTTTGGCGCCCGCCGCATGCTGGCAAAAAAAGCAGGTTCTATGATAATCGATTTAGTTGCTAAAGATATAAAACCGCGCGACATCATGACTATGAAAGCTTTCGAAAACGCCATAACTGTTGATATGGGTATCGGCGGATCATCCAATACAGTGCTTCACCTGACAGCAATTGCCCACGAGTCAGGTCTCGAATTACCACTTGAACTGTTTGACGCAATAAGCGCCAAAACCCCATATATAACAAAACTTAGCCCAGGCGGCACCCACCATCTTCAAGACCTGAACGAGGCTGGCGGAATCTCAGCCGTTATGAAGGAACTGTCTAAGGCCGGCCTTATCCATACTGAAGCCCTTACCGTATCCGGTACTGTTGCGGACAGAATCAAAAATGCAGAAATAACCCGCTCTGATGTAATAAAAGCAATCGATAATCCATACCGCAAGACCGGCGGCATTGCTATTCTCAAAGGTAATCTTGCTCCCGATACCGCCGTTGTCAAAGAAAGTGCCGTAACCGAAGACATGCTCGTGTTCGAAGGACCGGCCCGTGTCTTTGACTCCGAAGAAGAAGCTATTGATGCTATAATTGGTAAGCAGGTAAAGGATGGCGACGTTGTTATCATTCGTTATGAAGGCCCGAAAGGCGGCCCCGGCATGCGGGAGATGCTTAACCCAACTGCCGTTATCACCGGTATGGGGCTGCGTGTCGCACTGTTGACTGATGGCCGGTTCAGCGGAGCAACCCGCGGTGCCTGCATCGGTCATGTCTCGCCCGAAGCTATGGACGGCGGACCGATTGGCCTGTTAAAAGAAGGCGATATCGTTTCGATAGATATCCCCGGCCGCAAGCTTAATGTAGCTTTGAGCGACGACGAGCTAGCAGCCCGCAAAGCTGCCTGGGTCAAGCCCGAACCTAAAGTAAAAACTGGCTATCTTGCCCGCTATGCTAAGCTTGTCAGTTCGGCTAATACCGGTGCTGTTCTGAAATAGCTTACGCTAAAAATAAGGTAATTTTGTCATCTTCGGTTTATCTTTGTAAAAGATGGGTAATACTAACACCGGAGGTGATAATATGGGTTTTAAAGACCTTCCGGGCGGAAAAAACGACAAGAAAAGCAGTAGTTCATCTACTGAGTTTTCAAAAGAAATTGCCCCGAGTTCCAAAAACAAAGAATCCTCCAAATGTAAATAGTGCAACGACAAAGGGTGGCCATCGCGCCACCCTTTTGCAGTCTTATTTGCTTATACTTTTGAGAGCCCGTTCTTCAGCGGGTATACGAATGCACAACAGCAAGGCTGCGTTCAAGATTGTTGCAGCAATTGCCGTTATATAAGCAGAGAAGATAAGCGGCACACTTAATAAAACAACCGATACCGCCAAATAATTAGGATGAGTCATAAACCGATAAGGACCTCGCTGTACAAGGCGGGTACCCGGAACAACAAAAATCCGAGTATTCCAAAATTGTCCCAAACTTAATATGCACCAATAGCGCAAAATTTCAGCCAGTAAAAATAAAGCAAGCCATACATACCATACTTCACTCAAACGGTTATATAACAGCGCTTCTGACAGCCACCCAAACAGCCAGCCAGTGTGAAGCAGCACCATCAAGGGATAATGCTTGCGACCGTATTCTTTGACCCCCATTGCTGATACAATTCTTCGATTACGAGCCGCCAGCCTAATTTCAAAGATTCTTTCAATAATTATAACAGCCACTAAGATAAGACTACAAGTTACTACCATCGGAATAACACCTGCTCTGCGCTAAAACCAGGCCCTAGCGCCAACATAACGCCGTAGCTATTATTAGCAGAAGTGTTTGCTAAAAACTGCTCTAAAACAAAGAAAACTGACGCACTCGACATATTGCCATAGTGTTTAAGGATGTCCTCAGCTTCAGCCAGCTCACCGTTAATAAGGCCAAGACTTTCGTTATAGGCCGTAAGGACTTTGGCCCCGCCCGGGTGAACAATATAATGATTTATTTCTGCCTGTGTCAGCCCCCAGCAGCTGCAGGCCTCATCTAATAACTTGGGCAGATGCCGCCTAATAATACTTGGTATATCCCGGGAAAAGCGAACTTTCAGCCCTGTTTCAACAACATCCCATCCCATAATGTCCTCAGTATCCGGAAACAAGGTGCTGTAGCTTCCGATTATTTCCGGCCCCGCCCCATTTAACCCCAACACTGCGGCGGCAGCTCCATCAGCAAAAATACTTGTGCCAACTAAATTTGACTTAGAAAAGTCGTTTTGCTGAAAGGTAATACTGCATAATTCAACCGAAACAACTACTACATAGCTACTCGGCAGCGAATTAGCCATCTCAGCTGCTCGAGCCAGCCCGCTTATCCCGCCGGCACAGCCCAATCCCCATACAGGGAGACGAACGGAATGAAAAGATAAGCCTAACTTCTGAATAAGCTTTGCATCTAAGGTAGGAGTAGTAATACCCGTTGAAGTTACAAATACCACGCCGCTAATATCTTGGGGATCTACCCCAGCACGTTCAATTGCCGACGAGACCGCATTGATTGCAAGCTCGAGCGCCGTTTTTTCGAACTGGTTATTTGCTTCATTGAACGAATGGGGTTTCGAATACCAATCGAGCGGACAAGAGAAGTACCGAGTTTTTATATTGCCATTATCAAAAATGGACAACATTCGCCCAAGCCCATGGAAATTGTCGTTAAACATAGCAGCGACAAATTGCTTTACCTCGTCTTGGTTAACAGCATGTTTCGGCACCGCTGTAGCCACCCCAAGAATTTTCGGCATGGACATCTTATCACCTCATATGATTAGCATTTTCAAGGCTCGGTGCATTCTATGTGATTTTTTACCAATATATCCTCATTGAATTATAAATAAAAGATCGGCGTTAGGCTCAGCTCTAACACCGATCTTTAATCTTGCGCGTAATTATAATGCAACTTTTTCTAAAGCTGCTTTGCAGATTTGTTCCGGACTCATATCACCTGCAAGCTGATAGCCGCTAGCAGCTAATTTTTCAATAACCAGCCTCGCAGCGTTGGCATCAGTAGAATATTGGGGAACAGCCTCATCAAATCTGTCACGCAACTTTAAAGCATATACTTTCTCTGGCTTTACAGCTACAAAGGCTCCCTTGGATTCGGCAAGGTCGGCCTGCGTCCCTAACCATTTAACAGTCATTTCTTCACTAAAATGAATCAGGTGCGTAAGCCACATATAATCCATCACTGCTAATGCAACCTTAACATCAAGATCCCGCCCCGGCTTCATTGCTGTAATTTCTTCTTTTGTCACAATGTCATCCTCCAGCTACATAAATATGGTCACTATTATATCATACAATTATAAAACAGGTTCTAAACTTTTTCTATTATGGTACTAAGTGTAAAATTATGATATACTTGGAATAAAGCTATTGATGGAGGTAACCAACATTGAAACAGCTACTACGCTTTACATTATGTTGTTTTGTCTTGCTTGCCGCTTCGTTCCTAGTCCTATCCCCAGCTCAGGCAGCACCGTCACTGGAAAAACCTAAAGCAAAACTCTCAGTTAACGTTAACATTGATCAGGCTAATATATTTTGGAATTATACTTTCTTAACAAAAGATACCGACTTGGCCAAACCGGAAAGTATTAAACTTATTTGGAGCCGAGGTGATTCACCCAGCAAAGAAAAATCAGAAGTCATCGTTATGGCGGGTAAGTCAACCGGAAAGGCAATCATCGAAACCGATAAAGGCGCATTGGTTAATCTCCGCGTATGTGTCTATGGCCCCAAAAGACTTAAGCTCGGTACCATTGACCTGCAGGTCCTGAATAACGGCCAATCTGAATTTATCAATATAACGCCGCCTGAATATACCGAACCCAATATGACTTGGGGAAATGTTAATTAGTATTACGTTTAAACACCAGATTTCTGGTGTTTATTTTTTCGCACTATATTATTGCTTTTGTTTAGAAACCGCAGCAAAAAAGCGCTTTAAGTTATCCGGAACCTGCTTAGGCCTCTGCGGCAAAACCATGGTTCTCTTAGCTCCATAGATATTGCGAAGTATGGCGTCAATAATCATGGCCTTGGGCGGCGCAGTGTATTCTCTACCCTGCCAAATCCAAACCCGGCAATCAATATCCTGCCCGGCAATTTCCCCGCAGCAGCTGCACCGACTCTCTTTAATATCGAGTTGGATATCGCGCCCGTTAATTCGAATTGTCGGCGAACTGATAAATCCCAACGCCTCTGCCTGCTGTTCATCTTCTACTAAAGTCTTCCGCACTTCAACATTATATCCGATATTACGCAGAAACAGTGACGCCTCGCCAATCGCCTCGTCTAAACTGGCATCAGTGCCAATACAACGGTCACACGTTGTTAAATCAATAAACATAAACTCAATAAGGGTTTTTTTCTCGGCGGGTTCATCTAAGCTACTATTATTACTCTTGCTGCAACCCTTCAGCTCAACCGCCATTCCGGAGCAGCACTTTTCTTTGTTCACGCCCTCACTCCCTTATCTCCTTTAAGGTCATTATATTACTAGATATTTACATTAGCAATATCCTGCTATCTTCTTTGCCATGGCAAAAGAACAAGCACTGACTGCATTTCTGTCACCGGAATTATATTCATTAAAACCTGGTAGATAAAATAAAAAGGCTTTCAGGACAAATTCCTGAAAGCCTAAAGCATGCATTTAGAAAAATTGGTGCGGGAGAAGGGACTTGAACCCCCACGGTCACCCGCCAGATCCTAAGTCTGGTGCGTCTGCCAATTCCGCCACTCCCGCATATATTGGTGTGTTGCAACTATTACATGATAACATAAAGCTGCTTACTTTGCTAGTCTTTTTTTAATAAGATAAGTAAATGTAGGCATATGCTCAAGGCTGGCTAATAGCTCTGCCTCCCATTGCATTTGGAAATCAAGGCAAAAAGTAAAAAGACCTACAGTTTGCTCTGTAAGCCTTATCATTGTTTGAATTGGTGCGGGAGAAGGGACTTGAACCCCCACGGTCACCCGCCAGATCCTAAGTCTGGTGCGTCTGCCAATTCCGCCACTCCCGCATGTATTGAATTTTAAATGGTGACCCACGATGGACTCGAACCATCGACACCCTGATTAAAAGTCAGGTGCTCTACCGACTGAGCTAGTGGGTCATTAGTAACATCAATGGCAGGGGCGGCTGGACTCGAACCAACGCATGACGGAGTCAAAGTCCGTTGCCTTACCGACTTGGCTACGCCCCTATATATACATTGTAATAATTGTTAAATAAATGGGGTGACTGAAGGGATTCGAACCCTCGAGTAACGGAGCCACAATCCGCCGTGTTAACCGCTTCACCACAGCCACCATGTTTTTGTCCCTGACGACGAATTCCATTATATCATGCTGCTAAGTTTATGTCAACGATTATTTTTTCGTTTTTTACCCTTTCGGAACAGGCTTAGCGAAAACAAAACACCAGATTTTTTCTGGTGCTAATAATGGCGACCCCGGCAGGATTCGAACCTGCGACCTTTTGATTCGTAGTCAAACGCTCTATCCAGCTGAGCTACGGAGTCACATCAGCGATTACTTGTATATTATATAATCGAAATAGATTATTGTCAACATAAAATCAATAAGAATTTTTTCCTCACTTAATACACCACCACATTAGACCTAGGTCATACACTTTCTAATATTGCTCCAACAGTAGTCAACACATAGCCACGATCTTTTAAAAGCGGTATTATCTGACTTAATGCATCGGGCGTTCCTGGAGCGTGGAGATGAAAAAGAACAATTGAACCGCCCGTTACTTGACTAATAACCCTATTTATTATAGTTTCTGAGGATAACCCACTCCAGTCCCGGGTATCAACGTCCCATAAAACAATAGCTTCATAGCCTAGGTTTCTAACCTCCTCTATTACATAATTGTTATAATCTCCATAAGGCGGACGGAAATATCTTGCCGGCGCATCACCTATACCTTTCTTTAACGCAGTTTCCGTACTAATAAGCTCAGCTGCGATGGCATCCGCCCCAAGCCAAGAAAAAACTGGATGCGAATATGAATGGTTGGCAATCTCATGCCCTTCTTCTGCTATTTTACGTACCAAGTTTGGGTTGTTTTCTGCCCAATCACCAGATAAAAAAAAGGTCGAGTGAACCTCATTAGCCCTTAAAACATCAAGAATAGTATCTACCCTATAACTACTCCCTCCGTCATCAAATGTTAGGGCAACTTTAGGACTAGCCTCGCTCACCCGGCTTATGACAGCAAATGGGTGAATAGCCTTCGGCGACTTTACTGCCTTTGGCGGAACTTTCGCAAGCAGTTGGGAGACGGTCACAATTTCGAAGCCCATACCCTTGAGCTCGCGAATTACTTCCGGCAGAGCGGCGGCTGAGTGTTTTGCCTTCATATTTATGCTAATAATATCACCGCTGGCAGCAGAGTTTTTTATTTTGTCGATAATTGCTTGCGGTGAATTTATTGTCCAGTCGCTAGTATCTAAACCACGAATAACGCTGAGAAAGTTAGCATAGGCTGCTTTAAGAAAATCATTCTCGTAGTAATTATATGGCGGGCGGACAAATTTAGCTGATACCCCAAGTGTATTTTGCAGTATCTCCCCTGCCCCCGTTAACTCTTTCGCTATTTCGTCGTCTCTTAGCTGTCCCCAATATTTCATGGTGAGACCATAATTCCCAAATTCGTAGCCTTTATCAGAGGTTTTTTTTACTAGAACCGCATTCTTTTCGATAAATTGCCCCGACAAAAAGAAGGTCATTTTTATCTGTTCCATTTCACCGATAGCAACGACACTTTCTAATTCTGCTGCCGTTCTAATATCTTCCACACTGATGGCTACTGCCTTTCCAGTAATTGCAACATTGTCAATTATTTCGCCAGGTTCGGCATAGACCGTCCCCATCAGCGTAAAATACCAAAGCAGCAGCATTGTTAAGACTTTCACATCACCAACTCCTATCCATGTCCTACATAGATATTTATGGTGAGTATCAGTCAATTATGCAAAATGATATTAGTATATAAAAAAACAAGGTAAAATCAGCTTAATAAAACCGATCTACCTTGCCAAATATTTTACTATAAAGGTCAACTATCACTTATTTACTTTTTGAGGATCGGCATAGTATTGGCAGCATGAGGCATTACAGTTACGGTATAGTCTTTACGGCCAAGCTTTTGTTCAGCAATAGCAATTGCCTCATCCAATGTTTCCGCAGCAATAAACCCAGCCTTTTCAACAAAAGCCTTGTTCTCCGGAAGGGTTACAAGAATCATCGGGATTTGTCTAGCCATGGCGCCGCATTTTAAGGCAATAAAACCTGGCACGGTAAATCCGTCGCGCAAAGCAATTTCACGATCATATAACGATTCATAGTTGAACCAGCCGCTGAAATCAGGCGGCTCCATAATATCACGACACTCAAGCAGCATAATAATAACACCGTCTTCTTTGGCTGCAATATAGGCATTATCAATAGTTTTTGAACCTTGATACAAGTTGATATCTTTAGGGAATCCGCCAGCTGAGGCAATTACAAGGTCAGCCTTTCCGTTAATTGGAACGCCGAAGATTTCTTCTACTGTCTTAGTTCCCTCGAGCCAAGCATCATACCAATGTCCGGCCACAATACGAGCAATCTGGCCTTCAGCTGTAAGTACTGCATTGAGCAAGAACGCCGGTTTTGCTAGTGCGGCCATTTCAGTCATATCTTCATTCATAAAATTACCTTCAAGTTTGCCAGATACGCAGCGGGGGCTTATGCCTTTACCGACTTCTTCATGCAGGCACAATCTATGATTAGCTTGAATACTTGCATAACCCGAGACACCAGGCATAATAGCTTTTCTTCCACCGCCGAAACCGGCCATCAAGTGATAAACAATACCACCCGTGAGAATTACTTTGTCAGCATTGGCAACGTGCTTATTAATCCAAGTCTCATTGCCGCGTGAAGTTTTACCAATAAAAACAAAGTCTTCGGTTTTAGGAGCATAGCTTTGCACAATCTCAACGCGATCTACAACTTCTTGACCGTAGGTTGCTACATTTTCTTCATCAGTATGATAACGATGAGCACCAAGACTAACTACAATTTTTATATCTGAATCAGGAATACCTGCTTCATTTAATTCATTTAAAAGAACCGGCAAAAAAAGATCATGGCGAACCCATTTACGGGTTATATCGCTGGCAATTATAGCTACGCTATCACCTTTTTTTACGACTTCTTTTAACGGCGGCGTACCAATTGGGTTATTCAATGCAACTTTAACGGCTGCTGGTACGTCAGCAACGGCCTCATAGTGTTTTCCTTCCACAAAATTTATGACGCGTTCTTCAGGCAGTGAAATTTTAAATTCGCCGTCTCCAAATCCCAGCGCATATTCTTTCAACATATGTTTCCCTCCTAAATTACAAATGTGCGGTTCTGAAACAGCAGAAAACTCGTTTTACATACTATTTATTATATCAATTATTATTGAAATGAGATAAAAAATCAAGGTAAAACAAAAAGACTCCAGCAAAAATCATAGTATAATGCATATTTACTGATTGTCAGTACGTTCTAATATTATGCGGTGATCCACAAGGTGTAATTCCTTAATGCGAGCTACTATTGTTTTACGTTGTCCAAATATGTTCTCAAGATAGATTTCATTACCCTGCGGTATTAATTTATCTACCCGCTCAAGAAGTAATTCTTCTTTACCACCATGGTGGATATATACATTAGCCTCGCACATTTTTATCCTCCATCTCCATACATTTTCTAATTTGGGCCAATAGCATTTCAACAAGGTGCGGCAATGGTTCAGCCGCGATTCCAATAATTTCGATATTACTGCGGTGGATAGGCAGTAAAAGTTTTTTAGCTTTGCTGCTCGCTATGGCGGCAGCCATGTTGGGCGATAACTCGCCCTGCATGGAATTAGCGACAATAATGCTAAGCGATCCTACTATCCAGTCAACCTCGTTTGCATTATAGATGATTGCATTTTCACCAGTCGCGCCTTCATTTGCACCCGCTTTCAGCATTGCTGCAGTAGCCAAGGAGTTAGTACCAAGGGCCAAAACTTCTACTTTGTCGTGAAATTCACGCCGTAGTCGCTCAATAATTACCTTGCCCATACCGCCGCCCTGCCCGTCAATGACTGCAATTCGCATCTATTTCCTCCCGAATCATATTAAGAATGATATAAGCTTTAATTCTCCCATTGCGCTACGGAATCTGAGCTATTGAAAAATAATGTATCTCCTTTAGCCTCCGCTTGTTCCAGGAATATTATTATACCTTCGAGATTTGCTTTGTTCTTCCTGCAAAATTGCTGCATTAAAGTTGTGTTTGTATATATACTCATATAGGGTATACTGACAATATGGAGAATAATAACAAAACCCCATTTCAAAAATGCCGAATTAAAGGAGTGGACACCTGTGGAGAAGTTATTTGATATTACCGGTATGGTTGGCCTAATCCTTTTAACGCTTACTTTGTTCTGGGCCGGCTTTTATAACCTTAAGCTTAAGCAAATAAATAGAGGCATACTGTTCATTTTATTTGGCATATTGGTAGCTGTGATTTTGGTTAAAGGCCTTCTCTGGCCTGATAGCACCTTTTAATGAAAACGACCGTCATTAGCCCGTGAGGCTTTAGACGGTCGCTTACTCATTAGCAATCAAAGTTCGTCTTCTATACCACCCTCGAGATGCGTTTCGGTATATGTGACGGGATTGTCAATAGCTCCGTGAGATTTCAATTCTTTGTACAGTGTTTCCTGCTTATCCTCAGGCAGCTTTTTGACGAATTTGTTGAGTTTTAATTCCTTAGCATTAAATCCTGCATCTCCGCCAGCTTTTATATGCTTTTCCAGGGTCATACAAGCACCTCCACTTTAGTACTTACAATTAGTATGTCCAAAAGACATATGAAAAGTCTTCTAATTTTTGACCATACTCCTGCCATGCGTGTTTTTTATCGTCTAAGTGGTAAAAGCTAGTTAGCAACTTGAACAAGAAGACCGTCATCGGCGAATAGCCGTTATGACGGTCTTGTTTATATCATATGTTAGCCTTAATTTCTGCCTTATAATAATCTTCATAAGTCTTATAAATGTAATCATACACGATTGATAAATTACATGCCTGTTGATCTTCAATATAGAATTCTTTACTTTCTTCACCAACACCTACACCGACATAATACTTACCCTTGACTTTGCCAATTTTAAATTTGATATGATTAATTTTATGTATTCCAAGAATTAAGAGCAAACCAAAGCGTTTTAGGTTGTCTTCACTACTAAATTCAACCGCTTCAGTAAAAGAGTAAGAAATATTCCTATCATAGTTCCCATAGGGGGCAAGTTTCAGAATATTGGGTTGGCCTCCCAGGTAGTTCATAAAGCCTTTAATTAGATTGCTAATAAACTGCTCACAGTCGACCTCGTAACAATTGTAATTATAGTCGTGTTCTGCTGCTATCTGTTGTAAATACTCATGCTTATTCATAACCTAACCTCCAGCATTATTTTACTATATTATTATATTTTCATACTTAAAGATAATAAATCCTGCTCATCAATACCCGGGTGGTACATATGTTGATAAAAAATCTTTGAAATAATTGCGCGGAGCGATGGCAATATGATAGAATATTCAATATATTCTATCATATTGTGAGGGGTGGTTCTTATGGAGAAAAAAGCTTGGTGTGAGCATGATGAAAAAACAGTAAAATACACGAAGTTAAATTATGAGTTTGATGATAAAGCCGTATTGCTCAGATTACGGTCATGGTTTTGCCCTGAGTGTGGTGTCCATGGCTCGGAATCAGAAATTATGGAACAACACGATATAAGATAATTCGATGATTGCGAGGAAAGCCAGTGGAAAGAACATTTGTATTAATTAAGCCCGATGGCGTGGCCAAAGGTGTCTGCGGAGATATAATTAGTCGATTTGAACGGCGTGGGCTAAAAATTGCAGGAGTAAAATTTTTTAATATATTGGCTGAGCAGGCTGATGAGCATTATAAAGAGCATAGAGGTAAAAGTTTCAATAGCAATCTTGTAAATTATATAATGTCAGGCCCCGTTTTAGCTATGGTTCTTACCGGTGAAAATGCAGTCAAAATTGTACGCGCAATGATTGGCCCCACTAATCCAGCGGAAGCAGCACCAGGCACAATCCGCGGCGACTTCGGACTGACAATAGAAAGAAATATTATTCACGGATCAGATAGTATTAGCAGCGCGGAGCGAGAAATCGAAATTTTTTTCAATAAGAATGAGCTAATATAAGATAGATGTATAAAGTGAGAAGCCGGGAGTATTACCGTCTTGGTCATCAGATAAATTTGATTCAATCTGCACTAAATAAGAAGCCATCTAGTAATTTTACTAGATGGCTTTTATGCTAAAATTCAATGGCGTCCCAGGAGAGATTCGAACTCCCGACACACGGCTTAGAAGGCCGTTGCTCTATCCAACTGAGCTACTGGGACAAAATTGGAGCGGGTGATGGGAATCGAACCCACGTGACTAGCTTGGAAGGCTAGGGCTCTACCATTGAGCTACACCCGCTTATTATTATATTGTGGTCGGAGCGGCAGGATTCGAACCTGCGACCCCCTGGTCCCAAGCCAGGTGCTCTACCAAACTGAGCCACGCCCCGTTAATCACAAAAACTATTGTATCATAAGGTTACATAACAGTCAATACTTTTCTTTTGGAAATATTTATTGAATCTTAGGAATTAGTTAAATTAGTAGCCAAGGCGAAAAGCCTTGGCTACTAATCACATAACTTATATTATCACAAAATGCTTGTCATAGCAAATCTTAAACTATAACTTTGCGGCTTACTTATTGAACAGATTTTTCAGGGCTTGTTTATTAGTTTCTCTGTTCAATTTAGCAATATAAGTGGTAAGTTTAATTTCCTTAGGGCAAGCTTGTACGCAGTTTTGGCTGTTACCGCAGCTAGCGATACCACCTTTGGCCATAATTGCATTCAGGCGATCTTCCTTAAAATACTCACCAATTGGGTGCAAGTTGAACAAATGCACTTGTCCTAATGGCTGTGGTCCGATGAAATCTGAACCAGGGTTAACGTTAGGGCAGGCTTCCATACAGCATCCGCAAGTCATGCAGCGGGAAATCTCGTATGCTTCTTGAGCAACCCTCGGATTCTGACGCGGAGCATCGTTATGCACTTCCCAGGTTCCATCAACCTTTACCCAACCTTGAATGCGTTTTAAGTTTTCAAACATTAAGGTACGGTCAATGTGAAGGTCACGGATAACAGGGAAGGTACGAGCCGGCGCAAGGCGAATTGGCTGTTGCAGGTGATCAATCAATGCTGAGCATGCTTGTTGAACCTTACCATTAATAACCATTGTGCACGCACCGCAAACTTTTTCAAGACAGTTACATTCCCAAACAGGGGCAGTTGTCTTTTTGCCGTCTTTTGTTACAGGATTCTTTTGAATTTCCATAAGACACGCAACAACATTAAGTGCAGGGCGATAGTCAACTTCAAACTCTTCTGTGTAAGGTTTGGAGTTAGGACCATCTTGTCTTTCTATAATAAAATGAACTTTTTTCTTATTTTCTGCCATGATTATCCAACCTCCTTTTTACGCTTTTTTGGCAACAGCATAGTTACGAGGACGCGGTTTAACCAGCGAATGATCAAAATCCTCATAGCTAATTATAGGTTCTTCTGTTGCCGGGTCATATTCAGCGATTGTAATCTTCATGAAGCGTTCGTCATCACGGGTTGGGAATTCGCGCTTGTAGTGCGCGCCGCGGCTTTCATCACGCATACGTGCTGCTTTGGTTATTACTAAAGCATAAATAATCATATTGCGAAGCTGTCTTACAAACATTGCTTCTTGGTTTGCCCAGGTTGATCTGTCAGTTAGGCCGATATTATCCCAACGTTTAAGAATTTTCTTTACTTCAGCGAAACAGTAATCAAGGTCTTTATTCACACGCTCGATGGTAACGTATCTGGTCATTAAGTTACCGAGTTCATGGTGTAGCTGATGCGCATTTTCTGGTCCATCCATTTTTAAGATGGCTTCATATTCAGCGCGAGCTTCGTCTTCGGCTTTTTTCAATTCTGCGTCAGTAAGTTCTGAACCTTTTTCCCCTTGTTTAGCCCAACGCATAGCTTCCGGACCGGATACAGTACCAGAATAGCAAGCGGATAGAAGTGAGTTTGCACCAAGACGGTTTGCACCGTGATATTGATAATCACATTCGCCAGATGCCATAAGACCAGGAATGTTGGTATTGTGTTTAATATCTACCCAGATACCGCCCATGGAATAGTGAACGGAAGGATAAATTTGCATCGGAACTTTACGGGGGTCATCGCCCACGAATTCCGAATACATTTCCAGAATACCGCCCAGTTTACGCTCGAGGTAATCAGCCGGAATATGGGAAAGGTCAAGATATACTTTGTTTTCGCCGTCGATACCAAGTTTTTGGTTTACGCATACATCGTAAATCGCACGAGATGCTACGTCACGCGGTACAAGGTTGCCATATGCAGGGTACATTTCTTCCAAGAAGTACCAAGGCTTACCATCTTTATATACCCAAACACGGCCGCCTTCACCACGGCAAGCTTCTGACATTAAGCGGTTTTTATCGGAACCAGGAATTGCGGTCGGGTGAATCTGAATAAATTCAGGGTTACCGATTTTAGCGCCTTGCTGGTATACAGCAGATACTGCTGAACCATTACAGATTGTCGAAGCAGTACATCTGCCGAATATCATACCAGGGCCGCCTGTTGCCAGGATAACTGTATCAGCGCGGAAGGCTTTGATTTCCATGGTATTCATGTCTTGGCATACAGCACCGCGGCAAATGCCTTCTTTATTTTTAATGATTTTGATGAATTCCCAGAATTCGTATTTCTTAACAGCACCTTTTACTTCCCAGGCACGAACTTGTTCGTCAAGCGCGTAAAGAAGTTGCTGACCGGTAGTGGAACCAGAAAATAAAGTACGTTTGTTTTTCTGACCGCCGAAATTACGAAGGTCCATTAAGCCTTCAGCTGTACGAGTAAATGGAACACCCATACGATCGAACATTTTAATCAATTTAGGAGCGGCTTCGCACATGCCTTTTATTGCAGTCTGGTCGGCAAGGAAGTCACCACCATAAACAGTATCATCAAAATGTTCATAAGTGCTATCATTTTCACCCTTTGTATCCATACAAGCATTCATACCGCCTTGTGCACAAAGGGAATGAGAACGTTTTACCGGGCAATACGAGAATAAATCAACTTCGCCGCCGGCTTCGCAAATCTTTAAAGTAGCCATTAAGCCGGACAAACCGCCGCCAACAACTATAATTTTCTTTTTCACTCGGGTTCTCTCCTTAATTTTTAATGTAAATAACTAAGTTAGGATGCAAAGGCAATCGTGGCCATTACAGCAACGATTGACAGTACCGCGCATAATCCCCAAGCAATCTTGTTCGCAAATGCCTGAGCGCGAGGACCAACTGTTACACCCCAAGTAATAGACATTGTGAAAAGACCATTGGTGAAGTGGAAAATCGCTGCAACAATACCGATGCAATATAGAACCAGCACAATCGGGTTGGATAGGTAGCCATGCATTAAATCGTAATTAATAGGTACACCGCTGCCTTTAAGCATGATACGCAGATATCCTACGTGCCAGATGAGGAATACTGCAAGATAAAGAGCGGTCATGCGCTGCAAATAAAACTGCCAGTTGCGAACATAACCATAATCACCCTGATTATTTTTAGCATTAAAGGTTATGTACAGTCCATAGATTGCATGGAACAAGAAAGGAATAGCGATAGCAAAAATCTCAAGCGGCAGCATAATTTCGGCCGGAATAGCTGCAAGTTTGGCAACTGTTGCATCAAAGGCTGCGCCGCCTCCTAGTACAGTTGAGATCGAGAAGATATGCTCTAGTAAGAAAAAACCGATAGGAACAAGACCTGAAATCGAATGAACGCGCCTGATATAAAAGTCAAGATTGTTGTTCATGCTTTTACCTCCTGTAATATTCGGCGGATATTAATCGGAGCCGCCGCCTCCCTGCCAATCTGGCAGCCTAATTTTTGCTTGTCTTATATCTAGCCAAAAAAAATAGCATCTGTCTTAATATTATGAATGCGCTTGGCACTATAACGAGGATCTAATACGCAGTAAGCAGTATTTGAACTTTAAAACAGATGAACGACAATAAGAATTAATTAAAGTCTGCGATACGGTTTTTGACCTTCTTCGTAAAAGTTATTTCCTTCACTGTCGACAACGACTATTGCCGGGAAGTCTTCTACCGTCAACGCTGCTATAGCCTCAGGGCCAAGATCGCCATACGCCAGTACTTCGTACTTTTTAATACACTTTGAAATCAGCGCTGCAGCTCCGCCAACAGCGGCAAAATAAACAGCACCATGTTTTTTCATTGCATCTACTACCTCTGCGGAACGTGAACCCTTGCCTATCATGCCTTTCAAGCCTTGTTCAATAATCTTAGGAGCATAAGCGTCCATCCGGCCTGAAGTAGTAGGGCCAGCCGATCCAATCGGATTGCCTGGTTTTGCAGGCGTTGGTCCCAAATAGTAAACAATTTGATTAGTTAAATCAACTGGTAATTTTTCACCGCGATCTAAGGTTTCAACCATACGCTTATGCGCTGCATCGCGAGCGCTATAGATAACACCGCTTATAAGTACGCTGTCACCTGCTTTAAGCTTACGGGCCGCTTCATCAGTTAGCGGTGTGGTAATGCGAATTTTTTCTGCCATCACTTTACACCTCCTTACAGCTCAATCTCAGCATGCCTTGTAGCGTGGCAATTTATATTTACACTTACAGGCAATCCAGCAATATGCGTGGGATACCATTCAACGTTTACAGCAAGCGCTGTTGTGGTACCACCAAGCTGAGGTCCAATACCAGTTTTATTAACCATTTCTAAAAGTTCTTGTTCTAATTTAGCATACTCCGGATGCGGATTGCGCACTTTGATTGACCGAAGCAGTGCCTTTTTAGCTAAGATTGCTGATTTTTCCATTGTTCCGCCAATACCAACCCCAATAACTGTCGGCGGGCATGGGTTCATACCGGCACTTTGAACAATATCCAATACTGCCTTTTTAACTCCTTCTACGCCGTCAGCAGGAACAAGCATTTTAAGCCCGCTTTTGTTCTCACTGCCGAACCCTTTGGGAGCAACTTTAATTTTAACTTTGTCACCGGGAACAATATAAGTATGGATCACAGCAGGAGTATTGTTAGTCGTGTTTTTGCGGTCGAATAGAGGTTCGGCCACTACCGACTTCCGAAGATAACCTTCGGTGTAACCTTTAGCAACCCCGGCATTTACTGCATCTTCGAGATTGCCGCCAACAAAATGCACATCTTGACCGATTTCCATAAAAATGACCGTCATACCAGTATCCTGACAGATCGGCCTATCTTCGTTTCTTGCGATATCGGCGTTTTGCACTATCTGGCTAATTACATCTTTTCCTAGTGGAGATTCTTCTGTTTCTTTAGCTTTGACAAGTGCTTCGTAAACATCCTCCGACAAATAATAGCAAGCATCTACACAGAGCTTTGCCACTGCCTGAGTAACTTCTTCAACATTAATCGAACGCATTTTTTACCTCCTATTACCCACATTCACGTTAATTTTAGCACAATCCAAATAGGTTGACAACCAGTTTTTAACCAGAATATCTAGCTATTAGCTTTAGTTTTCCCGTTGCCGGCATCTTAATGACGGGACTTAACTCGCCTTATTATGTTAGCAATTAGTTTGCCCTCATCTGATATTAAATACAAATAGGTAGAGTCGGGAACCATCCTTCTTACAGTTTGCCAGTCATTATCCCGAATAGCCTGCCTTACTTTTGAGGCACTGATTATTTCCCCGTTAATCGCCAGGCGCGGCATCTCGACTACCTTGATCCCCTTTTGGGGTAAAACCTCCAGCAATGCCTGATTATATGCCCTGGTTATTGAACAGTAGGGTTCACTACCAACGTAGCGGGTAGTTACTTTTAAGGCTGGAGCGATATGACGACTGAAAATCTCAGCATCAAGTCTTGTCTGAGCCAACACCGTCTCATCGCCCCGCGTAAAATACCCAGGAAAAGTCGCGGCCGATACAATATATTTTCCGGCCGGAACAATCACTACATTATTATATTCCGATAATCCCGCTTTAACTAAATCAAGCCGTACCTCAAACGGAAACACTGACTTTTCTTCACTAACCACAAGGACAACCACACCTTGATTTTCAGCGGCCGCCTTGGCTATAACAGCCTTGTGCCCTAGCGTAAAGGGGTTGCAATTTACTACCAGACACGCCCGGTTTTCCGGAGGCAATTTAGCGGCGCTTGCCGATATTTCCCGGCAATAGCTGTCAATTGACCCAAGCCCTGATTCCAAGAGAGCGGCATATGGTTCAACCTTGCCAATCTCTTTAAAGCCGAGCGCGGCAAATAAATGGGCCTTTTCTGGTTTAGTATAAATAAAATAATGGAAAATCCCCCGACGCGAGGCTGCTTTAAGCAAATGACTAATAACCACCGACGTTAGTCCCTCGCCCTGCAAAGAATCCTCGACTGCAATATTCCGAAGAACTTCTCCCATAAACGACCCTGTCGCAATAATAGAATTATCCCGGTATAAGGCCATTGTATACTCGATAGCAGTTTCGTCAAATATGAGATCGAAGTTAGACAAGAATTGCCTAACTTCATTAACTTGACGCGCATTATTGAGATTAATAATACGTTCGTCAAAACCACCCCACGACATATCAGTCCACCACCTGGCGAACAACATCAATTATAGTCCCGTCACGGTACTCAACTACAGCAACAATATTATCACCGGTAACTACCGCATCAGGCTCGCCGGCAATATCTTCGGCCAAAGCTTTCAATTCAGTAATATCTTTAACCAACAATCCCGCCGCTTTCAATTGTTCTTTCAAATCTTCGCGCTGGGGATTTACAGCTACGCCGCGTTCGGTTACCAGTACGTCAATGGTTTCACCCGGTGTTGTAACGGTTAATACTTTGTCAACAATAATCGGCAAACGACCGCGCAACAGATTGGCCACAACAATCGTGATTTCAGCTCCCGCCGCTGCATCGGCGTGCCCGCCCGAACCGCCCATTATAACGCCGTCAGAGCCAGTAACAACGTTTACATTAAAGTCGGTGTCAATTTCAGTTGCCCCTAAGATAACAGCGTCGAGCATATTTACGGTACACCCCGAATTGTATGGACTGGCGTAATAATCAGCACCAATTTCCAGGTGGTTAGGATTAGATCCGATTGATCTGACTGCTTCTAAGTCAAAACCTTGCACATCCATTAGCTTTTTAAACAAGCCCTTTTCCAGCATTTCTACCATATAGCCGGTTATTCCGCCTAATGCAAAACTCCCGGTTATATTCTGCTTCTCCATCATTTGACGGACAAAGTGGGCTGTAGCCAACGACGCTCCACCAGCTCCCGTTTGGAAGGAAAAGCCATCTTTTATCAGGCCGGCAGCTTTTATTACCCTGGCTGCATTATCTGCAATTTTTAGGCCTACCGGGTCTTTAGTAATACGGGTAGTGCCGGAGACTATTCCTTTAGGGTCACCAACACTGTCGACTTTTACAACATAATCAACCCGAGTTTGCGGGATCGAAACAGGCATTAGCGGATAATCAAAAATACAATCGGTGACCGCTATAACATGGTCGGCATATTGGGCGTCAGGAAAAGCATAACCAAGCGAACCGCAGGCTGCGGTACCCTGAACACCGTTAATATTGCCATATTCGTCGGCAGCAGGCGCGGCTATGAAAGCAACGTCAATTTTAAGCTGTCCGCACTCAATAGCCCGCGCCCGCCCGCCATGCGTACGCATAATTACAGGCTTGGCTAAGATGCCGTGTGATATTGCCTGAGCGACAGGCCCTGACATGTAGTTGATGTCAAGAGCGGTAACAACACCGTTTTTAATATGATCGATTAACGGTTTGTGCACCGGAAAAACCGAACTTAGCGCAACTTTTAGATTCTTAATGCCGAGTTGAGCCGCAGTTGCCAATACCATGTTAACAACTTTATCACCATTCCGAAAGTGATGATGGAACGAAAGTGTCATGCCGTCGACAACCGGTATGGCCTTAAATGCTTGTTCTAAACTATTTAACAGCTTGCTTTGACGGGGCCTAACCATCTTTACCTTAGGCGCCCGACGCTCCATATTCGGCGGAGTATTAAAGGCCCCGGCGAAGGGCACTACCTTGCCATAGCCCTCTATTTGCTCAGGTATTTCACGATTAATTGCATTTCTCATATCTCAGCCTCCTTAACCAAGCCCAACAGCCTTGCTAAGTATAGGATACGTTCTGCGCGATTAACAACAGGCGCATCAACCATTTTGCCGTGAAGTGATGCAACGCCTGAGCCTTCGGCTTCGGCCAGCCGAATAGCCTCTACAACCCGCTCCGCCCATTCGATATCATGCTCAGTCGGATTAAACACCTCATGAATAATATCAATTTGCCGCGGATTTATAGCTAATTTACCCTTAAAGCCAAGTTGTTTGGCCATCTCGGTATCCTCTAAAAGTCCTTGCTCATCATTAGCATCGGTGTACGGAGTATCTATTGATTGGATGCCGGCCGCAGCCGCCGCATTTACAATCAACGTGCGGGCTGTGAATATCTCTGTTCCTTGTTTTGTACGATTAGCGCCGAGCACTGCCGTATAATCCTCGGCACCCAAGGCCAGTGCGACTACGCGTTCGTCAGCCTTAGCAATATTATACGCCTCGGCAATACCACGCGGCGTTTCAAGCAAAGCAATCAAATTCACCCGTTTCTGACCAGGCTTTTCAGCCGCTTCAATCAGGGAGACCACTGCTTTTATATCTGCAGCCGACTCTACTTTGGGCACCAGAAACAGGTCCGGCTGACACGGAACAAGGGTTCTTATATCTTCTTTGCCAAAAGTGTCTATGGTATTTATCCGGACAACGGTTTCGCTGCGCCCATAGTTAACATTAAGCAATGAATGGGCTACCAATAGACGCGCCGCATCTTTCTCGCCCGGAGCCACCGCATCCTCGACATCTAAGATAACCGAGTCAGCGCCGAACACACCGCCATTTTGCAGCATTCCGGGATTATTACCCGGAATGAACAGCATTGTCCTTCTAAGATCCATTACAGTACCTCCCCCTTCAGCACTGCGCCCGCCCTGCCAAGCGCTGCCAAAGTACGTGCCTTAATGGTACAATCCAAAGCTCCTCTGTCGACTGCTTTCAGATAGACGTCTTCTATACCCTGCTCAGCTAAAACCCCAGCAAGGGTTTGGCGAATAGCTCTGCCATATTGAGCCATCACGATACTTTCAATTTCAATAACAGTCCCGGAGCCTTCGGCAAGCGGGGAAACAGTAACTAATATATCACTTGATTCGAGGGTGCCCGCCTGGGCAGTCGTTAAAATTATTCCCAAACCTAAAGCCTCCCTTTGAGCCAGTCCTGCTGACTCCAATTTGTGGAAATTATATCGAAACAGCGTAACTTACGCCGGCAAACCCGTCAAGATTTTCAGATAGCGGTCCAACTTGGCCGATAATAAGAAACGTATTGGCCTTTGGATCAAACTTGTATTCTTTGAACAGACGAAAGTTCTCAATGTTCTCAGTGTTTCTAACATGTGTACGAGGACCTGAGCAATCCCACACATCCTCGCCAATTCTGATGTGGCCCTCATCATAATATGATACATTAATACCCTCATCAATTATCTTGTTTACCTTCTTCTCAACTTCGTTAAGGTCAGCCTCAATCAGAGCCGGATACTCAAGTACAAACCCGTGATGAACGTCGCGATGTCCAAATTGTAGGCCGGCACCATAGTCTTTCGTCAATACCATACTTGTAAGGTCCTCAGCAGTATGTGCCATTTTACGGTACCTTAATGTTTTTACAACAACATCCTTGATTTCTTGCGGAAAAGGTCCGAAGACTGTCGGACGAGAAACAATAACTTCGCCGCCAACCCCAATCAAAACTTCGGCGTTTATTCCTAAAGCAGGATAAAGCAGGTCAAAGTGTTCAACAATGACCCGCTTGTTATTCTTGAGCGCCAGCTTTACTGCCTCGGCCAAGACATGCAGTTGCGTAAAAGCCATTTCAAATCTCATATCTACATGATACGAATGGCTGGAAAAAAAACCTTTATCAACATTCTTAAGCAACGGCAGCGGTCTGACATTTACTCCGTCATCATCATTAGTTAGTTCCAGGCCGGGAAACATGCCTTTGATAAGCGATGATTTGCCTGCGCCCGCATCGCCAATGACACCTATCAGTCTGTCAAGCGGTGATAAATAGCGTTCACTGATTTGCTGCCCAAGAACATACATCCGATTACGGCCCCGCGGTGCAAAGTAACTGGCGTACATAAGTTGTTCAATAATTGTTGGTTTCATACTATACCTCCATTATCTGCACCGCTGCGGCCTTGTAAAACTAATAAGCTTTACGCAGTGCCAGAATACGGTTCATTTCGTTGTAGACAATCATTAATCCTTCGTCTACCCCCATGCCCGGTTTGGCAAGCATTTGGTCAGGCTGGGTAGCCATTGCAATGTGTACACATACTTGTGCTGAACGATCAGTCTCATTGCAAGTGCCGCCTTGGTAGGCTCCAATACCTTTTTGTTTGCAATATAGATTGGCTTCAATAATATTGTTTATACCGCCAAGGTCCGGCGTTTTGATTTGCAGCATATCACCCGCATGGTTATCGGCAAACAGTTTGATGTCTTCAAAAGTATTGCACCATTCGTCAGCGACAATTTCAACTTTAATATTAGCCTGATGTACACGCTCGGTAATCTCGGCCAAAATAGCAATTTGTTTGTCGCGGTCCTCAACGTCGACAGGGCCTTCAATCCGTAACTTTAAAGGCGCAGCAGCTTTTTCTAACTTTGCAAAATAGGCTACAATTTTGGCAATATCATTGTCAAATGCCAAGCCGATAGTGCCATAGACATCGATATGCAGCACCGGGTTGTAGTCTTCATCGGTACGAAGCTTCAAAACGCGGTTTTTTAACCATTCAACGTATTCCAACAGCAAGCTGCCGTCATCGCCGAGCTTGGATTTTACATGGTTAATAAGTGCATGTGGCAGTACCTGAGCCTTTTTGATAATCATCTTGTCAGCGTTATCATAACGATCGTCGCCTGATTGAGTAAAGACTGGAATCTCTTTGTCACTAACTTGAGTATTATATTCTTCAGCGATTACTTCGCACATCAATTTATGTTTTGCTCTAGCTACCGCATCAAGAATAGCCTGGGTTACACCATAACGCAGAGCAGTATGAATGCGCTTGCCGGTTTTCGAATCAACCATATTGTCTATTTCTTCGGCCAGCGCTTTAAATGATGAGAGCTCACGACCAACTAACCGCGGCTTTATTTCTTGCTGGATAACCGGAATAAAATCATCAGCCAAGAACAATGGNTCACGCCCGCCGGCACCGCTATATTGCACAGCTGCGCAATCACCATAAGCTACCTGTCCGTCCTCAAGCACAATCATCACCGATACACACTCGCCGGCTTGACGCACCTTCTGAAAGCTAGGAGTGACCGGATTGCCAATGTATGTGAAGCCATCATGCTCAGCACCTGCTTTAATGGCCCGCTGGTCATCAAAATAAAACCCTGTTAGCCCTCTTGAACACACAATGTCTTTTATTTTCATTAAGAACATCTCCTCTTAATTATCTAGGTCTGCCAACAAGGCGGCCTTTTGAAATAGCATATATATCATCAATTACCATTTGGAAACTGGCGATGCGGCCTTCGGCTTTCGCGCGCTCATCCATTTTTATTTTATGAAAATCAACAAGGTCTTGGGTGAACGGCAGATTGCCGGTATCAAACAGTCTTACTGCGCCGGTATTGTCCCGTGCCGGTAAAATCTTGTTGAGGGTATAGTTGCTTGGCGCAAACGGTACATCAAGAACGCCCGCCTGAAATGCTCTAACAGTTCCAATGGCATAGTCGTTCTTACCTAGTTCAAATACTTTATCCAAAATACAACGCGTTTCTGCTTTAATAATTTCAATTTCCTGCTCAACTTCCTTAGTAATCGGGAAGGGCTGATCCAACAGCATGTTAATTGCTTGCTTGGTAGCTCTGAGACCCTGGGCATTAGCTTCTTTCGTCGGAATCCCCAGTGCTTCATGCGGAGTTTTGACAATTACTTTAGTTGCTTTGGACAGAGCTGCCGCTGCCGCTCCCCATGAAATTACCGCAAAGGCTTTAGCCTCGTCTTGCGGGAATCCGCCCATCCACTGATGGAAGACCGTAGTTAGAATACAGTCGTTATAACCATGCTTTGCAAAATACTCTTCGGCCAGCTGCTCAAGCGACTTGATAGCCGCAACATCCTGAATTAAATTACCGCATTGACCGTAACCAAGAGTTATATTTTTGACACCTTGTTCAGCCGCAAGCATCCCTTCGATAATAGCAATAGCATGGGAAATACTGGGCGGAACAAGAGTGCCGGTCAGTGGCCCGAACGGTTCACGGTTGATCTCAATACCATGCTCAGCATACAAACCGACAAGACGGTCAGCATATTGCCAGTCAAGAATTGTTTTTTCCAGTGATACACTCTTTGCATACGGAATGTTATACGAAATTCCGCCGCCCTCATATGAGGTGTAACCGCCGGCCAGCGTTATTTCGGTAAGTAAACGGGCATCAGGGGTGCCATGACGAACTTGCAGCGGAGCATCAACACTTTCTACAACTTGACGGACACCTTTTACCCCATGGTTAACGGCCGGAAAACCGTTTAGCAGCGAACGCCCTGCCCTTTTACTTTCTTCAATGCCGTTCTCGGCTTCTTTATACTGATTTTGCCGGGTGTAACTGTCGATAGTTGTCGGCAAAAGATCAGCCTCACCTTCAGTGCGAAGGAAATTCAATAAATTGATATGTTCATTGATCAAAGCTACACCGGCTCTAGGCTGGGTGAGCGTTTCGCCATTTTTCTTAGCTTTTATTAAGCGTTTTGCAAACTGCCGCTTGGCCGGGATAGTTTCATGATATTTTACCGCTTCCTCAAAATTGACTTCGTCGCCGGTAGGCCATTGTTTAAGTACTTCTTCACGCACAGCATTAAATTCAGCATGCGTCCACTTTTTATTTTTTAATTCCACTGTTATTCCCTCCGCACAATATATTTTTTCATTAGTCGAACAGCTAAATCCGGATATTCTCCACCTAAAAGACCCATTGACGCTAAGATATAATCGCTGTCGATCAGATATTCAGGTTCCTGCGGTTTCAAAATATGCGGAACAGAGTGATCGAACATTATACCGCTGAGAATCTCCTCAGGTTGAGGATTATTGATAATTACGCCACCCGTGCCGACTACTGTCTTTACGGCTGTTAAATCTTTGCCAACTTGAACAAACGCCGGGCCGTATAATGTATAAACTGTCTCCAAGTGACCAGCGTGACGATCGGCGCTAACACTGGTACAGGCCCGCCCCATAGCAATTTCCGTTTTTTCTTCCTTTTCGCCTTTCGGCAGGTACTCAATTTCTTGAGCTACTTTATCGACATATCGGACAACTTCTTCTTCCGGTATCCCGGCATAGCCGGCAATTATATTAGCTCCGGCCGCCTTGAGCAGCGCTCCGGCACTGTAGCGCATCCCGAGGTCACCTTCTACCGTCCGCTTAGCAAACGGTTCAGGCAAACCACGCAGGGCAACATTTGCTTTGGTCGGATCACCCTTGGCTATCGAGTATATATCCGTTGTTGCACCACCAATATCAACTACCATAAGATCGCCTAGCCCAGTTTCATTCGGACCGCCTATTGACAGCAATTCAGCTGCCGTAAGAACGGCTGCCGGGGTCGGCATGACCATTTTATCGACAAACTTGTTGGCTCGGTTGAGCCCTTTGGCTGCGATAATTCGTTTCAAAAATATCTCGCGGATGGTTTCCCGGGCCGGCTGGATATTTAATTCATTAAGCTTAGGCATGACATTTTCAGTATGACGAACTTCGGTCATCGTCTCAGAAAGAATCTTTACTATCGTCGGCGTAACCGATTTATTGCCGGCAACTACCATCGGCACATCTTGGCCTAAGTTTTTTAGCATATTGGCATTATGGAGAATGACTTCTTTATTGCCGCCATCTGTGCCACCTGCCAGCAAGATAATATCAGGTTTCATTGCCGCGATTTCTTCAATCTCATATTCACTTAACTCATTGCCAAATACCCCGAGAATCTTTGCTCCTGCTCCTAGCGCTGCACGTTTTGCAGCTTCCGCCGTGAGTTCCGGCACCAGACCAACGGCCACCATTTTAAGTCCTCCGGCCGCACTCGAACAGCCTAGCACTTTGACGAATTCAAGCTTTCCGGTTTTTTGGAATAAATCCTCAAGAGCCTGATTCAAGCCATCCATGATATCAGTTTCGACTGTTGTTATCCCGCGGGCCGTACCCAAAATAGCCTCGCGCTCAACATCTACTGCCGTGATTTTGGTATAAGTACTGCCAAAATCAATGAGCAATACATTATTCACTTAAAAGCCCCCGCTTTTTAAGATCGCTTCTTAAATCTTCCGTTACTTGATCAGGCAGTGTACCTGGCGCATAAACCTTATCGTAACCCATTTCGGTGAATTTTTTCTCAACCTCGGCGAAATCAGTTTTACCAACTACAAGATTACCGCCGACATAGAGAAGAATATTGCCAATTCCAGCCTCACGGCAGCGATCTCTAAGTCCCCGGCAATCTATTTCACCATGTCCATAAAGCGAAGCTACTAATATAGCTTTAGCATCAGTTTCAATTGCAGCGTTCACAAAGTCTTCCTGCGGCACTAAAACTCCCAGATTAACCACTTCAAACCCCGCTGCGGTAATAGCGTGATTGAGAATTTTGTTACCTACAGCGTGACAATCTGCACCGATAACACCCAAAACTACTTTTACCTTGTTCTCCATGTATTAAAACCCCTTTGCATTTTAAAAATTGGCAGTTCACACTGCTTATTCCACACTGATGATATTCATTTGTATTATGGTTACCCTTTATACTGGCGTAATCAATCTGGCCAGCAGCTGATTTAAAGACCCCTGATCAATCTCATAATAGAAGGGTATTATATCCTGACCTTCTTGCGCATATCGTCGAACAGCATTCTGGCGTTCATCGGCCACCACTATAACGCTTTGCTGCGCAATAAATTTCCGTAGCTGTTCGGGATCATCGGAGTAACAAACTTGAAGGTTAAGCCCGCTAATCATATTCTTGCTCAGCAATGATTCAAATAATTCAAAATAATGACTGCTGACAGCAACCACTCCAACTGTTGTTCCTACTACCAGTCTCGCTAATTTAATAACAGCTTCTAAGTTCGGAACGGCAGCTACAGTAATTAGCTTGGTTTTATCTCCTCCCATTAAATCGGCTACTTCAGATTTGTGTTCAACTGCTGTAACAACAAGATCGCATGCCACCAGAAGTTCTGCCGGAACTTTTCCCGTTCTCAACTCCAGAAGACTAATTTCTTCAAAACTAACATTGACCGTTTGACCAATCTGACTTACATAGTGATGCACATGTTCAGGGGCACAAGCTACAACTGCTATGCGCATACTGCGAACTGCAACAGCTTTTTCCTGAGCCCGTATTCTGACAATAGCAGCAAACTGTTCAAATGAAAAACCCAATTCCTGCGCTTTCGCCATTGCATTGTCAATTAGCCTGAGTAGTCGCTCCCGCTTACTACCGGCGGCGTCTATTTGAAAATCATCGTCTGCAACAGCTTTAACAAACGTCCCTCGGCCTTGTCGAGCCTCAAGCACGCCTTCCATTAAAAGCTCTTTATAGGCGGCACTGACTGTATTCCGGCTTATACCAAGTTCAGCGGATAAATCCCGCTCGGTAGGCAGTTTGGAACCAGGTTTATAATCACCCGCCTTTATCTTTTCCAGAATGTAGTTTTTCACCTGAAGATATATGGGCATCCCAAAACGTTGTAGAATCATATTTACCTCGCATATTGGATTAATCCATTAGTCCAATTACTTTTTATGAATATATTATCCCATATGCGTATTCAAAAGACAATGCTTTTGGGGAAATTTACCTAACCATTTAAACCCAATAAAAGACTTAGGCGCGAACTTTACGCCTAAGTCTTTTATCAATGCTGAATTATTTAAGATTTTTAACGCGGACTACAATTGTTCCGGCGACTTTATCACCAATCCGTTGATTTAGTTCAGTTACCCATACTGAAATTACACCAATTATATAGGCGGCCGGCAAGGCGTCAATAACCCGGAGCACTGTTCTCAGCACAGCTGCCCGGACATCGCAAGGACTTCCATCCAACTTGACCACCTTTAACCCGACTGCCATCTTGCCTAGAGTCGCACCTTTTTTCCCTTCAAACAACACATAGTAAGCTAAGCCCAACAAAGTGCTTAACAATAATCCCGGACCTTCCAACTCAAAACCGCTAGATCCATACGTGCCAAAAACAACGGCAATAATATAAGAAATAGGCAAAAAAACCAAGGCATCAATCAATAAAGCAAGGAACCTAATACAAACTCCGGCCCCTTTTAGTATTTGACGTTCACCTTCCATCTCCAGACTCCCCTCATACTTTATATTGCGGCTGCAGCCATCAATACAATATATGCATTACATAAAAAAAAGCGCCTTTTATGACGCTTATTTCTATAGTAATTCGATTTGGCAGGCGGAAATATTATCTCCATCAATAGTTATAATTCCAAAGGTAGGCTTTTGATTATTAGACGGCAGCGATGCGCTACCGGGGTTAAACAGTAAAGATTCAGCATCTTTTATTAATTCCGGAATGTGAGTGTGACCAAAAACAACGATAGCTGCCTCATACTGTCTTGCCCAAAATCGAAGTTCCGCTAATCCTTGNTTAACATGGTAGCGATGTCCATGTGTCAGCCATATCGACAGTCCTTCGAGGTTTAAAAATTCGTCAAGCTTGGTCGGTGCACCGCCATCACAGTTTCCCTTGGCTGCAATCACCTGCACACCGGTTAATCTCTTGAGGTAATCGCTATCCCAGCTATAGTCGCCGCAGTGCAACCAAAGGTCAACTGCCCCCGCCGCTTCAGCTGCCTTTTTTATCGCCGTCATGTTGCCATGTGTATCGCTAATAACACCGATCTTC
>JGI24708J26588_10000515_pt1 | contig 31527 bp, 32 predicted proteins | sample BioPla1DNA2_FD_26588 | JGI IMG/M metagenome (IMG submission 26588) | reverse complement strand
AACACTTTATAACAGATTTTATTATATGTGGCTTCTGTGGCTGGTGTATGGAATGTTTATGGACTGGCATAGATGCAATACGTAAACGGAAAGATAAAACCCTACTTTGCCGTACATCGGTTTGGATGTTTCCAATCTATGGAATGGCCGCTTGCCTTAATCCTATATGTTCAAAATTGAAAAACAGATGCACTCTAGTTAGAGGAGGTGTTTATGCTGTATTAATATTTCTAGCTGAGTATTTCTTTGGCATATTTTTAAAGAGACATGGAGCATGTCCTTGGGATTATAGTAAAGCTAAATATAATTATAAAGGGGTAATTAGGTTAGATTATGCACCGGCATGGTTCTTAGCAGGATTATTCTTCGAAAAAGTACTAACCCGAGAATAGAGGATGTATAAATTATATCCTCTTTTTTTCATTGCAATAAGTTATGACAATCTAATATATCTTATCTTGAATACTTAAATCTCTTGAATACTTAAATCTGCCAAACAAAAGAGGACAGTACTTTGATATACTGTCCGTCTAATTAAATATATAATCTAGGGGTTTGTTGTTATTGTGGGGCTTATATCAGCAGCGCCATTGGTATTTGCTCCGCCATTTGTTCCGCCGTTGTTGGTACCACCGGTTGTTCCGCCATTATTAGTACCACTATTTGTGCCGCCATTATTAGTACCACCATTTGTTCCGCCATTGTTAGTACCATTATTTGTGCCGTTATTATTAGTACCACCAGTTGTACCACCATTGTTAGTGCCGTTATTTGTCCCGCCATTATTAGTATTATTATCTTCTGTAGCTGAATTATTCTTTCCATCATCAGCGGTACAAGCTGAAAAAGCAAATACTGCCAAACAACATATGGCTAAGAAAATGCAGAATTTCCTCATCGTTTCTCCTCCTATATTAATATTTCAGTTTACCTGCTTAGTATCCCACTGAAAATATAATATATACGTAAGCAAAAATAATATCCTATTTTTCTCATTATTTTTTACATTAATCAAAGGAATTCTGTCATATCCTTTCTATATCTTAAGGGCAGTAAATTTCTCTGTAATTTTGGATTAAGCCGCTCTTTTATTGCTATACTATTAAAAAAACTGTTCCAAAGTTGCTTATACTCATCTTCCATATCGGATTTTATCTTAAAACTATCTCTTATCATATTATTATCATCAATATGTATGAGAAAGGCTGACTTATTAGGTAAATGTATAACTGCCAGACCCCTAGTCTCATCATATATTATAAATTTTTCATCAGGTAGCCGATCTACAAAATGGGGGGTAATCAAGCTAATAATGTTATTCTTTGGGTGTATCACTGAAACTAATAACCCTCTCTCATATTCAGAAAATCTTAAAAAACCCATCATATGGTGTGCTTCATTGCTCACATTACGGGATATCTTAAATATTTTATTGACCACATCATTGCTTAAGTCATCTATAACCTTATTACCCATAGCAAATCCTAATATCATAAAACGGTAGATTAAATCAGCCTTACCTTGATAATTGGATAATGCCACATTACTAATCATGTGATAAACTTCCTCTGATATCTTATTTTTGACTGATTGAGCCACCTTGTTTACCAGTTCCATATTCGTTTCTACAGTTATATACTCAGCAAACAATTCCATAGTAGTATATTGATTAGCATCACCTTGCTCTTGGATTTTATTATTGGCATGTCCATTCCCCGAGCTCCAAGCTTGATATATTGCAGTAAATATTCCCTCTATGCTATTATCACATACAAAAATTTTTATATTCATTAATAAGTCCCCCTATATCTTGACTATACTCCCTAGGGAATTGGTAACCTGATTTATAAAACCATATTTTACATCATCAAAAAGTGATAATTGCTTATAGCTAATATCATGCCCTATTTCTGGAGGTAGCTTTTCCTTAAGCCCTAATAACTCTCTTGTGATATAATCTTCATTCAGCTTAATGGGATACATCATTTTACCCTTGCAGGTTATGAAGTATAGGGCTCTTTTTAAAACTATACCCATTTTCTTTAGATCAGGGAAGTCCAGCATAGCAGTCTTTCTGGCTTTAATTATTCTTTTAGCTGAGTTTACTCCTATACCAGGAACCCGCAACAGGGTATAGTAATCCGCTTTATTAACTTCAACAGGAAATAATTCCAAATGTCTCAATGCCCAATTACATTTAGGATCTAGCAGGGCATTGAAGTTTGGATTATTCTCATCCAAGAGTTCAGATGCTCTAAAACCATAAAAACGTAAAAGCCAATCAGCCTGGTATAGACGATGCTCCCTAAGTAAAGGCGGACCATCTGCTACCACTGGTAGGCAACTATCTTGATTAACATTTATAAAAGCTGAATAGAATACTCTTTTTAAATCGAATTTCTGGTATAAGGCTTCCGCCACCGATAATATCTGATAATCGCTTTCCTTAGTAGCGCCAATAATCATCTGCGTACTTTGTCCTGCCGGAACAAATCTACGCTTTGGTGTAGATTGATAGAAATTTGCAACCTTATTATGGGAAACTATAATATCATTAAACTCCCTATTCTCCTGTAAATGTTGACTATTGGTATAAGCTAAGGAATTNTCTTGCAAATGGTGAATTCTCTTTATAGAATTCCCTTCCTGTAAACCAAGATATTCCCGATTGTTATTTCTTTGTAGCTGGATTTGCCTAATAGGTTTTAAAATGTTTTTTCTATTTTTATGGGGAGCTAAATTTTTTAATCCTTCCGCTGTGGGTAATTCCAGATTTATACTCATACGATCTGTATACCATCCCAGCATCTCAATTAATGCAGGATCACATCCTGGAATTCCCTTGCAATGTATATAACCATTAAAGTGATGAACATCCCTAAGCAAAATCATTGTCTGCAATATCAATTCCATGGTATGATTAGGACTCTTTATTATACCCGAACTTAAGAAGAGCCCCTCAATATAATTGCGTCTATAAAACTCCATGGTTAGTTCACAAACTTCCTCAGGTGTAAAAGTTGCCCGTACTACATCATTGGAGGAGCGATTAATACAATACTTGCAGTCAAAGATACATTCATTGGTAAACAATATCTTTAAGAGGGATATACATCTTCCATCGGCTGAAAAAGTATGGCATATACCACAGGCAACACTATTCCCCATACCTTTAGAATTTCCCTTCCTATCCACCCCACTGGAGGTACAAGCCACATCATACTTGGCAGCATCTGACAAAATCTCTAATTTCTTTTGGAGTGACATATTCTCCTGTATTACCATACCATATACTCCTACAATTCAAACATTTGTTCTTTTCTTAGATTGTAGCAAAGACCACTATAATAGTCAAGGAAAAAACAAACATTTGTTCCGAACTTACGGCTTAAATTTTTTTAAAAATAATAAAAAAAATAGATATTAAAAGTATCTAGGAGGATACTAATAATATCTATTACTTTCATAATACTAATCAACTTATATATTAAGTATTACTTAATTTTAATATAACCTATTTATCTAACTTTATTTATGCCATTTTACCAACTATATTATATTTATGCTATTTAGCTTTATTTATCTATTTTATTAACTTTGATATGGTTTTAAATGTTTCAGTACCAGACACTCTGGTTAATTCAAAGAGAATTGACTCGTAGGTTGTAAGTCCAATACCTTCATAAATTGCCCTCTGCAATGCAACAGTCATATCATATTCTCTCCTGGAACCAATACAATCCTGAACCAAATATACATTATAGCCTTTTTCTTTTAGATCTATTGCGGTCTGTAAAACACATATATGAGCTTCCATACCACATAATAAGACATTCTTTTTACCAGAATCCTCTATTAGTTTTCTAATATTATCATCATCCATACAACTAAAAGCAGATTTATCACTATATGTGAACTTATCACCAAATACTTCTCTTATTTGAGGAACTGTCATACCCAATCCTTTAGTATATTGATGGGTTACTATCATAGGCACTTCCAGTGCATTTAATCCCCTGATCAGTATAGAAGTGTTATGCACAATCTGCTCTGACTGATAGATTACTGGTGCCAATTTTTCTTGAATGTCAATTATTAATGCTATTGTATCATCTTTTAAAATTCTCATACTTCCTTCATCTCCTTATGCTTTTGAACCCATTTATTTTTCAATAAATAAAACACCTAATGTATTCTGACCACAATGGCTAGAAATCGTACAACCTGCTTTGGTTTCATATAAATTCTTAAAGTAAGATTTCTCCTTGATTGCTCCTTTAACGGCTTCTAATATTTCAGTATCTATGGATGAATAAGTAAGGAAAATCCTATGGGATCTTATATTATCTGTATTCTCCAGCTTGTCTTGAACATATTGCAACAGACATTTTTGTAGGGAACCACGATACTTTTTACCTACTTTCATCTTCCCATCTATTACTTCGATGCAGGGTTTTAGTTTCAGCAAATTAGCACCTAGGGATACTATGGAGGAGCAACGCCCTCCCTTGGCCATATAATCCAATCTATCAAGTAAAAAGCTTGCCCGTATTTTGGGAATAATATTAGTTAGATGTTCTAATATTTTATCACAGGTATAACCTTCTTGGGCTTTCACGGCCGCTTCCATCACCACATGCCCCTGTCCTGTGGATAAATTCTTAGAATCTACTATATATACATTATCAAACTCTTCTGCCCCTATATTAGCATTCCTATTACAGCTAGAAAATCCACTGCCAATATTAATATGGATTACTGCGTCGTATTTATCGGTATACTGCTCAAAAAACAATTTATATTCCTCGGGATTTACTGCTGAAGTGGTGCATATTTCTCCACCACTATCGACATGTTTGAATATATCTTCGGGAATTATATCAATACCATCTAGAAAACTCTTTTCCCCTTTTTCAATATGCAATGGAATTATATCAATATTATATTCCTTCAATAGTTCATATGATATATCGCAGGTACTGTCTGACGTAATTTTAATATTCATATAATCTCTCCTAAATTTATTAATAATATTAGAAATCAAAGCTTTCCATTGGGTGTTAACAAGAGATTGTTAGCATTATGATATGTTAATATTTTAGCATTATTATTTACTTTCTGCAAATATCCTTTTATCTATCTATAATAATTGCCTTATGTTTGTTTAAGTTTATGCAAGTGAAATGATTATTTCATCCATAGCCCATATGGAACTTCTCATTTTACCCTTCATATAATACTGTATAAGCAAAATAGGAGGATTAATATGGGTGAACTATTAAAAATTGATCATATAAGTTATACCTATCACAGCCTGGAAGGGGAAACCCTAGCCTTATTTGATGTTTCCTTTGAGGTCAAAGAAGGTGAATTTGTGGCAGTGGTAGGCCCCAGTGGTTGTGGTAAATCAACCTTGCTTTCCCTTATTGCCGGTTTGCTAACTCCTAGTAGTGGATATATATATATAAACGGTAAAGATATCAAATCATCAGGTAAGAACATTGGATATATGTTGCAAAAAGATCATCTGCTTGATTGGAGAACTACTTTAAAAAATGTTACGCTAGGATTAGAAATCCAAAATAAGCTAAACGATAACAGTTACTTGCAAATTAATGATATGTTAGATACCTATGGTTTGATTACTTTTAAGAATTCCTACCCTTCAGAATTATCTGGTGGAATGAGACAAAGGGCGGCCCTAATCCGCACCCTCTTACTGGAACCTGATATTCTTTTACTAGATGAACCATTTTCTGCCCTGGATTATCAAACTAGGCTGGAAGTTGCGGATGATATATGGGGAATTATCAGAAAGGAAAAGAAAACAGCTATACTTATAACCCATGACATTTCAGAAGCAATTAGTATGGCAGATAGAGTTATCATCTTAACTAATCGCCCTGGTACAGTAAAAAATATAATCGATATTAACCTATCACTGGAAAATCGAACTCCATTTACATCAAGAAGTGCCCCTGAATTTAAAGATTATTTTAATTTAATATGGAAGGAGTTCGATCATAATGAGCAGAAAGAATAAAAAGCTTATAAGCTCAGGCTTAACAACTTCTGCTGCTCAACAAGCCTACATCCGAAAACACATATTACTAAACAGAAAGATTAGAATCTATCAGGTTGTTATTTTAATTGCTTTTATAGCAATCTGGGAGTTAACAACTTACTTGGGTATAGTAGACTCCTTTATATTTTCCAGTCCTTCTGGAGTAATACGGACTTTCATCGAGATGGCATCCAATGGGCAGCTTTTTTATCACGTCGGTATTACATTATTGGAAACTCTAGCTAGTTTTTTTCTCGTTAACTTTATAGGCATTATTACAGCAATCATATTATGGTGGAATGAGAATATATCAAAGGTATTGGAGCCATATTTAATCGTACTAAACAGCTTACCTAAATCAGCTTTGGCTCCTCTTTTTATCGTTTGGCTGGGTAATAATATGAAGACCATCATTACTGCTGCCGTATCCGTTGCTGTATTTGGCACTATTATAACTTTATATTCAGAGTTTCAATCTGTGGAAGAAGATAAAATCAAGTTAATTAGAACTTTAAAAGGTAGTAAAAAAGATGTACTGTTTAAAGTTATTATTCCATCTAACATCCCTACTATTATTAGTCTAATGAAGGTTAATATAGGGCTTTCACTGGTAGGTGTTATTATTGGTGAATTCCTAGCGGCAAAAGCAGGTCTTGGCTATCTAATTATTTACGGCAGCCAAGTTTTTCGATTAGACTGGGTTATGTTAAGTATTGTAATATTATGCGCAGTTGCTACAGGACTTTATAAGCTACTATCTCTTTTTGAAAAGAAGATTAGAAGATAGCTTTATATTTATAAATGTATAAAATATGCAGGTTAGCTCAAAATCATGGGCTAGCCTGCATATCATTATTCCTTATCTACTATCTGCTCTTTATTCACAAGTTGTTCTTTACTTACAGTCGGCTCCTTATTTATCATATTTCTTACCATCTCAAAAGTACCGGTACTAGCTAATCCTGATGCTAATCCACCAAGGAGAATCTCCGGGTTAAATTTCCACCCTTCTAGCCACACATTTAGTATTACTCCTAGGCTTCCCAGAATTAAGGGAATAAACCTGTTGGGGATAAAATCCAGACTGTGTTTAATTATGTAACCTACAGATAAGCAAATTCCTACTACTAAAACTACAACATATTGATTAAGAATATCCATATAAAACCTCCTCCCTCATATCAACAATATATTACACACATCTTTGATACTATATTTATGCATGGTTTTTCCAATTTACATCCAAAATATAGATATATTTTATAAATTATTTATAAATATCTAATAAAAAGTAAATATTTATAAATTAACTATTGATAAACTATAAACACTTTAGTAGAATGACATTAATATACTATTGGGAGAGATATCTATGAGAAACTTTGTTATTACTGCTGATTCAAACTCCGATTTACTAATTGACTATATTAGGGAAAAAGGTATAGGCATTATACCCCATTATTATGATTTGGAAAATATTACTTATGGCGATGAAATTAACCTAGATCCGAAGGATTTCTATAATAAGATGCGCTTAGGTTTAATGCCGACTACAATGGCCAGTAATCCAGAAGTAATAAGAAGAACTTTTACCNATTATATTAATCAAGGTTATGATATTTTACATATTAGCTTTTCCTCTTCACTCAGTGGTGGTTGTAGTAATGTTATGGCTGGTGCTAGGGAAATCTGTGAAGAAAACCCTGAAGCTAAAATAATTGTAATAGATACCCTCAATGCTTCTATGGGTGAAGGTATGGTTGTTATGAAAGCTGTGCAGCTTAAGGAAGAAGGTAAGACTATAGATGAGATTGCTGCCTGGATTGAAGAACATAAATTTGATTTTAAAGTACTCTTTACTGTAGATGATCTAGGCCATCTTTATCGAGGTGGTAGAATATCAAGAACAACAGCGTTTGTTGGTTCCATGATAAATATAAAGCCAATTTTACATATAAACACAGAGGGTCAATTGGTCCCTTTTACTACTGCCAGGGGAAGAAAGAAATCTCTTAATGTAATCTTTAATAATATGTTAGAGTCTATGGGTAAATATAAAGAAGAAAAGGATGTCATCTGTATAGTCCATGGAGATGCCCTTGAGGATGCTGAGTATTTGGCTAAACTGGTTAGGGATAACCTTCCCCATAAGCAGGTTATTATTAATTATGTAAGTCCCAGTATAGGCGCTCATTCTGGACCTGGGGCTGTAGGATTATGTTTTATGGGTGATAACTAATAGAGTAACTGCACCCTTGTTGAGCAAAGCAGTGAATACTGCTATGGTAAAATGGTATGCTATTGATTTTAATTAAAGCCTATAGGTTTGTCCACCTATAGGCTTTTTCTTGTCAATAAGTTCTTTAAGCATATTTTCGATAAGATATTACTGTATTTATAATACAATAAGCACTTTTAAGTTTCCCAAACTCCTCTTAATAAGCTGTTATAATTCCACCTTCATTGGCATACATAGTTGAAATACCTGCCGTTTCAACTATTATACAATCTTTAAATGGTATCCTTTTAAGGATTTCATCTTTTATAAAAAGAGCTCTTTCATAGTTATTACAATGGGCTATTCCAAGAATTCTCTCCTGGGGTTTTACAACATCCTTTTCAATTATTTTAGCCATATTTGATAAGGCCCTCATAATTCCCCTAGATTGGTCTAATTTACAGATGGTACCTTCAGGTGTTGCTCCCATTATAGGTTTAATATTTAAAGTATTGCATATAAAAGCCTGCAGACCAGTCAATCTTCCATTCTTCATAAGTATCTCCAGACTTTCAAGGACAAACTTTGTCTTCATGCTACTTCGAAAGGCGTAGACCTGTTCAACCACTGACTGAAAAGAATGTCCCTTTTCTACCAGCTCTTTAATCTTATATGCTAGCAAGGTCTGTCCAACAGAAGCTGATCTAGAATCTATTACTTCGATATTTTTATCAGGGTGTTTCTCTAAGTATAGTTTCTTAGCAAGTTGGGCACTATTATATGAGCCACTTAAAGCTGATGATAAGGTTATCACATAGATATCGCCATCAAAATCAAACTGTTCCATATATTGCTGTGGTGATGGACAGGCAGATTTTGGGTAGCTATTACTGGACTTAAGCTTACTTAAAAAACCTTTTATATTAAAGGTATTATCATCAACAATAGTTTCATCATCTAAGCTAATTGTTAGTGGAACCAATTTAAAATGTTCATCCTCTTTTAAAAATTCTGGTAAGTCTGTACAACTATCACCTATTATTCTATAAGACATATTAATCCTCCTAATCAAGGTTTGTAAATCAATTACATTAATTGTATTATACTATGTTATATGTTTATTTTTACTATTTCATGCGGTTTTTATTACTATATATGATATCATATTCATAAACTAATTAAAAGTGAAATAGCAAATTTAATAATTTTTTTATAATGATAATTATTAGAGGATTAATATCTATTGATTATAAAGTGTTAAATACAAGAAAAAGGGCTAGTGTATTACTACAATAGCCCATATAACTTTATTTAGTCAGTAAGAGCATAATTTCATTGCTTCTACTGATAAATTTAGTCATTGCCTCAGGTTCTAATGGCCTATGGCTTAAAAGTGCCAAGTCGTATAACTGCTCGCATATCATTGGTGTATGTTCTGATTTTTCATTGTTAAGGATATATTGAACCAACTTATTATTGGCATTCAGTACCAGTAATTCACTATCTCCAAATAAGCTATTATCCATTCCAGGCATGCTGTACATTCTCATCATATCCTGCATTCTGCGTCCCTCTTCGGATAATGTTATTAAAGAGGATAACTTCTCATTCTTTAGCTTCTCCACTTTAATCTCTAGTTTATCTTTACCTAGAACTTTACGGAATAGTTTAGTCATTGCTTCTGTATTTTTCTTTAATAGCTTTTCGTCTTTTTTCTCAGTATCCTCTTTAAAGCTATCTGAAATCTCAGCATCAATTCTCTGGAATTTGATAGTTTGATCATGGTATTCCAGTTGTGTAATAAAAGGTTGATCAATATTATGGGTTAAGATTAAGGCATCCAGACCCCCTTCTTTAAATATATTGATATACTGGCTCTGCTGCTTCTCGTCAGTTACATAGTATATAATAGTCTTCTTATCTTCTTTCTGACCATCCTCTTTATCCTTTATATCCTCACTATCAGCATCTGATTTATCAGTATCCTTATCATCAGTTACATCTACTAGCTTATCATCAGCTACATCTGCTGTCTTATCTTCATCCACAACCTCTTTATCTATATCGGAAGCCTTGGTGCTGGCCTGGATATATTCTGGTAGGGTAATATATTTACCCTCTAGATTTTTATAAATAATAATATCTTTAACTCTATCCCTGAATTTATCATCCTTTAGGCAGCCAAACTTAACAAAAGGACTAATATCATCCCAATACTTATCATAATTTTCCCTATCTACCTTAAACATTCCTGTAAGCTTATCTGCTACCTTCTTACTGATATAATCAGAAATCTTCTTTACAAAACCATCATTTTGTAAAGCACTTCTTGATACGTTAAGGGGTAGATCTGGGCAGTCAATAACACCTTTAAGAAGCATCAAGAATTCTGGAATAACTTCCTTTATATTATCGGCGATAAATACCTGATTGTTATATAATTTAATAAGTCCTTCCAAAGAATCATATTCTGTATTAATCTTAGGGAAGTATAGGATTCCCTTCAAATTAAATGGATAATCCATATTTAGATGGATCCAGAATAAAGGCTCTCTGTAATCATGAAATACATTACGATAAAATTCCTTATACTCTTCATCAGTACAATCATTGGGATGCTTGGTCCAAAGAGGATTTGGATTATTAATTGGCTTTGGTTCTGCCTCTTCTTTCTTATCATCGGCTACTTCCTCAGCCTCTTTCTTCTCTACTGGAGCATTGGCATTTTCAAAATATATCTCCACAGGCATAAATGAGCAATATTTATTAATTATTTCTTTGGCTCGATATTCGTTACAGAACTCATAACTATCTTCATTCAAATACAAGGTAATCTCTGTACCACGTTCCGCTCTGTCACTGTCACTCATCTCAAACTCAAGACCACTTTCCGACTCCCAATGAACAGCCTTTGCCCCTGGTTGCCAAGACAAGCTATCTATTGTTACTTTATCTGCAACCATAAATGCAGAGTAAAAACCTAATCCAAAATGACCTATTATCTGATCCTCGTTGGCCTTGTCCTTATATTGCTCAACAAACTTTGTTGCTCCAGAAAAGGCTATCTGGTTGATATACTCTTTAACTTCATCTGCTGTCATACCTATACCGTTATCTGTAAATGTAATGGTCTTTTCCTCTGGATTAACTTTTACCATAACCTTAAATTGATTATCATCGGGAAGATCCAATTCTCCCATAGCTTCAAGCTTTTTTAATTTAGTTATGGCATCACAGGCATTAGAAATCAACTCACGAAAAAAGATATCATGGTCAGAATACAACCATTTTTTTATAATAGGAAATATGTTCTCTGAATTAATAGATAAATTACCGCGTTCTGTACTCATACTTACACTCCTTTTAACCATTTTCTAATTAGCAGTTTGATTAGAATTCTGCTTATCTTATATAATGATATAATAAACTGCCCCCAAAAAATTGTCAAGAAAAAAATAGCACTCTTTAGAGGTGAGTGCTAACAATGACTGATTATAAAATTATTCTTCTTCAAAAATAATATTATTAAGCTTAAGATAGTTTTTCACTTCCATATCCCATTCTCTTTCAAAAGTTTTATCCATTGTAAAGGTCTTAATTGCTGTACCTGTAATAATACGGAGCTGATTTTTCTCAAACCTAATATTAATATATAATCCACCTATATTATCATTGCTTAATTCAGACTTTTGAGCTAATTCAACTGCTCTCTCGTCTGGTAATTGAAAAACTATTTTCAAAAGTAGGGGTGTTTTATTACCCTTAATCATAGAAAAAGCTATAGACCTTAATTCTCCCCACTTTACATATTCACAATTACCTCTTTCCTCCACTTCCTCTTTGGAGTAAAATTCTTCATTAAACTGACCAGAAATATGAAAATTAGTAAAAGTCTGCAACTCCATTTCTCTAACCAAATAATGATCAAATGTATCACTAACAAGAAGCTTAGCCATAAAGCTTTTAACTTCTGATATTATTAACGAAATCATGCCTATTCTCCTAAAAATTGATTTTGTGTTAATGAATAGTCTACTATATCCATTATATCTAATTAAACTAAATCTGGTTCTATTTCCTCGAATATATTCTTTATTATTACAGACAATACTAGCAAACTAAAATATTTTTTATAGGAGGAAAGGTATATGTATTTTGAACCCTCAAAAAAGACTTATTATCGTTTCCCATCCAAAAAACCCATCACCGAACATTATATGAGTCTTGTATTTCATGATAAAAATCATCACAGCTCTGAAGATGATTTGACTTATCAGTCCTATGCTGAAACCAATAAGAAATTCCATAAAGATCAACTAAAATAAGATTATACCAATAAATTAATTAAAAAGAGTAGTAAAAGATGCAGAGGGTAAAAGATATAAAAGAAATATTTGATATCTTTGCCCTTTTTACCATTATAAAAGCCTATAAACACCATAGATAGGGTCCCTAAAACCGAAATTCCCCCTATCATATTTAAAATAAGTAGCAAGGAAACTACCATCCACAGCTTGCTTTCTCTGAATAGATAGAAGGCTACTATAATTAATATACCTTTAAAATCATAATCGGTGCCCAGTATTACTGCTATAATACAAAAGAGCAATGTCACCAAAGCGCTAAATATATTATATGCTGTTGGATTTGTTCTATATTTATTTTCTAGCTGGTGAATAAAATGAATTAATATCAGACCTAAAAATAAGGTAAAGAATATATTTTGATATCCTAATTCCAGCACCTTATTATTGAAAGCTAAATCAAAGGGTATCTCTGATAGCAGAGCAAATATCCCCAGTCTTGTCATGTATTTCTTAAGGTCTCTAGTATGGAAGAAACCTTCTACAATTAAAAAGGCGAATATAGGAAAGGCTAATCTACCAATACTGCGTAAAATAAAGTAAGGCACAGTTCCTGGCTGAAGTAAAACCGCTCCTATATGGTCCAGTAGCATAGTTATAATACCAATCATTTTTAAAGTAAATGAGTTCATCTAAATATATTTACCCTCCTTATTTTTATATATGCATTCTTTTATTTAATTCATTCTTTATATTATCACCTTGAAACAATAATAAGGCCGATAGGAAGATTACACTGGCAGCAACACAGATCACTGAAGGATATGTCACATTTACCCAGTTAAAGATAATGAATAAAACAGGAATAATTCCAAATATTCCGTCTACAAACATATAAATTATTATATCTCTAATCCCTATTTTTAATATCTTTGCAGCTACGGCCATTACAATCATAGCTACTATGCAGACTGATGGTATTACATAATCTATGGACCAACCTATCCAGCCTATGGAATAGTCCCATATTACAGATAGAAGACTAATAAGAGCTACTTGCCAAACAATGGTCTTAGGTATATTGCTTTTCTTTTTTATAATAAAAAACAAACTAATCCACATACACAAGACCCCTGCTGCTACCAGTACTGACCATCTGGATTCCTTGGTGAAAAGAATATTGATGGCAAAACTAATCACCACAGCAGATATGGATACAAGAATCATAGCTCTTATAAATATATTAAATTCTTGATAAATGGTTGGAATGTGAGGAAAAACATCATCTTCTATATCATTCTCCCCTCGGATAATCCCACCACATAGGGGACAAAGCGAATGACTGCCCCTTATATCCAGTTTACAATGCTCACAATGCAGCATAGATACCTCCACTATCTACTCTTTAATTTGTAATAAAAAACTACTGGTTAACTCTACAGTCGTGGAAATTATAAAGCTTCATATATTTAAAGTTCTTTAACATTGGATGCTATAGCAATCTTAATCCCCTGCTCAGATAATATGCGAAAGAAATTTTTCTGGATGTCAGTTCCTATAAAGGGAGATGCAAAACTAATAACCAAACGATCTTCAAAAGAGCACATAGCTATTTGAGGTCTTCTGGCACTGACAAAGCAATTAAATAATCTAATATAGGGACTGAATATCTTATCCATCTTAACCTTGCCTATATTAGAAAAAGCGGCTGTTATTCCCCTATCATTAATGGAGTTGGCAATACGAAGAACCATATCCTTAAAAAATAAAGGAGCCACCCGGGCAAAGGCATTTTTCTCCAAGGCAATTAGCCGATTCATCTGTACTCTTAGTTTCTCTGTTGTAAGAGCCTGACTGAAATCATCCTTTATCTTCCTGATTATATCATCTAAGCTACCATCGCCCTTGCTGAAATCATAGGATACATTAATTGTTCCAAAAAAATTTCTAGCTGTAACTGACGGAAAATAAGCCCTTAAATTGACAGGCACTGATATAACTATGGGATATCTCCTACTTCTATCGGGCATTTCCTGATAAATGGAATATATGAAAATTGCAACAAGATATATGGTCAGAGTTGTCTCATACTTATGGGCCAGATTAATAACTTCTTTGGCAGACATCACTCCCTCAATCACCTTAAGTCTATTATCGATGGATCTTCTACCAGTTATTTTATATGCTTTTCTCAGCTTAATTTTTCTGGATTTGGGACTACCAGTGTAATGTTTAATAAAACTATCATCCATCTTCTGTGACATTGTGGCATCATAATCCAGATTAGGTAAGCCCTCCGCAAAATCAGCTGCATACTTTATAGTCAAATAATAGTATATTAATGTTTTTAAGAAGGCCAATGCTCCAGTTCCATCTGTTAAAGCATGATATATTTCTAGATTCACTCTGTTTTTATAATATGTGACTTCAAAGAGTAAATTCCTACGATTTTGATTATATAACATACTGCAAGGAAGCTTATATTCTTCCTTGACTTCAGGAGTTAAATCTGTACTTTCAAAATAATACCAAAATACTCCCTTTCTTAAAATAGTTCTATATAAAGGAAAATGAATCATAGTTTTATCCAAGGCCTGTTGAAGTATATCCTTATCTACCTGTTCATTTAATTCACAGATAAATCTAAACACCTTAGTATCTTTTTCATTAGTTGTTGGTGGAAATATCTTGGCTGCATTATCTAACCTTATCCATTCAATTGGTTTCTTCCTTGTCATAAGATACTACCTTTCATTTGAATCTAGTACTGTTATCTTTAATCTCCTTATTTAGAATATTATTAACCTTGATTAAGAAATTGATTTACTATAATATAACTTCTTTTCACATGAACAAATCGCTTTGGTAGGGCTATAAATCCATGTAAGGCATCTTTCATCCGATAAACTTCCACACTATTCCCCCATTCAGCCAGTTTTCTTCCATAAGCCTCGCCTTCATCCCTCAGTGGATCATACTCTGCAGTAATAATAAGGGTTCTTGGCTGATTGGATAAATCATCGGCCAGAAGAGGTGCCAAATATGGATTTTTTAAATCCTCATCACTACTTTTATATAAATCCATATAATCGCATAGACGTTTTGATGTTAATAGAAAATCTTTACCATTCTCATGTACGGATTTAAAGGGGGATGTCTCACTATGGTCATTCCAAGCAGATGGATAAATAAGTATTTGTCTTGAGGGTAGGAACTCTCCCCTATCCCTGGCCATTAATGAAACCACAGCCGCCAGATTACCACCGGCACTATCTCCAATTAAAGTTATATCCTCTTTTTTTACATTAAATAAAGAACAGTTCATAAATATTTCTCTTGTTGCGGTGTAGCAATCCTCAGGGGCTGCTGGAAATGGATGTTCCGGTGCCAGACGGTAGTCAACCGACACCACAATATGGCCTGTCTGTTTTGCCATATTGGCGCAAACATTAGTATAACTATCAATATTACCGGTTACCCAGCCACCGCCATGGAAAAATATTAGTAATTTATCTAAATTATCTTTATCTGATGGCAAAAATATACGTACTGGAATCTCGTGACCAATCCCATTTATCTTATGGTCCCACATCTTATATAAAGGCTTAATATGAGGGCGGGTAACCTTGGTCATCTGTCTATGAATTTTATAATTTTTCTTTATGTCTATATCTGGGTAAGACAGGGCCTTTAGGGCCAATTTCATTGCTTTATTTATTGCCATATAAGATAATTCTATCCTCCTGTTCATCAATAATTACATTCTAACTAAGTTGTAGTTAAAAGTCAAACTACATTATAATGGGTACAAAAACTCCTTGCAAATTAGCAAATATAAGATACAATAGAAATATCGGTTTTTTACATGGACAAACAATTATTTATATATAATATTTCTATATAAATTAGTTTTTTTATTTTTTAGGAGGTTTTTAATGATACATGCAAATAATATTACATTAAGATTAGGGAAACGAGCATTATTTGAAGATGTAAATATTAAATTTACTGAAGGTAATTGCTATGGACTTATTGGCGCTAACGGCGCTGGTAAATCCACGTTTCTTAAAATATTATCTGGACAGATTGAGCCAACAAAAGGTGAAATCATCATAACACCAGGACAGAGATTATCCTTCTTACAACAGGACCACTTTAAATATGATCCTTTTGTGGTACTGGATACTGTTATTATGGGCAACAAACGCCTATATGATATTATGAAAGAGAAAGAAGCCATCTACGCCAAGGAAGACTTCACAGACGAAGATGGTATTAAGGCCAGTGAACTGGAAGCGGAATTTGCCAGTATGGATGGTTGGGAAGCGGAAGCTAACGCTGCTTCATTATTAAATGGTTTAGGAATCGAAAACGAGTTGCATTATAAGCAAATGAGCGAATTAAATGGTAATGAAAAAGTGAAGGTTCTTCTGGCCCAGGCCCTCTTTGGTAATCCAGATATTCTACTTCTAGACGAGCCTACAAACCATCTGGACCTTGAAGCTATCCGCTGGTTAGAGGAATTTTTAATCAACTTTGACAATACAGTTATTGTTGTATCCCACGACCGTTATTTCCTAAATAAAGTTTGTACCCATATAGCAGATATTGATTATGCTAAGATACAGCTTTATGCTGGAAATTATGACTTCTGGTACGAATCCAGCCAGCTAATGATAAGACAGATGAAGGAAGCAAACAAGAAAAAAGAAGAGAAGATAAAAGAATTACAGGAATTTATCCAACGTTTCTCTGCCAATGCTTCAAAATCAAAGCAAGCAACCTCTAGAAAGAGAGCTTTGGAGAAAATACAACTGGAAGACATTAGGCCATCCAGTAGAAAATATCCATATATAGACTTTAAACCCAGTAGGGAAATTGGTAATGAGGTTTTAACCGTTGAGAATATATCCAAGACCATCGATGGAGTTAAGGTTCTCGACAATATTTCCTTTATCGTAGGTCGCGAAGATAAGATTGCCTTTGTTGGTCCCGATACCATCGCAACAACTACCCTATTTCGTATATTAGCTGGGGAATTGGAGCCGGATTCTGGTAGCTATAAATGGGGAGTCACAACCAATATGGCCTATTTCCCTAAGGATAACACCAAACTATTCTCAGGTGATGAAACCATTGTTGATTTCCTAATGCCTTTCTCCCCTGAGAAAGATGTAACCTATGTCCGTGGTTTCTTAGGTAGAATGCTATTTTCCGGTGAAGAAGGTACTAAGAAGGTAAATGTCCTATCCGGTGGCGAAAGGGTCCGTGTTATGTTATCTAAAATGATGCTCCTTGGTGCCAATGTATTGATACTGGACGAACCTACTAACCACTTGGATATGGAGTCCATTACCTCCTTAAACAATGGTTTAATTAAGTTCCCTGGTGTTGCACTTTTCACATCTCAGGATCATCAATTTATTCAGACCACAGCCAATCGTATTATGGAAATAACACCTAATGGTCTGATTGATAAGATTACAACCTATGATGAATACCTGGACAGCGATGAAATGGCAAGAAAAAGACAGATAATGCGCTTTAACGTTGAAAAAGAAGATTAATATATTTTCCTGAATTTCATATATCGCTTTTCTAATAATTGTTCTATGGACTCTTGGTATAGATTAGCTAAATCAGCTTCTATTACAGCTTTAACCTTATTAATAACCAAATCATAGTCATTATGAGCTCCGCCTGTGGGTTCTGGAATTATCCCATCGATAATTCCAAAGCCCATAAGGTCCTGAGCTGTAAGTTTCATATCAGCAGCTGCCTGCTCAGCTTTTGAAGAATCCTTATATAAGATACTGGCAAAACCTTCTGGGGATAAGATAGAATATATAGCATTCTCTAGCATATATACCCTGTCAGCAACCCCTAAAGCCAAAGCACCGCCACTTCCTCCCTCAGATATCACCACAGATATTATGGGGGTTTTTAACAGCATCATCTCTGCCAAATTAGCAGCAATAGCCTCTCCCTGTCCCCTTTCCTCTGCCCCAATTCCGCAAAAAGCCCCAGGTGTATCAATAAAGCATATAATAGGTCTATGGAATTTCTCTGCTTGCTTCATAAGCCGCAGTGCCTTTCGATAGCCTTCAGGATGAGGCATAGAAAAATTTCTAGCAATATTCTCTTTAGTGTTTCGTCCCTTCTGCTGTGCAAGTACAGTTACAGGAATTCCATTGAAATAAGCAATGCCACCAACAATGGCTTGGTCATCACCATAATACCTATCCCCATGGAATTCTATAAATTGGTCAAAGATTTTAACTATATAATCAAGGCCCGTTGGCCTTAGAGGCATTCGGGCCAATTTTACCTTTTCCCAGGGTGTTAAATTCATTGCTGCCTTCCTCCGATTTAATTGAGTTTCATTTTCAACAATTTATTACTTTCTCTGCTCTTGTCTATGGTTACAATATTATTATGCATTGGTAATACCATAGGTAATACTATGCATTTGTAGTAATGTACCAAGGGTTTGCTTTAAGTTATCTCTGCTAACAATCTTATCAATGAAACCATGCTCCAGAAGAAACTCTGATTTTTGAAAACCCTCTGGCAATTTTTGTCGTATGGTCTGTTCAATAACCCGGGGCCCTGCAAAGCCTATTAAAGCTCCAGGCTCAGCTAATATTATATCTCCCAGCATTGCAAAACTAGCTGTGACACCGCCAGTAGTAGGATCTGTCAGCACAGTGATATAAAGTAATCCTGCCTGCCCATGTTTAGCAACTGCACCGCTAACCTTTGCCATCTGCATCAAGGAATAGATTCCCTCCTGCATTCTGGCACCACCGGAAGCTGTAAATACTATGACTGGTAGCTTCTCCTCCGTAGCCCGTTCAAATAACCTAGTTAACTTTTCACCAATTGCAGTCCCCATACTACCCATGAAAAATGCAGCATCCATAACAGCAATCATTGTCATGGTACCATCAATCTTGCCTTTGCCAGTTACTAATCCATCAACTAAGCCCGTTTTCATCTGAGTCTGCAGGTGTTTGTCAGCATAGCCAGGAAAATTTAAGGGATCTTTTGTTGTTAGCTGTTTATCATACTCTAGAATCTCCCCATCATCCATAATCATTGCTATTCTCTCATAGGCAGAAACTTTATAATAGTAACCACATTCATCACAGATTTTTTTATTTTTTAATAAAAGTTTGGAGTAAACCACCTTACCACATTTGGGGCATTTTGTCATTATTCCCTCTGGTACATTAGGTTTATCTTCCTTATCATCTATATTAATATCTCTGGGCCTAGTGGTATAAACATTAGAAGTTGCATATTTTTTTATTCTGAACAATTTCTTACTCATGAGACTTCATTCCTTCTATTAACCCGGTGTGATATTTTCCAGAAATAACTTCTTCCCGCTCTAATAAGTCATATTGAAATTCTATATTGGTATAAATCCCCTCAATAAGGAACTCAGACAGAGCCTGCTTCATCTTTTGAAGGGCTTCCTCCCTATCTCTTCCATAGGTGATTAACTTAGCTAACATGGAATCATAGCAAGAGGGCACCACATAGCCAGGGTATATAGCACTGTCAATACGTATGCCATTACCTCCTGGAAATATAAGATTGTCAATTGGCCCAGGACAAGGCATAAATCCCTTATCGGGATTTTCCGCATTTATCCTACACTCAATGGAATGGCCTTTTATCTGTATATCCCCTTGGCTAAATGACAATTTTTCCCCAGCAGCAATTTTAATCTGTTCTTTTATTAAATCAATTCCAGTTACCATCTCTGTTATAGGGTGCTCAACCTGAATTCTAGTATTCATTTCCATAAAATAATAATTACCATCTTTATCTAGCAAAAACTCAATAGTTCCTGCATTGACATATCCTGCTGCCTTAGCAGCCCTTACAGCAGTATCTCCCATGATCTCTCTTAGCTTAGGGCTCATGACTGGAGATGGTGCCTCTTCCATAACCTTTTGGTTTCTCCGTTGTAAGGAACAGTCCCTTTCCCCCAAATGAACTATATTTCCATACTGATCCGCCAAAATCTGAAATTCTATATGTTTAGGATTAATAATAAGTTTTTCCATATATAATTTATTATCACCAAAAGCAGCCTTAGCTTCAGCTTGTGCAGATATAAAGGCCTTTTCCAGCTCCTTTGCATTATAAACAGCCCTCATACCTTTACCACCACCCCCAGAGGAGGCTTTAATCATTACTGGATAACCTATTTGATTAGCAATTGATAGGGCATCATCAATTGATTTAATCTCTCCCTCTGATCCAGGTATTACTGGAACAGCGGCCTTTATCATAGTCTCCCTAGCCTTGGATTTATTGCCTAATAAATCAATAGTATCTGCCTTTGGCCCTATAAAAGTTATCTTACAATCCTCACACATTCTGGCAAAGGAACTATTCTCGGCTAAGAAACCAAACCCTGGGTGAATTGCTGTTGCTCCAGTAAGTACAGTTGCACTGATAATATTCTGCATATTAAGATAACTATCTTTTGACCTGGCAGGACCAATGCATACTGCTTCATCAGCCAGCATAACATGTAGGGCCTCCCTATCGGCCTCTGAGTAAACAGCTACGGTTTCTATTCCCATTTCTCTACAGGCACGAATAATTCTTACTGCTATCTCCCCACGATTTGCAATTAATATTTTATTGAACATTAACGCCTCTCCTTTTATTTTTCTCCAAGGGCAAAGGTAAGTATAGCCTCTACTGCCACTTGTTCTTCAACATAAGCAACAGCTTTTCCTACTCCAAAATCACCTTTTAATTTTGTAATCTCTACTTGTAATTCTAAAACATCCCCTGGAACAACCTGTCTTTTAAATTTCACTTTATCCATGGCTCCAAAATAGGCCAGCTTACCTTTATGTTCCTCACAAGTAAGTAATGCTACAGCCCCTGTCTGTGCCAAAGCTTCTAGAATGATTACCCCAGGCATTACAGCTTTCCCAGGAAAATGTCCTTGGAAAAAGGGTTCATTCATTGTAACACATTTTCTTCCAACAGCTCTACTTCCAGGCTCTAATTCTTCAATTCTATCCACCAAGAGAATAGGCGGTCTATGGGGTAGTATGTTTTGAATTTCATCTATATTTAACATTAACATTTCCTTCCTCATTTTTAAACACAATTTGCAAAGTCTTATTATCAAAGGTCAGCATTCTCTAATTGCAAACAGGGGTTGCCCGTATTCTACCATATCTTCATTATTAACTAATACTTCTATAATCTCACCGTCATATTCACTTTCAATCTCATTCATTAGTTTCATGGCCTCAATTATGCAAAGTGTTTGGCCTTTCTTAACCTTATCTCCCACTTTCACATATGGTGGTTTATCAGGAGCTGGCTGGGCATAAAATGTCCCTACCATAGGAGATAAAATTTGTAGTGCTGGCTCTGTGCTAACTGCCGACTTAGCAGAAGATAGAGCTTCGTGGCTTACTGTAGACTGTGCCACATTAGTTATAAGAGTGTCTTCCTGTAATGGGGATATGGTAGTAGTCTGTGATGATGATGTCATTAAATTGGATATTTGACCGTTTCCCTTCTCCATGAGAATTCGAATTCCATTTTGCTCTATCTCTAATTTAGTCAAATCCGTCTGGTTCAATTCTCTCATGATATTTATAATCTCTTTATAATCCATATAATCACCTAGCCTTTCTAATCCCTAATTTATATATTATTTACAGATATATTAAATGACTTTTTTAAATATAATAGATGCATTATGACCACCAAAACCTAAGGAATTTGACATAACATAATCCAGTACTTGCTCTCTACCTATACCTGGTACATAATCTAAATCACATTCCTCATCTGGTATGGTTAAACCTATAGTGGCAGGTATATAGCTTTGCTCCAGCGCCTTAACACTTACTATAGCCTCCACTGCACCTGCTGCTCCAAGCAAATGTCCAATAAAAGATTTAGTAGAACTTATGGGTATCTTATAAGCATCTGCTCCAAAAGTTAATTTAATAGAAGCAGTTTCAAATTTATCATTTATTTCTGTACTGGTTCCATGGGCGTTGATATATGACACATTCTTAGGCTTTATATTAGCCTCCTCTATGGCAAGTTTCATGGCCCTTGCTGCTCCATCACCATCAGGTGAAGGAGATGTGATATGATAGGCATCACAGGTGGCACCATAGCCAACTACTTCAGCATAAATCTTAGCTCCCCGCCTAATAGCATGTTCATATTCTTCCATGACCAAGATACCTGCCCCTTCCCCCATGATAAAGCCATCTCTCTCCTTATCAAATGGTATAGAAGCTCTATGGGGGTTGGTACTCTTGGATAAGGCCGTCACTGTGGTAAAGCCAGCTATAGATAATGGGGTAATAGAAGCTTCTGTACCTCCAGCCAAGATAATATCAGCATAACCATGCTTTATATTACGGAATGCCTCTCCTATACAATGGGTACCTGTAGCACAAGCGGTTACTACATTGGTACATATCCCTCTAGCTCCATATTTAATTGCTAAGTTACCAGCTGCCATATTGGTTATAATCATAGGAATAAACAAGGGATTGATTCTTCTAGGTCCCTTATTAAAGAGATTCCAGGCTTCCTTTTCAATATTGGCAATCCCTCCAATTCCTGATCCAACAATAACTCCAAAGCGATCACGGTTTATTTGGTCTAGATTCAAAGCAGAATCCTCAACTGCTTCCTTGGCGGCAGCTAAGGCAAACTGTGAAAATCTATCCATTCGCCTAGCTTCCTTAGCATCCATATAATCTTTAGGGTCAAAATCCTTGACTTCAGCAGCTAGTTTGGCACTAAATCCCTCTGTGTCAAATGCCTTGATATAGTCTATTCCACAAATTCCATCCCTAATATTTTGAAAGAAATCCAAGACGGTGTTACCGATTGGAGTTATTGCTCCCATTCCAGTAATTACTACTCTACGATCCATATCTAACCTCTTTTCACATTATCATGCCGCCATCCACCTGCAAAACTTGGCCAGTAATGTAACTGGCTGCTTCTGAAGCTAGGAAGAATACTGCTTCTGCCACTTCCTTGGCTGTTCCAAAACGTTTTAGCGGTATATTGGCTATACTTGCTTCTTTAATCTTTTCTGGTAATACATCTGTCATATCTGTCTGTATAAAACCTGGGGCAATGGCATTTACAGTGATCCCCCTTGAAGCTAATTCTCTGGCAACTGTCTTAGTTAATCCAATAACCCCTGCTTTTGATGCTGAATAATTTGCTTGACCAATATTGCCAGCTATTCCGACAACAGAAGAAATATTAATAATTCTGCCTGATTTTTGCTTTAGCATGGCCTTGGATGCATACTTGGTACAGAGGAAGGTTCCCTTTAGATTAGTATCGATAACCCTGTTAAAATCCTCTTCAGACATCCTAATAAGCAAATTATCCTTATTAATGCCGGCATTATTGACTAAGATATCCAGCCTACCTAACTGCTCTATTGTAGTTTCCATAAGGAACTTAGCACCAGAATCTTTACTTATATCTGCCTGAACAGCTATGGCCTCTCCTCCCAGAGCTTCAATAGCTTGTAGCAAATCTTCTACTGAAGCTTTACTACTTCGATAATTTACAACAACCTTTGCTCCTTTCTGGGCAAAAAGTAATGCAATTTCCCTTCCTATCCCCCTACCGGCTCCGGTAACTACAGCTACTTTCCCATTTAACATATCAATATTTCCTTTCTATTCTTCTCTCTCCTTGACGCCTTAGGTATAAGCTTTGTATCGCCTAATTATCCCAGTAAAGATACAACATTTTTGAGGGATGCCATATCCTCTACGTTATAAAGCCTTGCTTTTCTATCAATCCTTTTTACAAAACCTGATAATGCCCGTCCTGGCCCTAGCTCAACAAAATCAGTAATTCCTTCATCCAGCATATTTCTTATTGTCTGTTCCCATAGCACACTACTCATTACCTGAAGATAAAGCAGTTCCTTAACTTCCGAAGCCCCTTTAATATAAGAAGCATGAAGGTTACTTATTACTGGTATATTTAATTCGCCTATAATTACCTGTTCCAATTCCTGTTTTAACTTATCAGCCGCAGGTTTTAACATAGAGGTATGAAAAGGGGCACTAACGGGCAAATCAATAGTTTTCATAGCTCCCAGTTCTTTTGCTATCTTACAGGCTTCTATAACAGCATCTACTTCTCCACCTATTACAATCTGGCCAGGACAATTAAAATTAGCTGGCTCCACAACTCCATAGGCCTCTGCTCTATGGCATGCTTCTCTAACCTGATCTTCTGATAATCCCAGAATTGCAGACATCTTACCCCTTCCCTCAGGGACAGCTTCCTGCATGAAAAGGCCTCTTTTTCTTACCAAGGGTATAACCTCATTAAGGGTAAATACACCGCTAACTGTCAGTGCTGAATATTCACCCAGGCTAAGGCCTGCCATTACATCTGCCTTTACACCAAAGCTAGATAAAGCTTCATAGGCTGCTAAAGACATGGTAACTATAGCAGGCTGAGTATTTTCGGTTAGATCTAATTCTTCTTTAGAACCATCAAAAATTAATTTAGTTAAATCCTTCCCTATACTCTCCCCTGCTTCCTCAAATATCCTTCTGCATTCTGGGAACTCCATATATAGTTCCTTACCCATACCAATGTACTGTGCTCCCTGGCCTGCAAATAAAAATGCTATCTTGCCCATATAATCCTCCATTAGTTTTGCACAACAATTAAATTATTCTCTATAAAGTAATCTCTTAGCTTCTGACATCATCTCTTCAATTATATCCTTACAGCTTTGTTCCTTGTTTACCATGGCAGCTACTTGGCCTGCCATAACTGAGCCATAATCCACATCCCCACTGACGGCCTTTGCTAAGGCCCCTGCCCCCAGCCTCTCTATCTCCTCTTTAGAGGCCTGGCTGGCTTCTAACTCCATAAACTGTCTTGTTAATTTGTTTTTTAGAACCCGCACTGGATGGCCTGTAGAGCGACCAGTTACTACTGTATCTATATCTTTAGCCTTTAAAACTTTGTTCTTATAATTTTCATGGACAGTACATTCATAAGCCGTAAGGAATCTAGTTCCCACCTGAACCCCCTGGGCTCCTAGCATAAATGCTGCTGCCACACCTCTACCGTCAGCTATGCCTCCAGCTGCTATTACAGGGATATCAACTGCATCAACCACCTGGGGAACCAATACCATGGTAGTAAGCTCTCCCACATGACCACCTGCTTCCGTACCTTCGGCTACCAGGGCATCGGCCCCATATCTAACCATACGCTTAGCTATTGCCACAGATGGTACCACTGGTATTACTTTAATATCATGGGCCTTCCATGTATCCATATATTTACTGGGGATTCCAGCCCCTGTGGTTACAACTTTCACACCTTCATCACATACCAGCCTAGCAATTTCATCCACATTAGGACTTAATAACATAATATTCACACCAAAAGGCTTCTTTGTTAACTCCTTCACCCTTCTGATTTCTGCCCTAACCACATCAACTGGCGCATTGCCTCCAGCTATAATACCCAGACCACCGGCTTCAGATACCGCTGCTGCCAGGGTCGAATCAGATATCCGTGCCATGGCTCCTTGAAAGATAGGATATTCTATATTCAACAACTTGCAAATCCGTGATTCCATGCTAATCTTCAATCCCCCGTATTCTTTATAACTTACTTCCATGACTATGCTGCTAATCTTAATCTAAGTCATAAGATTTTCTGATGCTATTATTTTCTACTATTAAGATATTTTTCAATATCTCCTATGGTTTTAATATTTTCAGTATCTTCTGTAGGTATTTCAATATCAAACTCTTCCTCTAAAGACATTATCACTTGGAATAAATCCAAAGAATCTGCATTAAGGTCATCTTTTAAAGAGGTTTCATCTGTAAGTTCTGATACATCTACTCCTAATTGTTCTGCAACTATTTCTTTAATCTTATTAAAATCCATTTCAATTACTCCTTTTAATTTATTTTTTATTTTTGTTAATGCTTTGTTAAGCACAATTACACCCATTGAACTAGAATTGCTCCACTGGTCAGGCCTCCGCCAAAGCCAACCAAAATCAACTTATCCCCTGGATATAACTGTCCACTCCTTGACAGTTCATCCAAGGCAATTCCAATGCTGGCNGCCGATGTATTGCCATATAATTCAAGATTGGCATAAAACTTCTCCATAGGAATATTACAATATCTGGCAGCCTGTTCAAGAATTCTTATATTTGCCTGATGGGGAATTATATATTTTATATCATCAGTGCTAACTGATGACTTCTGTAAAATAGTATTGATATTATCAGCTATGGTACGAACAGCAAATTTGAAAACATCCTGACCTTGCATTGTTAGTTTTAATGGTAAAGAAACATCATCATTGATATATGGATTGGTTAAGGGTAGGGACGGACACATTAGAAGGGAGCTTTTGCTTCCATCAGCCAGCAAATTAGAAGCTAATATACCGCCGCCCTTATCACTGGCCGCCAGCACCATGGCTCCAGCCCCATCACCAAATAAGACACAGGTGGAGCGATCCTCCCAATCAACTATTTTTGATAATGTCTCTGCACCGATTACCAATACACTACTGTACATACCGCTTTCTATAAATTTTGCAGCCGTAACAGCGGCATATATAATACCAGTACAGGCTGCGGACAAATCAAAGGCTGCTGCCCTTCTGGCACCCAATCTATCCTGCACTTGGCAAGCTACCGAAGGCATAAAAGAATCCGGGGTTATGGTAGCACATATTATAAGCTCAATATCTTCAGGGCTTATCTTGGCATCTTCCACTGCTCTTTTAGCTGCTTTATAAGCAAGATCTGAAGTAAGTTCCCCTACTGAGATTCTTCTTTCTCTAATGCCTGTTCTAGATACAATCCATTCATCACTGGTCTCTACTAGCTCAGCCAAATTATCATTAGTAATTCTATTTTCTGGGGCATAACTACCTGTACCAACGATTATCGCATGTCTCATTGTGATAGTCCTCCTATCATATCTGCCAAATTAACTTTTTGCGGGATTATATATTTCTTTCAGATGCTTATTTAGTTTACGAAGAGCAGTAAGAAGTACCTCTTCTTCAGCTTCAGTCATATCCTCCATAACAGCCTTGACCATATCCATATGAAATTTTTCATGAATACGATATGCCAGTTTCCCCCTTTTGGTAAGGCTGACATTAACAATCCTTCTGTCAACTTCACTGCGACTTCTTTCTAAATAACCTTTCTTTATTAATTTATCTACAGCTGTAGTTAAGGTCCCCATGGTTATTTCCAGCTGGGCAGCAATCTCTGACATGGTTTTGGATCCATACAAGCCTACAGCTTCGATTGTATGAATCTCTGTGATAGAGATATCACTAAAAACCCCTTGCTTAATAGAGTATTCTTCGATACGGATAACATCATCATAAATCTCCACTAGCAAATCATTAATTTCAACAAACTTATCCTTCATTTACACAACTCCTACTATCCTCTAAATATTTGTAAGCAAGTTATATTTGCTTTTAAATTATATTTTAAATTCCCTTACTTTGCAATTAATTTGTCTTACAAATATTTTGATAATCAAAATATATAGTAAAACCTTAAAAATGTCAAGGGGTTTATCACAAATAATAAATTGTAACATAAAATACCATAGCTTAATGCCTGGGAGCACACTGTATAGGAAATTCGGAGGAATTTCCTATACAAAAAAGTTGCTATGGAGAGAAAATCCATAACAACTTAGAAAGTTATAATACTATAATATAAAATTGCACAAGTGTATTTATAGTTCAAAAAGCAAATCACCATATGTAGGAACTGGCCATAGCTCTTTATCCGTAATAACCTCTAACTGATCAATGGGCCTTCTTAGTTCCTCCATTAGTGGAAATACATCGTTCTTAAAGAAGATGGCTTTCTCTATATAATTCGCTTTCTTAGCTGCATCTTCCACAGCATTTTGCAGTTTACCTAAGGCATCCTTAGCTTGTACCAGTAAGGCAGAGCATTCCTTTAATAAACCAGTTTGAACAGATATATCAGCTTCTATATCCGCCGCTTTAATAGAATTAATACTATCAGCCAATATCTTAGTATATTTAATCACAGCTGGTATATATTTTTGGCTGGCCATATAAATCATGGTCTTGGCCTCAATATTAATTGTTTTAGAATAGGCTTCATATAATATCTCTGCTCTAGACCGTAGCTCTGCTTCAGATAAGACATTATGCTTAGAAAATACCCTTATGGATTCTTCCTTAACTAAGGCTGGGATAGCTTCTACCATAGTCTTGATATTGGATAGCCCTCTTCTCTCAGCTTCCTTAACCCATTCTTCTGAGTATCCATTACCATTAAATATAATTCTTTGATGATCTTTAATGGTCTTTTTAATTAAATTATGGACAGCAAGATCAAAATCTTCAGCCTTCTCTAGTTCATCTGCCATATCACAGAGTACATCTGCTACAATGGTATTAATTACTGTATTAGCATTGGCTATAGACATAGATGAAGCAACCATACGAAACTCAAATTTATTACCGGTAAAGGCAAAGGGTGAAGTTCTATTCCGGTCTGCTGCATCCTTGTAGAGCTCAGGTATAGTATGAACCCCTATATTAAGCCTACCACCAGTCTGACAAGTCTTGGCTTCCCCGTTTTTCATCAGCTGAGCTAGCACATCCTCCAATTGTGAACCAACGAAAATAGATATTATAGCAGGAGGTGCTTCGTTGGCACCTAGTCTATGGTCATTACCTGGATTTGCAGCAGATAATCTCAGCAGATCTGCATGCTCATCTACTGCCCTAATGATGGCTACTAGGAATAATAAAAACTGAATATTCTCATTAGGTGTTTTTCCAGGATCCAATAAATTCTTACCAGTATTGGTCACCATAGACCAATTATTGTGCTTACCTGATCCATTGACTCCAGCAAAGGGTTTCTCATGAAGTAGACAAGCTAGGCCATGACGGTTAGCTACTTTTTTCATGGTTTCCATAATTAATTGGTTATGATCAGAAGCAATATTGGCAGAAGTATAGACCGGAGCTAATTCATGTTGACCAGGCGCTACTTCATTATGCTGGGTTTTGGCACTAACCCCCAATTTCCATAATTCAACATTTAGCTCTTTCATAAATAAGGCTACTCTTTCCCTTATACTGCCGTAGTAATGGTCTTCCATCTCCTGCCCCTTAGGTGGCATGGCCCCAAATAAGGTTCTCCCAGTAAAAATAAGGTCATCTCTTTTTAGATACTTTTCCTTATCTATTAAAAAATACTCCTGCTCTGCACCAACAGAGGTGGTGATTTTAGTTACATCATTATGTCCGAATAATTTAAGAATTCTAACAGCCTGCTTACTTATAGCCTCCATGGAGCGAAGTAGTGGGGTTTTCATATCTAAAGCTTCACCTGTGTATGAACAAAAGGCAGTTGGTATACACAGGGTAACCCCTGCAGCATCTTCCCTTAGAAAGGCTGGCGAAGTGCAATCCCAAGCGGTATAGCCCCTGGCTTCAAAGGTTGCCCTAAGACCACCAGATGGAAATGATGAAGCATCAGATTCTCCCTTAATCAACTCTTTACCTGAAAACTCCATAATAATCTTTCCATCTGGGGTAGGGCTAATAAAAGAATCATGTTTCTCAGCAGTTATTCCAGTCATGGGCTGAAACCAATGGGTATAATGGGTAGCTCCCCGCTCTATTGCCCAATCCTTCATAGCATTAGCTACAACTTCAGCTACACTGGAATCTAAATCATCACCATTTTCAATAGTTTTCTTTAGGGTCGCGTATACCTTCTTTGGTAAACGTTCAAACATAACCGAATCATTAAATACGTCTATTCCAAAAATATCGGTTAATTTATCTGTCATGCAATAATCTCCTCTCCTGTAGAATGGGAATCAACTTTATTCAAGATACCATTCATCCTTCACAGCATCCTCATCATTATCTTCGGACTTTGGCATATATTTCTTGAAGATTCTTTCCATAAGAAATGAAATCAACAAAGCACATACCGATGGAAGTATAAAGGCAAGAATTTGTATAAGATATATGGCCAGTAGTGTTACTAAAAGTATAACAATCATTAGGATGGTTGAGGGGAGATGCCTGATTGACATAAAAAATGACGTCTTAAATAGCTGCTTTAATCCTATTTCAAACCTAGATAATACAGGAAATATATAAAGGGTAATACAGGTAATTATGAATATTATTGCAATAAACATACCCATGAAAAGTGAACCCTTATTATAATCCGTCTTAGCCAATTCATAAGCATACATAACATCAAAAGCAAGAATTGCTGATATAATAGTCAAAATAATACCAGCTAAAGCACCCTTTTTAAAGTTGAGCTTAAATGATTTGAAGAACTCTCTAAAAAGGTAGCTTCTATCTCTTCTTATAACTTTGACTGTGGTATAATATAAAGCTGTAGTTGCAGGTCCTATGGTGACAATCGGTATGCATATTATTACATAAACTATGCTAAGAAAAATCATGTCACATATTTTACTTAGTGTAGTAAAAAAAGGATTCTCTAAATTGAAAAAATTACTCATAACCTATCTCCCTTTAAGTAAATTTATATCCTGTATTTTAACAGAGTTTGTCTTAAAAATAAAATTAAAAAATTATAAATTATTTATTAGAAACAATCATCAAGTAGCTGGAAATATCCTTGAGCATGATCGCATGTTGGGCATATTTCTGGTGCTTCCTCTCCTTCATGGATATGTCCACAGTTTAAGCATTTCCAGAATACCTTGCCATCCTTCTTAAATACAGTACCATTTTCGATATTGGCAAGTAGCTTACGGTATCTCTCCTCATGATGTTTCTCAACTGATGCAATTGAAAGGAATTTTTCTGCTATGTCATCA
>JGI24708J26588_10000514_pt1 | contig 31540 bp, 27 predicted proteins | sample BioPla1DNA2_FD_26588 | JGI IMG/M metagenome (IMG submission 26588) | reverse complement strand
CATAGGTAGAATCCTGAAAAATTTCAAATTGCTCTTCATACATAGTTTTAGAGTACTCAACAGCATCTTCAATTGTAAGATTTAAAGCATCAATAATCTTATTGCTAAGCAAAGTTAGCTTATAATTATATTTAATATCCTCCATTAAATCCTCTTCGGTATAATTAAGTGCCTTTAATTTTTTTTGATAAAGCTCCTCACCCTTAGCTTCAAGCTCTTCGCCTTCTAAAAGAGAATCATTTTCCTGAGCCTCAGTTTTAAAGCTTTCCTTATATGAGTCGAGTTGAGATTGAACATACTCAGCCATTTCCTTATTTTGCTCTTCAGTCAATTCATCAAGCCCTTCTTCTGAAACAACTTTTTTAAGCATAGTGTCATCTACAAGCTGGTCTAAGGCTGCTTTTTTATAAGTATCCTCCGAGCTTTCAAAAGAGCTGTCTGTAACATCTATCTCATTGTCAATAAGATATTTATCATACGCTTGCTTAAACTGCTTAAAGGTAATCTGCAAGGACTTATCCTCAGCCCTATCTCCAGTAGGCTTTGCTACAACAGTAGAATTGCTTGGTGCACAAGCAGAAAATGACATAGTTATAGCAAAAGCTGTAACTATTATAGTTGCAATTTTAAAAATTTTCATAAAAATCCTTTCAAAATTAAAAATTTAATGTTTTTGCAATAATTAATGCAAAGTTTTTTGATTTATGTTATAATTAAATTAAATCCTTTAAAAATATATTTTTTAGCCGATATAAAACTTAGAAACCTTTTAAATATTAAAAAACCAACAAATCAGAAAGGAATCCTGACAATGCTAAAAAAATTCTGTACCGTTATATTGACAATATTATTAACGATAAGCCTGACTTCTTGTAAAAATGATGAGGATACAAGCAGCCAAACCTCTGAGGTAAATGACGGTGACAATCAAATCACTAATCAAAAAATAGGTTTTATATATAATAACGGTGTTGACGAAAACATTATTAATACCCAAATTGAAGAAATTAGAAAATCATTAAATAATGATAATGTGCAAACTGTTTATATTGAAAATGTATCAGCAGGCCAGCTGGAAAAGGCGATTAAAACCTTAGAAGAAGATGGCTGCACCTCAATCGTTTCAACAAGCAGTAAATTTTCAAAAATACTTAATGAAGTTGCACCTAAATATCCAAAAATAAAATTTTTAAATATGGGTGGCACAAAGACAAGCGATAATATATCAGCCTTTAAGCCAAAAAACTATCAAGCTGCATATATTGCCGGTGTGGCTGCCGCATATAATACTAAGAGTGAAANATTCGCCATTATTACAGAACCTCATATGTATAANTCTCTCGCTGATATTAATGCCTTTGCACTTGGTACGCAATTAATTCTAGAGAATGGGCAGACTAGAGTTTANTATGCCACAAGTAAGGAAGAATCTCAAAAAGCAGTGGATGCAGCAATAAATGATGGCTGCGATATTATATTCGCTTATCAAAATACTGAAAACGCCTATAATTATGCGAAAACTAAGAATATAAAATTAATAGGTGGTGAAATTTCCGACCAAAGCATTGATAAAAACAAGACTATCATCAGCTTTAAAACTAATTGGAGTGAATATTTTAAAGCTCAAGCTGACAAGCTTGTCCATAATCAATGGACCGCACAAAACTATTACGGCTCAATTAATCTATCTAATGTGATTATAAGTGATGTTTATGAAAATTCTGCTGATAAAACTAAAGATATAGTTGAAAAAATCAAGTCCTATGTCCTTAACGGACAAGCACCGATTTTTCAAGGTGAAATCAAAGACAACAACGATACAATCGCNGTGTTTAAAGATGTTGTNCTAACAGAATCCCAGATTGAAAGCATTAGCTGGGTTGCAAAAGGTGTAATCGGGGCAGGAAACTTTACAGAAATAAATTCCACCGATATACAAACTGATTTTGAAATTAAGAGCTAATTGAATATTAATACTGTATCACCGGGGTTTAATCCTCCGGTGATTTGTGTTTTTTCACCATTGGACANACCGACATTTACGGGCATCTCTATTTTCTTATCATTCATCATTATATAAGCATAGTAGTTTCCAGAATATTTCATCAATGCTTCATTAGGNATTGTTATTGCATCTTTTACGTATTCTTCTTCAATATTCACTGTGAATTTCTCTTGCTTTAGTTCCTCTAGCTTAGCTTGCATAATATCATTTTTATCAAGGCGAAAAATATCCTTACCGCTTTTTGTTTCTACATAATAAGCACTGGAAATTTCCTCTTCATCGGACAAAACCACCGCCTGTTTGCCAAATTTCATATATTCAGCATCTGTAAAAGATATAGAAACAAAAGCAGTATCGTATGAATCTACTTTGAATATATAATCGCTTTTAGATATGGTGCTGCCAACACTATTTAGTGTAACGCCGACAATTACACCATCAATAGGAGATTTTATTTTACAATCCTCAGCCTGACTTTTTAAAATATCAATTTCAGCATTAATAATCTTTTTATCATCATTATTANCAGCTTTGTTTAACTCATCATATTTTAAAGAAATCTGNTTTTGAATTTCCGTATCATCAATTGTTGCTAAAACCTCATCTTTTTTTACCGTCATACCTTCTTTAGCTAAAATAGATGTGATTTTTCCTTCCTTTCCATACCTGACTTCCTGTGCATATGGAAAAGCTATTTTTGCACTGAATTCCTTGTAGACAGCAAAATCTTCAGTTTTAACCGTATATTCAGTATAGCCGCTATTTGCTTCCACAATAGGAAATTTAATAATCTCTGATGACTCACTNTTATCACTGCACGCACTCAAAAGCAAAACACCAGATAGCATTAATATTAAAGCCTTTTTCTTCATAAAAACCCTTTATCATCTGTTTTAAAATCTATTATTTATTCACTAAAATGCTGTTATCAATTAGCATCAAGCACATTCTACCATTGTGATATGGGCATTTCCACGCCTCCACCATTGGCTTTGACGAATCAGGAACACCGTTTTCATCAAGTCTGGAATGCCACTCTCCACCATTTCTTTTATCAATAACATAATTTTTAATGAAATTCCATATATCGCCGGATACCTGCAAATACCTGTTATCCTCGTAACGTGAATATCCATTTGCAAAGCCCACAACAGCCTCTGCTTGCACCCACCAAATTTTACTTTTATCTATTTTCTTATTCTCACGTTCATTGTTCAAAGAGCCATTTTCAAAGGCAATATTCGCAATGTTTTCAACAATATTTCTATTCATATTACTTACTTTTTCTTTTAACTCTTTATTTTTAAGAATATCACAAGCAATATCCATTAGCCAAGTAGCCTCAATATCATGACCATATGAATGAATATCACCCATCACATTCATATCATCNTCAAANAATACNAACAGCTTTTTACCATTCTTATCGTAAATTTTATCAAGAGTAAATTGTAATAAAAATTCAAGCCTATCAGAAACTTTTTTATCATTTGATACACGAAAAAGCTCGGTATAAGCCTCTATCAAATGTAAAATAGTGTTCATTGTCCGAACAGCATTTAAGCCATTTTCTGATAAAGCATCATTTTCAACAACATTCCAATCCCTGTCAAAGGACTCCATATAGCTAAGCTTATCTGCTGCTTTTTCTTCTATTGTACTAAAAATCTGCATAGCAAGAGTCAAGGCTTCCTTTTTCTTGCAAGCATCATAGTAAGCTGATAGAGCATAAACAAAAAAAGCTTGACAATAGGTATGCTTCATTGTATCAACGGGTTTACCATCATAGGACATAAGCCAATAAACTCCGCCCTTTTCATAATCAACACAATAATCCTTTAAAAAATCATAGGCATGGTGTGCATTTTCAAGATACTCAGCTTTTCCTAGCTTTAAATAAGCCGTTGAATAAAACCACAGTATTCTNGAATGTAAAATCACACCTTTATCGGCATTTTTATCAAGGGTTAAATCGCTATCCATATATCCATANAATCCACCATNTTCATTATCTCTTAATGAATTCCAAAANGGNATAATATGATTTATTAACTCGTTTTTTAACTCGTTTTTAAATTTATTTATAGAAAAGTTCATAAAATAATACTAACCTTTATTCTGTAATTTTGTTCATTACAAGACCTGTAATAAGCTTAGGATAAAAATAAGTAGATTTTTGAGGCATTTTTTCACCTGCAAGGGCAATATCCTTAATTTCAGTAACTCTTGTTGGATTTAAAATAAAAGCACAATTAGCTTTTCCATTATCAACGGATAAAACAGCTTCATTAGCTGACTTTGTATAAGTCAAATTAATCTGATGCGCCATATTTTCCTTATCAATTCCAAAGATTCTTTCTAAAATAAGAGTATGTAAAACACTTACATCAAGCTCTCTTAAAGCTTTTGAAGCATTAGGCAAAAGTGCTTTCATAACACTCTCGTCTTTTAATACCATTAAATAATATCCACCATCATAGTAAAGTGAAAAAGCTTTTTTACCCTTATCATAATTTTCCTTCAACAAGCTTTGTGATTGTTTATAATCAAGTTTGTCAGATATATCAAAATACTGCTTACTTCTTACAATAAGCTCATTGATATTAAATCGCTGCAAATCTCTTACAACTCTGTGCGTCGGAAATACAACAAGCCCTTTATTTTCCATATCAGCAAGAAACATTGGCACATAATCAGCACTACCTATTTTCATCGAATTTTCTTTCAGATAATTTCGATAATTCAAGGCTGTTTCATATCTATGATGCCCATCAGCAATATAAAGCTTTTTATCAGTAAAAAGCTGCTCAATCTTAGTTATTACTTCTGTATCAAAAACTGCCCAAAGCCTGTGAATAACACCTTCGGCATCGGAAACTTCAACATCGGGGGAATTTTTACTACACGAATCAATTAAGGCATAAGCCTCACCATTATCCGAATAAAGCGAATAAATCTGGCTAAAATTAGCACTAGNTGCTTTCATCAAATTAAACCTATCNGTTTTTGCTTTTGATAAGGTTTCCTCATGAGGCAAAACAATACCTTTAGAAAATTCCTCAAGCTTAACTAAGCTAACAAATCCCTTCAAGCTATGCTGCTTATCTAAGGCATTAAAAACCATTTCATATACATATATCCCCTTTTTATTATCACAAGTAAGGATATCATTTTCAATCCATGATTTTAAGGTTTTGCCAGCCTCTTGATAAGGTGCAAAATCTTGAATTTTGTCCTCAACAGGTTTCGGAAGCTCAAGCCTGATAATATTATATTGATTTTCAGATATAAAGCTCTCTCTTTGCTCTCTGCTGATTATATCATAGGGTGGGCAGACAAGCTTATTCATATCTCCTGCATTATTTGTATATCTTAGTCCTTTAAAAGCTTTAATTTCAGCCATATTATACCTTTCTATCACTCATTCGCACCGCAGCACTTTTTATACTTTTTACCACTTCCACATGGGCAAGGGTCATTTCTTCCAACCTTTTTATTCTGTGATTTTTTCACCGGCTGAGAAGATGCACCTGCATTAGGTTCAACAGGCTTCATCACCTGTTCCCTCTTTATAGGTACTTTCTCTTCCTTTTTAAGACGGACATTCATAATCATTCTTAAGGTATCTTCCTTAATAGATTCAATCATTTCGTCAAACATAGCAAAACCCTCAATACGATATTCAACAACAGGGTTTTTCTGTGCATAGCTCCTTAGAGAAATACCACGTTTAAGCTCTTCCATAGCGTCTATGTGATCCATCCACTTTGTATCAACAGACCTTAACAAGCTAACACGCTCAACCTCACGCATAAGCTCAGCACCAAATTCCTGCTCTTTATCCTTATAAAGCATTTCTGAACGCTCAAGCAAGAAATTCACAATATCTGATTTTTCCAGTGTATTATAGTCCTCATTATCAAACTGCAAGTCTGATGGAATTGTATACATATTCATATAATGCTCACGCAGTCCCTCGATATTCCAATTTTCAGGCACATCTCCACTGCAATATACATCAACGATATTAGCTATATTCTCCTTCCTCATAGTTTGAATATTATCACTAATATCCTCACCATCAAGCACCTTAGAACGCTGAGAATAAATAATCATTCTTTGCTGTGACATAACATCATCATAATCAAGAACATATTTTCTAGCAGCAAAATTCCTGCCCTCAACCTTTCGCTGAGAAGATTCAATAGTATTTGTAAGCAGCTTATTTTCAATGGGCATATCCTCTTCAATTTTAAGAGTATTCATCATTGCCTTTAGACGTTCACCACCGAAGAGCCTCATTAAATCATCTTCAGCTGAAATATAAAATCTGCTTTCACCAGGGTCTCCCTGACGGCCTGCACGTCCACGCAACTGATTATCAATTCGTCTGCTTTCATGACGCTCTGTTCCTATTATAAACAAGCCTCCAGCTTTTTTAACCTCCTCAGCCTCAGCTAAGGTTTGCTCTTTAAACATCTCATAAAGCTCTCTGAATTTTTCTCTAGCTGAAATAATAGCCTCATCCTCTGTTTCAGCATATCCAGTAGCCTCATTAATCATATCTTCATCAAAGCCCTGTCTTTTCATCTCATGCTTGGCCATATACTCAGCGTTACCACCAAGAATAATATCAGTACCACGTCCTGCCATGTTTGTAGCAATAGTTACAGCACCTTTTTTACCTGCTTGTGCAACAATTTCTGCCTCACGCTCATGATTTTTTGCATTAAGTACCTCATGCTTTATACCAGATTTTTTAAGCAATCGAGAAAGCTCTTCCGATTTTTCAATAGAAATAGTACCCACAAGCACAGGCTGTCCCTTTTCATGAGATTCCTTAATTTGCCTGCAAACAGCAGTAAACTTTCCATTTTCGGTTTTATATATTTGGTCGTGATGGTCATACCTAATTACCGGCTTGTTAGTCGGAATTTCAATAACATCAAGCTTATAAATTGTTCTAAACTCATCTTCCTCGGTCATAGCTGTACCCGTCATGCCTGATAATTTAGAATATAAACGGAAAAAATTCTGAAAGGTTATAGTAGCTAGAGTTTTACTTTCTCTTTCAACCTTGACATTTTCCTTTGCCTCAATGGCCTGATGCAATCCCTCATTATAGCGCCTACCAAACATAAGACGACCGGTAAACTCATCAACAATTACAATTTGTCCATTATTAATAACATAATCTACATCAAGCTTCATTATTCCATGAGCTTTAATAGCCTGATTTACATGGTGTAAAAGAGTCATATTTTCGGGATCCATAAGATTTTCCACACCAAAAAACTTCTCAGCTTTTTTTACACCCTTCTGCGTAAGAGTTGCTGTTTTGGCTTTTTCATCTACAATATAATCCCCGTCAAAAACATCGTCATGCTCTTCCTTATTATCAAGCTCTACAACTTTATTGGGAACTAAAGTTTTTGCTAGCTTATCAGCCCTTTGGTATAAATCAGTAGACTTATCCCCCTGCCCTGAAATAATAAGAGGTGTCCTAGCCTCATCTATTAAAATAGAGTCAACCTCATCGACGATAGCAAAATTATGGCCTCTTTGAACCTTATCTTCCTTATGAATACACATATTATCACGAAGATAGTCAAAGCCCAGCTCATTATTAGTGCCATAGGTAATATCGCAATTATAAGCCTCTCTGCGAGCATTATTATGTTTTTCATGAACAATAAGACCTACACTAAGCCCCAAATATCGATGGATTTTTCCCATCCATTCACTGTCACGCTTTGCTAAGTAATCATTTACAGTTACAATATGGACACCCTTGCCTGTCAGTGCATTTAAATATGCCGGCAAAGTAGCAACAAGGGTTTTACCTTCACCTGTTTTCATTTCAGAAATTCTTCCCTGATGTAAAACAATACCACCGACAATCTGCACGGGATAATGTTTCATACCAAGCACTCTATCAGCTGCCTCTCTACAAACAGCAAAAGCATCGGGTAAAATATCATCTAATGTTTCACCGTCAGCAAGCCTTTGCTTCAAAATAGCTGTTTGAGATTTTAGCTCAGCCTCACTCATTTGCTTATATTTATCCTCTAAGGCAAGAACTGCTTGTTTAATCGGTTCTACACGCTTTAATTCCTTTTGTGAATAAGTAGCGAAAAAATTGGAGAAAAAACCCATGTTTTTATCCGTCCTTCCATATTTAAAGCTAAAAAGCTATATTCCATTATCAAACTAAAAGAAGTTACACAATTAATATTTTACTACTTAAATGAACTTTTGTCAATACAATTTTCCCTTGATAAACCTTAACACTGTAAAATTCAAGTTTTTATCACAATATAACCATTTAAGTACTTGACAAGAAAAGCCTTTCTATCCTAGTGCATTGCACTAAAATAGAAAGGCATATTGTGTAAATAAAATTACTTTTCATCGTTCCATGAATAAAGCTTTCTTAGCTCAGCTCCAACCTTTTCAAGCTGATGATCTGCTTCAATACGACGAACAGCATTGAAGTGAGAGCGTCCCATCTTGTTTTCCAAAATCCAGTTTCTAGCAAATGTGCCGTCTTGAATTTCAGAAAGAACCTTTTTCATTTCCTTTTTAGTTTCATCAGTGATTATACGCTTGCCTATTTCATAATCGCCAAATTCAGCAGTATCAGAAATAGAATATCTCATGTATTTAAATCCACCCTTGTAAATAAGGTCTACAATAAGCTTCATCTCATGAATACATTCAAAATAAGCATTTTCAGGGTCATATCCAGCTTCAACTAAGGTTTCAAAGCCTGCCTTCATCAGGGCTGTTACACCACCGCAAAGCACTGCTTGTTCACCAAAAAGGTCTGTTTCAGTTTCACTCTTAAAGGTTGTTTCCAAAACACCAGCTCTAGAGCCGCCGATGCCCGCTGCATAAGCAAGTGCAGTATCCAATGCTCTGCCGGTAGCATCTTGATGAACAGCTACAAGTGCAGGAACACCCTTACCCTCTAAATATTCAGAGCGAACAGTGTGTCCAGGTCCCTTAGGTGCAATCATAACTACATCAACATCAGCAGGAGGCTTTATTTGTCCGAAATGGATATTAAAACCATGAGCGAATGCAAGAGTTTTTCCAGCTGTTAGATGTGGCTCAATGCTCTGCTTATATAAATCAGCTTGTTTTTCATCATTGATTAAAATCATAATAAAATCAGCAGCCTTAGCAGCATCTGCAGCCACAAGTACTTTAAAACCAGCCTCTTCAGCAATTTTCCATGACTTACTGCCTTCATATAAGCCAATTACAACATTAACACCACTTTCCTTCAGGTTTAATGCGTGTGCATGTCCCTGACTGCCGTAACCAATAATAGCGACAGTTTTTCCGTCTAATAACGAAAGGTTACAATCTTCTTGATAAAATATCTTTGCCATTTTGTTTCTCCTTATATTTTTATTTAACAGAATTGACTGTTGTAAACTATAATTTTAATGCGGATGGTCCTTTTTCAAGTGCAATAGTACCTGTCCTAACAATTTCCTTGATACCATATGGACGTAAGATTTCCTCAAAATTTGCTAGTCTTTCAGCATTTGCAGAAAGCTCAAGCGTAATAGATTCAGTTGACATATCTGAAATTTTTGCAGCAAAAATTTCAGCAATAGTCATGATTTCTGCTCTCTGCTGTGCATTAGCATGAACCTTAATAAGCAGTAATTCACGAGAGGTGAGCCTACCTGAGCTTAGAGTCTTTACCTTTATCACATCAATAAGCTTATTAAGCTGCTTTTCTATCTGCTCAAGTGTGTACCCACTCCCTTGAGCAACAATAGTAATCCTAGAAACGCTTTCATCATCAGTCACACCAACAGCAAGACTGTCAATATTATACCCTCGCCTTGCAAAAAGTCCGGCAATCCGTGCTAAAACGCCCGCTCTATTTTCAACTAAAATAGAAATAGTATGCCTATTTAAATTATTATCATTCTTTTGCATAATATCTTTTCCTATAAATATTTAGCTAATAATCGTCCTTTGATTTTCATCTACTATCACTTGTAAAACATATGGCTTTTTTGATTCTATAAGGGATTTAATCGCTCCCTCAACTTGAGAATTTTCATTTATAGATTCAGCTGAAATTCCATAAGCCTTTGCCAGCTGAATAAAATCAGGACTCCCATCTAAACAAACAGCTATCTGCCTGTCGCCATATCCNTTTGTCTGAAGCTCCCTCACCATGCCAAGCTTATTATTTTTCATCAAAATNATCTTTACATCAATATTATGCTGAATCATAGTTGCCAGCTCCATAAACATCATTTGAAAAGAGCCATCGCCACAAATAACAATAACTTCAGCTTTTTTATCCGCCGACTTCGCCCCTATTGCACAAGGTAATGAATAGCCCATTGTACCCATTCCCCCCGTTGTTAAAAACCTGCCGCCGTCTAAATGCAGATTTGCAGCTGTCCATATCTGGTTTTGTCCAACATCGGATACAATTATACTGTTTNTAGGCAAANCTTCATTTAACTTATTAATAAACAGCTTAGGATGAACATATCCATCATCGCTATAATCACACTGCTCTATTATTTTAAATGAATTTAGCTTTTCAACCCATTCTTCATGCTTTAATTCAGGTGCTAGCTCTAAAATCTGATCAAGTATAAGTGATAAATCACCAACAACAGGAACATCTGCATCAATGTTTTTTCCTATCTCAGCAGGGTCAATGTCAATATGAACTACCTTTAGATCCTCGCTTTCCTTAATAGCAGCTGCCGCTCTATCCCCCACTCTTGCACCTAAAAGAATAAGCAAATCACAGTTTTTAGCAGCTATATTTGCTGTCCTTACGCCATGCATACCAAGCATACCAAAATTCATCGGGTGAGTATGTGGTAAGGCACTAACGCCCATCAAAGACGATACAACAGGAATTTCACAGCGAGAAGAAAACCTTGCCAGCTTGTCCTGAGAATTTGAAAAGAAAGCACCTCCACCTACACAAATAAGTGGCTTTTTAGAATTTTTAATAGCCTCAATAACTCTTTTAATCTGAAGCTTGTTTCCAAAAGTACTTGGCTTGTAGCTGCGTAAATCAACAGACTTAGGATATTTAAAAGCAACCTCCTGTTTTTGTATATCAAAAGGCATATCAATCAAAATAGGACCTGGNCTGCCAGTTTGCGATAGATAAAAAGCCTCTTTAAAAATCCTAGGCACACTATCAGCGTCTTTTACAAGGTAGCTGTGCTTTACAAAAGGCTCNGCAGCCCCTGTAATATCAGCCTCCTGAAAAACATCTTTTCCTATTTGAAAAGAATTTACTTGCCCTGTTATAAAAATTATAGGAATTGAATCCATATAAGCNGTTGCTATTGCTGTAATAAGATTAGTAGCACCTGGTCCTGAGGTAGCCACTGCAACAGCAGGNTTACCCGTAATCCTAGCATAACCGCTGGCAGCATGACCTGCATTTGCTTCATGTCGTACTAAAATATGCTGTATTTTGCTATTATATATTTCATCATAAAACGGGCAGATAGCAGCACCGGGATAGCCNAAAATCTTCGTTATTCCCTCAGCCTCAAGGCATTTTACCATCGCCCTTGCAACTGTCATTTTTTCCTTGCTCATATATCACCTTTAAAAGCCTATGACGTATTGTACAAATTTCTATACTCTTTATTATACCATTTGCTGAAAAAAAGTCAAGCAAATATTGAAAATCAAATATCATTCAACAGTTATTTCTAAAGCTTTAAAAGCTTGCCTTAAATTTGCTACACCTATAATATTTATTCCATAGTCTACATCCTTGCTTAGTTGTTTTAAACCCTGCTTAGGAACAATGACTCTTTTAAATCCTAGTCTTGCCCCCTCATTTATTCGTTCAACAATATGATTTACATTTCTTATTTCTCCGCCAAGACCTATTTCTCCAAAGACAATTGTATGCTCATCAATCAGCTTATCAGTAAGTCCCGAAAAAAGTGACATGGCTATTGATAAATCAGTGGCAGGTTCATCAAGCTTTAAGCCTCCTACAACATTTATGTAAACGTCAAAACCTCCAAAGCTAAGCCCAACACGTTTTTCAAGAACGGCTAATATCATATTAAGCCGATTAAAATCGAATCCATTAGCCACACGTCTAGGTGTGCCAAATCCTGATTTTGTAACAAGTGCTTGTATTTCAGCTAAAATAGGTCTTGTTCCCTCCATGCTGCAAACAACGCTAGAACCCGAAACGCCAATAGGTCTGCCCGAAAGCATCATAGCAGAGGGATTTTGCACTTCCTTCAGTCCCTTATCACTCATTTCAAAGACGCCTATTTCATTCGTAGAGCCAAACCTATTTTTAACACTCCTTAAAATACGGTAGGACAGCTGTCTATCCCCTTCAAAATAAAGAACAGTATCTACTATATGCTCTAAAATCTTAGGGCCTGCTATTCCTCCATCCTTATTCACATGACCAATAATAAATATGGGAATATCCATAGTTTTTGCAAGCTTCATAAAACGGCTTGTACATTCCCTTACCTGAACGATACTACCAGGAGAAGATGAAATTTCAGAAAGCTCCATAGTCTGAATTGAGTCTATTACCAAAATCTCAGGCTTATGCTTTTTAACTGCTTGAACAATTAAATCTGCATTTGTATTTGATGCTAAAAACAACTTGTCAGTATGAATATCAAGCCTATCCGCCCTAAGTTTAATTTGCTTTTCACTTTCCTCACCTGAAACATAAAGGATAGTAAGCTCTTGACCTAAGTATTTACAAATTTGAAGCATAAGAGTTGATTTTCCTATTCCCGGATCACCGCCCAAAAGAACTAAAGAACCTTTTACCAGTCCTCCTCCAAGCACTCTATTTAACTCTCTAATTCCTGTATCATATCTATGCTCATCTATATATTCTATTTCAGATAAGGAAGAATAATCAAATTCACTCGCACGTAAAGAAACCGCTGTCTTGCCCTCAACAACAGTTTCTTCAAGAGTATTCCATTCTCCGCAGGACTGGCATCTGCCATTCCATTTTAAATGCTCATGCCCACAGCTAGAGCATATATATCTGATTTTAGGTTTTGCCATTTTAAAACATCCTTTTTAAGTTGTAGCACTTGTGTTAGCAGAAGAGGAGNTTTCTTCAGTNCTATTATTTTGATTATCCATTTGCTTTTGATTNATATAATCAGTTATTCCACAAAAAATTGTAAAGGCTACTTTCTGCTGATATTCTTCACTCGATAGCTTTTTTTCGTCCTCAGCATTGGATAAAAAACCACATTCTATGAGCAAAGCAGGGATTTCAGTAGTTTTAAACAAATACAGCTCATCACCCGAAAGCTTTATTTCCCTGTCATTATCAGGCTGAATAAGCTTAAACCTCTTTTGCATGATTCTTGCCAGTTTCATATTATCTGGATTTTTATCAGTATAGAACATCTGTGCCCCGAAATATTGAGGCTGAGTAAATTTATTTTGATGAATAGAGAAAAAGATTGCATTGGGATAAGTATTTATTATAGCAAGCCTATTTCTCATGTCCGATTTTTTTTGTTCTCCGACACCTTCTATATTAGAATCGTGAATTGAACTATCATCACTTCTTGTAAGAATAACCTCGTACCCTGAAAATTCAAGCAAGCTTTCTAATTTTTTAACTATTGATAAATTTATGTCCTTTTCCAACACGCCGCTTATACCAACAGCACCAGAATCCATACCGCCATGCCCGGCATCTAAAACAACTACTTGTTTTGAGCTGGGATTATTACCGACATAGATATTATTTCCTGCATAATTAGAAAATACAATCAGCAAGGCTAAGCAGCCCAGCATTACAGCGGTATAGCGTATTGAATATTTATTAAGCTTCATATAGATACCTGCCTTAATTTAATAGTTATCAAATAATATGAAGCTGTCCATAAAAATATGCTACTTGTACATAATTTTATCCTGATTTAATTTATCATTAAAGCCTACATAAAATCCTATTTTTGCAAACACAGGTATAAACATATAATAAACAATAAAATACAAAGGAGCAATAGGCGAAAGTAAGATTATAGAGCTTCCATTTTCAGGCACTAAAAGTAAAATCCATGAATAAATAGGTCCACAAATTAATTTAAAAATCATGAAATAAGATTCCGATGGCTGTGCAATTCTTGAAAACAGTAAAATTAAGCTTGGCAGCGACGCAATCAAAGCCATAATAACACCGATAGAAAGCCAATAATTTCTCTCCTGCTCATCTTTATGCCTGATTAAATATTTTCTTTGCTGCTGACCATCTTTCCAAGCAACTGTAAAAATTAGAGAAAAATAAATTATCGCTGTAAATACTACAAGAATAATTTTCATTGTAGGTGCAAAATATCCCCCTAAAAAAGGTGCAGATGCTACTGTCATAACAGTACAAAGCGCACTGGCAAACAATAAATAAAGCACACCGCTTAAAAGAGTTTTAAAATAAGATTTTCTTTGCATAACTACTCACTTTCATCAAATAATAAATAAAAAAGAATGGAGTAAAAATATGAAAAACAAAAAAACTGAAAACAAAAGAATTGTTAAAGGAAACGAAACAATTTTCCCACAAAGAAACAGGGTTACACCAATGTTTCTTGATAATTTAATCACTTCAAATAAAACTACTTCAAAAGGAAATGTAGTAAGTACTAATACAGAAAATGTAGCACTAGCCAAAAAAGAAGTGGATAGCAATCATAAATAATATTTGTACTTGCACCGGTGATATAGATTATTATAAGCGTAAAACATTTAGTGATGCTTTTTAAGGTGAATTTGTTTTCCCTAAAACAGATTCTTTTTCTGCTTATTTATTTATCACATTTCCACTAGAAATATTTTTTAGTACTTCTAATGCCCTCTCCCTGTTTTCAACAGCGGTATCAGAATTATTTCCTTTCATTCCTGTATTTTTATTGCGAACAGCAAAATACAAGCTATTTTCTGCTTCCCAGTCAATCTCTTTCGAAAAATCTATATCAAAAATACTAATCGTCCTATTATCATTAGATAATTTATCAAAATTTATTTCATCGCTAAGGTCGGTAAGATATTCCTGCGAGCTTGTAAGCTCATCCATTATAGCCAAAGCTTCCCCATCAACAAGGTATAGCTGTCCTGTTTGATCATTTAATTCGGCTAAAAATTTCGTCTGTCCAGCTGTAAATAAGTCTGCAGCTTGATTTTTATTTACATTTATAAAAAATACTTCAGCATGAATATTGTTATCTTCATTAAAATCGGGAAGATATTTTTCAATAGCAAGCTCAACAGCTTCCGTCTTAAGATAATATCCATTATTTTCTTCATCTGCACTGATGAAAATAACACGTATATCAGATTTTTCACGAGAAACAGCATCATAAACCATATAAATGCAAAGTGCTAGGATTATAGCACCTACAATAAAAAACCATTTTGTATAGTATAAATAATTTAATACAGCTGAAAAGCCCGTAGGCTTTGTATATCTAGGCTCTTTTTCTTCAGAAATTATTTTTTCAGTATCGTGATCATTAATACCCTGCTTTGCCTTTAGCAGAGCAACCTTTTCTTGATAACGCTGTTTTTCTTCATTATCAGGCATAATTTTCTCCTTGCTTTCTTACCTTTTGTATATAAATTATTAGATATTATAGCATAAAAATGTTTTAAAATCAACTGAAATAAATTTACTATTGCTTATTAAAATTCTTTTTATAAATATAGCAAAATAATTATTGCTTTAGTTCAAAAAAACAAAAAAACTGTGCGTAAAATGCACAGTTTTATTAAACCTTATTTAATAAGGATTGAATCAAAGCGACTTCATCTATAAGCCGAGTTCTGTCGTGTACGATTATCTATCTTGGCAATATGTCGCCACATTGCTCCAGCCACCTATACAAGGACCATCGAGCAGACGGTTTTCTCCTTGAACCAAAACGGTGTTGCATCGGATAGGGTTTACATAGCAGTTTAGTCACCTAAACTCTGGTAAGCTCTTACCTCACCTTTCCACCCTTACCTTTTAAAAAGGCGGTATATCTCTGTTGCACTAGCCCTAAGGTCGCCCTCGGTTGACGTTATCAACTATCCTGCTCTTTGATGCTCGGACTTTCCTCAGCGTAAAACGCCGCAATCATACAATGAAGTCGCAAAAAACAATTAAGTGGTTATAGTATAATACATAACCACTTAATTGTCAATAGGAAATATATAAAACTATGAAAAAAGAGGAGCTAATTTTGACCGTAATAAGCATTTTTTCCATGCTTTCGTAAATAATGCTTATCAAGTAGATTTTGATTCATTGGTATTACTTTGGGAGAAAGCAAAAGCGTATTTAATGCCATAGCTGCAACTTCCTCTAACACAACTGCATTATGAACAGCATTATCAGCATTACTCCCCCAAACAAAAGGTGCGTGATTTGCAACAAGCACTGCCGGAATAGTATCATAATTTTTACAACATTCCACAATAACTTTACCTGTTTGAAGCTCATATTCACCTTTTATTTCAGCTTCTGTCATATCCCTTGTACATGGTATTTCGCCATAAAAATAATCACCATGAGTAGTACCAAGAGCAGGTATTGCCCTTTTAGCNTGAGAAAAAATNGTTGCATATCTGCTGTGCGTATGAACAATTCCTCCTATATTTTTAAAGCATCTATANAGCTCTAAATGCGTAGGAGCATCACTTGAAGGCTTTAATTTTCCCTCAACTATATTACCATCTAAATCTAAAACAACTATATCTTCAACTGTCATTTTATCGTATTCAACACCACTGGGCTTAATAGCAACAAGTCCGGTATCCTTATCATATTCGCTGACATTACCCCAAGTAAATGTAACAAGCCCGTACTTAGGCAGCTTTAAATTAGCATTAAGGACACGTCTTTTTAATTTTTTAATTTCCATATAATATCACCCATTAAAAGTTCTTTTTCCAATAATACAGGGGTTGTATCATCATTTATATTTACAAATTCTATATCCATTATTCTAGCAAAATCACGTAAAATTTCAGAATCAATATCATGTGATAACACTGTATGATGAGCCCCTCCTGCTGTTATCCAACATTCAGCACCTGTGCTTAAATTAGGTGAAGGCTTCCACATAACTCTTGCAACTGGAAGATTAGGCATTGTCTGTGTAGGCTTTACACATTCAATTTCTTGAGTAATCATGCGCATCCTACCACCAATATCAATCAATGAGGTGACAACTGCTTTTCCAGCCCTGCCTTCAAAAACAAGCCTTGCCGGTGGCTCCTTACCACCTATTCCTAGATGATGCACCTCAATTCTTGGCTTATTTTCAGCCACAGAAGGACAGACTTCAAGCATATGAGAACCTAATATTAAGCCATTCTTAAAGTCATAGGTATAATCCTCCATAAAGGTTGTTGAGCCATCGGGATACATTGATTTAATAATTGCAGTCATTCCGGCAGTTTTCCAATCACCTTCGCCGCCATATCCGTAGCCCTTAGCCATTAAATGCTGTGTAGCAAGCCCAGGAAGCTGCCTCATGCCATGTAAATCCTCAAAGGTATTTGTAAATGCCTTTGCTCCAACCTTTTTTAGGATTTTCTCAATAGCAATCTCTTCCCTCGCCTGATATTCAATAACTTCAATATCTTTTTTGTCAAAATCATACAAATCAAAATATTCTTCTACCAAAGAATCTATTTCTTCATCACTAACCTTATCCATTTCATTTACAAGGTCACCAACAGCCCATGTATTAACCTGCCATCCAAGCTTTATTTGAGTTTCAACCTTATCACCTTCAGTTACAGCTACTTCACGCATATTATCGCCAAATCTGACAATTTTCAAATCCTTACTGAAAGCAACTCCAATAGCAGCACGCTGCCAATTAGCAATACGTTTCCATACATTTTCATCTTTCCAATAGCCTGAAATAATCTTTCTGGGTATACGCATCCTAGCACCGATAAATCCATGCTCTCTATCACCATGTGCTGATTGGTGCAAATTCATATAATCCATATCAATTTCTTCATTTGGAATAACTTCATTAAATTGAGTATGAAAATGCAGCCAAGGTTTTTGTAGCTTTGCTAAGCCGTTAATCCACATTTTTGAAGGTGAAAATGTATGACAGAATGTAATAATTCCTGCACATTCATCGTCAAAATTAGCCTGTTTGATAACGTTTTCTATCTCCGTTGCTGTCTTAACAGTGCTTTTATACTCCACCTTCCATGGCAGCCTCATTCCGTCAACAATTTTTCTAGCGTCAATTTCAACCTGCTTAAGAGTTTCTTCACCATACAAAAATTGTGAACCTGCAATAAACCAAAAGTTCATAATATGCCTCCTTAAAAACTAATTTATATTATGCGAAACAGCACTTCTTTCAACTGCTAATCCCTGCTTATATTTTTCCATATATTTATCAAAGCCTTTGACATCCGTTTTATATGGGTTAAGCGTCAAACCCTTTTGCATAGCAAAAACCTTACTCTGCAAAAATTCTTCCAGTGTTTCATCCTTGTCACTTCTAGCAGAATATGCCGCTAGCAAAGCTATCCCCCAAGCACCACCTTCACCAGCCGATTGCATAACTGTAACAGGAACCTCAAGTGAAGCTGATAAAAACCTTTGCCCTGTAATAGGAGATTTAAAAAGTCCGCCATGAGCCAGCATATTCTCAATTTTAACATTTTCTTGCTTTAATAGTATATCCATGCCTATTTTTAATGTTGCCAAGCAAGAATAAATTAAACTTCTCATGATATTTGAAGCATTAAAATCAGATTTAGCACCATGAATCATTAAAGGCACGCCATCTGTAAACCCGGTAACAGGCTCGCCAGAGTGATAGTTGTAAATAATTATGTCAGAACAATCAGCAGCACTGCTTAAAGCTATATCATATAGCTTGTCATAAAGAATGTTTTTTGGCAAATCGAAGCCCATAGTCTTTAAAAAATCATGATACATATTAACCCATACATCAAGCTCCGTTGTGCAATTATTACAATGAACCATAGCAACTGGACTTCCACTAGGAGTAGCTACAATATCTATTTCCTCATGCATTGTTGAGAGGTCATTTTCCAGCACTACCATAGCAAAAATAGATGTACCCGCTGAAACATTTCCAGTTTTGGGGGCTATGCTATTTGTCGCTACCATTCCTGTTTCAGCATCACCCTCAGGAGGACAAAAAGGGATACCAGACTTTAAAATCCCTGTCGTATCAAGCAATTCAGCACCTTTTTCGGTTAAATTTCCTGCGAAATATCCAGCCGGAATAATTTTAGGTAAAATATCCNTCAAACGCCAGCCTAAACTACTTTCTTTAACTAATTCTTCAAAGGATGAAATCATTTCTAAATTATAATCCTGNTTTTTCCAATCNATTGGAAACATTCCCGACGCATCACCTATGCCCAAAACCTTTTCACCGGTTAAAAGCCAATGAACATAGCCAGCTAAGGTGGTAATAAAGCTAATTTTGCCAATATGCTCTTCTTTATTTAATATAGCTTGATATAAATGAGCAATGCTCCATCTTTGAGGAATATTATAGTTAAAGGTTTTTGATAATATTTCAGCCGCTTGCCCTGTTGTTGTATTTCTCCATGTTCTAAAAGGAGTAAGCAGATTATCTTCTTTATCGAAAGCCAAATACCCGTGCATCATTGCAGAAATGCCTATTGAAGCGAATTTATTTATATAAATTCCATACTTTGAATAAACCTTTTGTGATAAAGATTTATAACATTCCTGCAAGCCTTCCTTTATATCTTCAACTCCATAGGTCCATATACCATTTTCAAGCTTATTTTCCCAGCTATAAGACCCCGATGCAATCGGCAAAAAATCTTCTCCCACAATAACAGCCTTGATTCTAGTCGAACCCAGCTCAATCCCCAACGAAGTTTTTCCCTCTTGTATCTGACTAACTATATTCATAATACATTACTCCTTAGTATTTACAACATTTTTTAATACGTTCTTAGCCCTACTTTTATTTTTACGTGAAATAACAATACTCTGAATAATTAAGAATAAGCATAGCATTGCAGCTATTGTAATACCAGTCCACCACGCTTGGTCAAGTCCTACTGTTGAAACAATGTTTTGTATGGTACTTAGTGAAAGCACNCCTACAAATGTGCCGAATATATTACCCACACCACCTGTTAGCATTGTTCCACCAATAATTGAGGAGGCAATAGCATTCATCTCTGCACCCATTGCATGAGATGCCGAGCCTGAGCCAACGTGCATAAAATAAACATAACCGCCAATTCCAGCTAACAAACCACTTAAAAGATAGGATATAAACTTTGTCCTTTTAACATTCACTCCAAGCATCAATGCACTTTGATTGTTTCCACCTACTGCATAAAATGCACGACCTAGCTTTGACCATTTTAATAAAATAAATAATATCAAAACTATTAATAATGATACAACAACTCCAATTTCTATATACGCATCAACATAATTTCCCAGTCTATTTACAGAACCCATGCCAGGAACAACAATTCTCTTTTCTTTTAAAGCTACAAAATCTTCATTCTGAACATTAAATGGATATGTATTTACAATAGTAGTCATACCTCTTGCAAAAAACATACCAGCAAGTGTTACAATAAACGGCTGAATATCCAAATAAGCTATTAAATAGCCTTGAACAAGTCCAAAAGCTAAGCCAATTGCAATCGACAGTAAAATTGAATTTATAATACTTCCACCATGATTATCAAGATAAACAGCACAGCTCATACTNACAAGGGCNGTTACACCACCAATAGAAATATCAATTCCACCCGTTATCATTACAATGCTCATNCCNCAAGAAAGTATAATCAAAGCTGCATTTGCATTAAGAATATTAAAGAATGTTTGAGCTTTTAAAAAGCCCTGCCCTAAAAATATTACCGCACAAGCATACATAATTAAAAATACTACAATAGTAATTATTAACAGCAAATTTGTATCGCTTAAATTTTTGATTCTATTTTTAAAGCTATTACTATATGAAGATGATTTATTAGTCATATTAATCCTCCCCACCAACAGCCTGCTGCGGTCTTAATTTTTTGAAAAGCTTAGATAGCTTTTCCCTTACTACCGGTGCGCTGATTACTACTAGAATTATTACTACCACTGCTTTATATGCTGATAAAGCTTCAGATTGTACTTCCATTTTATACAATGTAGTTGTTAAGAATTGTATAACGTATGCGCCAAGGATAGAAGCACTCATGCTAAATTTTCCACCGCTAAGAGAGTTTCCGCCTAAAGCTACTGCTAAAATAGCATCCATTTCTATATCCTTTGCAATAACTGAGTAATTTATCGAAGAAAGCCTGCTAACCTTTATAAATCCAGCAACAGCAACACATAATCCTAAAATTACAAANGAAATAAACTTCATAAAAGCAGGATTTAATCCATTAAGCTGTGATGATTTACTGTTTATTCCCACAGCCTGTGAATAAAGTCCTAAATTAGTAAACTTAAGCACTAAAGCAATAATAATCATACAGACTACTGCTATAAAAAATGGCGTCGGAATCGGAANCCCAGGAATAAATCCACCAAAATAGCTAAATACAGGGTCACTAACAATAGGAAGCTCATTATTATTTATCCATGCAGCGATTGACCTTCCTGCTGTGAACAATATAAGTGTCGCTACCATAGGCTGTATTTTAAAATAAGCAACAAGCGTTCCATTAAATGCACCGAAAAGCATAGCAACAACACAGCTGACTAAAAAAGCCACAATAATTGGTGCTTGTAATGTTTCAGGCCTTGAATCCGTACCACAAAGCACTCTTAACACTACACTTCCACTGATTGCAATAGCAGCACCAACGCTAATATCCTGTCCACCGGAAGCTGCCGTTACTAATGTCATTCCAATAGCAAGAATAGCAAGCTCAGAACCATAGTCTAATATTGTCATCAAATATCCTGATAAAACGGGGTCGCCATTACTGTTTAACCCATATGTAACCTTAAAAAAAGAAGGATCAACTATCAGATTAAATATAGATAGCAATAAAAGTGCTACAATTGGTATAAAAATTTGTTTTTTAAAGAGAGTTTTTATAAAATCCGTTCCTTTGTTTAGAGTGTGGTTTTGTGTTTTCATACGTTATTGCCACCTCCTGCGATAGTATTCATAATCATGTTTTGAGTAAGGTCTTCACCATCAAGCTCACCTACTGTTTTTCTATCTCTCATAACAATAAGTCGTGAACAAGTGCGAAGCATCTCATCTATTTCAGACGAAATAAAGGTGATACTCATTCCCTCTGATGCAAGCTTTAATACAAGCTTTTGAATATCAATTTTTGTTCCCACATCTATGCCTCTTGTTGGTTCATCTAATATTAAATACTCGGGGTTTGTAAGCAGCCATCTAGCAAGAATAACCTTTTGCTGATTTCCACCTGAAAGTGATTTAATCGGGGTATCAGCTGAAGCAGTTTTTATGCCTAACAGCTTGATATATTCATCAGCAAAGGCATTTGCTTGAGCCTTGGTAAACGGCTTAAAAAATCCTTTTTTCACCTGCAAAGCTAGAATGATATTCTCTCTGACAGATAAATCGCCTATAATTCCATCAGCTTTTCTATCCTCAGGCAAATATCCAATACCATTTTTCATAGCGTCAATAGGCTTTGAAATTTTCACTTCCCTGCCATTTATCTTTACTTTACCACCTAAAATCTTATCTGCACCGAAAATAGCTCGTACACATTCACTTCTACCAGAACCTAACAATCCCGTAAAACCATTAACCTCACCTTTTCTAATAGAAAAGTCAAATGGCTTAATCCCCGAAGCACTAACAAGCTTTTCTGCCTCAAAAACAGGAGGAATATTTTCATCTGCCTCATACTTCAAGCTATCTGATTTAATATCTGATAAATCATCTAAATCCTTACCCAGCATTTTGGAAACAAGCTGTACACGAGGTAATTCCTTTACAGAATATTCTCCAACAAGCTTTCCATCTCGTAAAACTGTAATTTTATCGCAAACCTCATATACTTGCTCTAAAAAATGAGTTACAAATACAATGCTTACACCCTTCGCTTTTAACTCTCTCATAAGTGCAAATAGTTTTGCTACCTCATGGTCATCAAGAGATGATGTAGGCTCATCTAAAATAAGCACCTTACATTCCATATCGACCGCTCTAGCAATAGCTACCATCTGCTGAACAGCGATAGAACAGCTTGAAAGCTGCTGATTAGGGTCAGCGGGTATACCTAACGATTGCAAAAGATTAAAGGCATCCCTCACTACTATTTTCCAATTTATAAAAATTCCCTTAGTACGACCTATATATAAATTTTCAGCAACCGTTAAATTAGGGCATAAGGTAATTTCCTGATAAACAGTGCTTATTCCTAGTTTTTGAGCGTCCTGAGGAGATTTTATATTTACTGCCTTTTCTCTTCCTTTTAAAAACACTTCTCCGGAATCTTTAGAATAAACGCCTGTCAATACTTTTATTAATGTCGATTTTCCTGCACCATTTTCACCCATTAAAGCATGGATTTCACCTTCACACAGAGTAAAATCAACATCTTGCAACGCTTTTACACCAGGGAAATATTTGTAGATATTTCTCATTTCTAAAACTGTGCCTTCCTGCATAACAGAAACACCCCCTGAATTTTGGTTTTACAATGATTACACGGTGCAGGCATACGGAGTCTATCCATAAATACGCCGCACCGTGCTTATACTTACTTGTTAATTAAATTGACACAGTTATTAAATACCATACTTATCAACATCTTCTTGAGTAATGGTTTCAGCATCAAAGCCCTTTTCATCCATTACAACAACTTTTTCAGCTATTGCTTCGCCATTTTCAAGCTTTTTAATAATATCATCTATGTAAGAAGCTTGGAAAGGATTGCACTGACCATTATAGTTCCAGTTTTTAGCTAAAAGTTCTTGAAGAGCCCACTTATTACAGTCAAATCCCATAATAATAACGTCTTTGCCTACACCATGAGAGATATTAGCTTTATCAAGAGCAGCAACAGCGCCCTTAGCCATATCATCATTTTCAGCATAAATTACATTAAACTTTGTGCCTGCATCAATAACAGATTGAACGATTTGCTGTGCTTTTTCAGCGTTCCATTCAGCAGTCTGCTGCTTAACGATATTCCAGCCTAATTCCTTAGCTGTATCATCTAAAGCACCGGAGCGTCCCTTTTGTGCTGCAGAACCCATAGTACCTTGGATATGGATAATATTGTATTCGCTAAGTTCCTGACCCTTTAACCAATCAACAGCCATTTCGCCTTCCTTAGCCATATCAGAAACGATGGAAGCCTCATAAAGACTGGAATCAGCATCAATTGTACGGTCAAATAAAATAACTTTTACTCCTGCATCCTTAGCATCCTTTAAAACAGAATCCCAACCAGCTGTATCAGCAGCTGAAAGCAACAAATATTCAACTCCATTTTGGATAAACTGCTGAGCTGCGGTAATCTGCTCTTCATTCTTTAAGCTATAAGCAAAAGATGCATCGTATCCATTTTCCTTAGTGAATTTTTCCTTCATATCCTTATCATTAGCAGTACGATAGCCAGATTCATTAGGGTCGTTATTGATAATACCAACCTTGATTAAATCGCCATCTTTTTTTGCACTTCCACCACTGGAGCTTTCATCTTTAGAGCAACCAGTAACAGATAAACATAAAACTGCTGCTAAAGCAAGTGCCGTAATTTTCTTAAACATTGTTTTCCCTCCATAATCAGTCAAATTAATTTCGACGTTTATTGTACTTACATTATATAATAAATGTACGTACATTTATACCAAAAATCTTTGGGAAAATGTTTAAAATTTTTTGATTTTTATAAATAAATTATGCTTTATTACTATTTAACTTAAACTCTCTCGGAGAAACCCCCACAACCTTTTTGAAAATTTGACTAAAATATCTATAATCCTTAAATCCAACTTCATATGCAATTTCTGAAACCTGCATAGAAGTGCAGCAAAGCAGCTCCTTAGCTTTATTAAGCCTTACCTGTGTTAAATAATCTACAAAGCTTGTCCCAGAGTGCCTTTTAAATATAGAGCTAAAATATGTCGGACTAAGATTTACAGCATCAGCAACAACTTTTAAAGAAAGATCTTCTTTATTAAAATTTTCTAAAATATACTCCTCAGCTTTTTTAATTATTGAATTGCTTTCATCATGAGAATAAGCAATTCTCCATGAAACGCACTGCTCAAGCATTTTTAAAAAATAATCAAACGTAGAAGATGTAGTGACAAGTTTTGATGAAATATCCTCCACTGTTCCAAATCTTTTTATAAACTCATCATTTGATATATTAAGCTCTTTTGTAAAAGTTCTTGCTATTATATAAATATCCATAGTTAAATAAAGGCGTAGCATAAGGGATTTCAGCCTTTCCTCACCTACCTGAGCAAAAAATTCCTCAAGCACTTGTCTGCACTCCTCTTTCTTACCGCTCCTTAAAAATTGCTCTATACCTTGCACGTCAAACTTCTGCACATCAAAATTATATTCTTTATGATTGCTATCAGCATTATAATTGCTAAGCATAATAACACTCCAATCGCAATATAAGTCACTTATCCTCGAAAAAGTCTAAAACTACCTGCTATTTATTCGCTTTACTGAGTTACGGACAATAAGCTCAGGCTTAAAGAAAATGTCTTTAATATTATCTGCATCTGAGCTATCCAAAATCTCTATAAATTTTTCAGCAACTCGTTCACCCAAAAGCTGATGAGGATGCTTAACAGTAGTCAAAGGCACTTTACATATAGTAGCAAGCTTTGAATCATCAATACCCACAATTGATACATCATCAGGCACTTTAATACTTTCTTTTTCGCAAAAATCTAGAAGTTGTACAGCCAAGCTATCATTGTAGCATACAACTGCTGTTGAATTATTTATCATTGCTCTTATTCTATCTGCTGATAATGTGAATAATGAGCTTTTTTCACTTGTAGAATACCACAGTACATTTTGTTCAGCCTTAAAGATTTTATGCTGTTCGCAGCTACGCATAAATCCTTGATAACGCTTATGCCCCTGTAAATCATCAAGAGCAAAAAAACCCGAAATCTTTCTATGTCCTAAATCAAAGAGATAATCAGTAGCAATTTTACAAGCGAAAACATCATCCATAGCCACACAAGGAAAATCAGACCATAAATATTTAGCATTGAAAAAAACTACCGGCAATCCTAGAGCTTTAATTTCGTTATATAAATTAATATTAGGATTAGGCAAAGCACTTTTTGATGGCTCAATAATCAGCCCCATAATGTCCTGAGAAAGCATATTTTTAAGTGCTTGAGTTTCCTCAAAAACCTGATTATGAGTAATAGCTAGCTGCATACCCATATTATTTTTCTTAAGCACCTTTTCAATGCCTGTGACTATACTGGGAAAAATATAATCGCTAAAATAAGTTGATATAACGCCAACATTTAGCCTACTGCCATTTTCTGTCTTTTTTGTTCCTTTAACAAAAGTACCACTGCCTCTACGTCGCCAAATGACGTCTTGACTCTCAAGCACCATTAGTGCTTGTCTGACAGTTTGCCTGCTAACATTGTGAATATCGCATAGTTCCTTTTCGGAAAAAAACCTGTCACCCTTTATTAGCTTTTCTACCTTAATATAATTTTTTGCCCATTCAACAATACTTAAATATTTAAAATCAACCATCACAAAAGCTCCAACTAACTGCTATATTGAAAATGTAATTGCATCACTATTTATAATATAACATATACAAAAATAATTGTCAATACAAATTTTCAAAAAAACGAAAAGTTGTATTGACAATTAAAAAACATTTAATATATAAAATCATCTAAATAAATCCATAATTTGATTTACCCGACTTTTTAATTTTATACATAGCATCATCAGCTAAGCTGATGATTTTCTCAACTGAAACATTAGCATCTCGTAGAACGGCAATTCCTATCGAAGCTTTTACCTTTAGGGTTTCACCGTCTGAAACAAAGCCCTCTTCAAAATTTTTCAGCAGTGTATGAGCTATCTTAGCCGGTGAATTAATTTCTGCATTTCTTATACAAACTACAAACTCATCGCCGCCAAATCTTCCTGCAAAACCAAAATCTTTAATTGCATCCTGAATAGTTTTAGCCGTAAACTGAAGCACTGCATCACCTGTGGCATGGCTATATTTATCATTATAAATCTTGAAATCATCAATATCAATCAACAATATTGCAATCTCAGATTTTCTTTGTGTGGAAAGGCTGATTTCACTTTCAATCTTATGTTCTACTGTTTCTCTATTATATAATTGTGTCAGCGAGTCAAAGCTTGCTCTTTCAGTAAGCAGCTGTTCATTTTTCTTTTCACGGTCTATATCAGTTATAGCGCCAATAACCTTAATTGGCTCACCATTTTTATCTTTTAAAGTAGCAGTTTTAATCAGTACCCAAATGAAATCGCCATAGATATTTTTAAATCTATATTCATTATTTTTAAATTCTAAGCCCTTGCTCAATCCCTCAAGGTCCTCTCTATAACGCTTATCATCTTCAGGGTGAACCTTAACCTTTAACAAAAAGCTGTCGCCAAAATGNTCAGAAGGTGGACGATAACTAAACTTTTTATTAAAATTATTAGAAAAGAACACTTCGTTAGTTTTAAAATTCCATTCAAAAATAATGCTGTCACTCATCTCAATAATAGTACGATATCTACCTTCACTAACAATTATATCGTCAATCAAATCATTGAACNAACGTGCAATAGAGCCATACTCATTGTTAGTCATAACATCTATTCTAGCCTCATGGTCACCTCTGCGTATCCTAATTAATGTATCTTGAATTTTTTCAAGAGGCTTTGTGATATATATAGCTACAAAAATACTACCTACAAATAGTAAGACACCCACCCAAATATTAAAGCTTATAAATGCAGGGCGTATTTTTCCTGCAGAGGTCGTATCCATTAAATCAGCGACAGCCAGTATGTACCACCCTGTGTCGGGAATAGATTTTATACCAGCTAATCTTTTCACCGATGAATTTTCATAGGAAATCGTTTTGACGTCTGAAAAATCAGTTTTATTAACAAAGGCATCATAAATATTCTTATATTCATCCTGCGATTCTTCACTTAATGTTCTTGAAAAAACGCCATTATCTATAATAGCTAGATAAGGATCAACTATCATAATTCTTCCTGTATTGGCAAAAGAATACCCTGAATAAAGTCTAGAAAAATAATCAGAATTTGCTAAAACAATAAGCTCTGCACTGCCTAATGACTGCTTAACACAAATAGCAGTTTTAGGAGCGCCGCTTGTTTCAATTTGCATCGCCACTAGCTCACCCTCAGCCTTATCCGATATTTTATCATACTGAGTGAAGTTTATTCCATTGTTTTCTTGATTAGATGAAATAATAACCTTACCACTTGAATCAATAATAATTATCTCATCAATAAAAGAATTATTATCAGCAAAAGAAGCTAAAGCTTCAGCTGCTTTTTGGTTGTTATTATCATAAGCTTTTATGTCATCTAAGCCGGATAATGAAATAGAAGTGTTTTTTATCATGCTTAAATATTCGCCAACATTGTTAACTTGATTATTTGTCGTATCAATTACAAGATTTTCAAAATTAGTCTTGTCATCTTTAATAACATTAGACACCACAAAAAATGAAATAATTATCATAGGTATAATAGAAAAGCAGGATAAAGCTACTATTAATAGAGTTTTAATTTTCATTAAAAAATCCATCCCTTTCAAAATTAGATAGAAACCTCAAAAAAATAATGGTCAAAAAATAAGTAAGCACGCAAAAATAAATACCTTTGCGGAAAAAACATATTATTTTTACGTATTATATCATTAAAAAATTGGAATAATATAATTGCCCATTAAAAGGCGATTGTCGGCGACAAGCCGTTGGGCATAGGAGCTTGCAGACAAAGTCTGCACTCCCCCTATGTTTACCCCCACGCACACCACTACGGGTGATGTGAATGTTGCACATATGTGCAACATCGAGTAGTGTTTTTTCGGAAATAAATTCCCTAAAAAACAGATTTAACTTTAAAATGCTTTTTATCCAGTTTGGTAAATAACGTTTGCATTTATTATATCATAGTATTTTTATTTTGTAAATCATTGAAAGCATTTTTGTATATATTAGTAAAAATCATCATTNTTATTTGTAGATAATAACTAAATTTTTGGCATTTAATAATAATTNTTTAATTATTTATCTATATTTTTACAAAACAAGGTCTTCTATCTTTGAAATAAGAATAATAATTAAATCCAGCTGATTTTAAAATATCATCCACTTCATTAAATGAATATGCAATATGTTCCGGTTTATGTGCATCTGCACCAACTGTAATAATTTCGCCGCCCANCTGTCTATACCTTTTTAAAATCTCTATATGCGGATGAGCAAAGCCCAAACCATATTTTATGCCAGAAGTATTAATCTCCAATCCTTTGCCATTATCTGTTAGCAGCTTAAGAATCTCATCAATTATATCCTTGTAATCATTTACATTATAAGTTTTCACACCACTAGGTACATATCTCACTACATAATCAAGATGCCCATATACATCAAAATTTTTAAATGCTTTAATATTTTCAGCTATTGATTGAAAATATAAGTCAATTCCTTGCTTTTCACCGATATCAAAATATCCCTCTACATAAGGGTCTTTGCCATTTACCAAATGTGATGACGCAATTACAAAGTCGAAAGGAAAGGAATTGATATATTTTTCCAGCCTTTCTGATAAGTAAGACATCACACCAATCTCAATACCAAAAAGCACTTCAATTCTACTAGAATATCTTTCTTTTANCTTAAAAAGTGCTTTCATATATTCAGGGGTATCAACTTGAAAAGTCATACCCATAACTTCTTTAAAATCAAAATCCATATGCTCGGTAAAACATATTTTTTCCATACCTTTTTCGATAGCACTTTCTATCATGCTGCTCATAGGAGCTGTTGAATCACTTGAAAATTCCGAATGCATATGAAAATCATGCTTAATCATAATGCCTCTTTCGTTTCTAATTAAATTTATATTAATTATAACACAAAAATATAAAATTTTTAAGAATTTAAAATTAATTTTTTAAAATTTTATTATCAAAATTTTAACTAAGTGTTTCTGTCAACAACTTTCATCTGCTTTAAGTTTCCTATTTTCTGACGTCTTTGCTCTAATATCTCATAAACCTCTTCAAGTGGTAAATCCAGCTCTGCACACATTACAAGCAAATGATATAACAAATCACAAATTTCATTTTTCAATTCATCACTTGGCTTTTGGGTATGATTTTTAGCAGCAATAATAGTTTCTGCACTTTCTTCGCCTATTTTCTTTAATATTTTATCTATACCCTGTTCAAATAAGTAGCAAGTATATGAGCCTTGTTCAGGATTTTCCTTTCTTTTCAAAACTACATTATATAATTCTGTTAAAACATCCTTCATTTCATCCTCCATAAATTTTATTGAAAAAGCATGAGTAGCTTCCCGTATGACAAGCGANTCCNTTTTGTTCTACCTTTACAAGTAATGTATCATCATCACAATCAGAAAAAATTTCAATTACCTTTTGCTTATTTCCTGATGTTGCTCCTTTATTCCAAAGCTGCTTGCGTGATCTGCTCCAAAACCAAGTGTAGCCACTCTCCAAAGTCATTTTCAAGCTTATTTTATTCATATATGCTAGCATAAGAACATTGTTATCTTCATCTATAACAATCGCAGGCACTAGCTCAGATTTTTTAAAAAATTTATCTAATTCATTTTCATTAAGCACGAACATTAATCCCCTTTTTATTCAAATATTCCTTTACTTGTCTAACAGTAAGCTCACCAAAATGAAAAACCGACGCAGCAAGTGCCGCACTTGCATTTGTCTTTTCAAATACCTCATAAAAATCCTCTAGCTTACCACAGCCACCACTTGCAATAACAGGAATACTCACATTTTTACAAACATCATTTATCATATCTATATCAAAGCCATTTTTAGTGCCATCGGCATCCATGGAATTAAGGCATATTTCACCTGCACCAAGCTTTTCAGCCTCTTTGACCCAAGCTATCAAATCAAGACTCATATCCTGTCTGCCACCATTGGCGAAAACACTATATCCACCTTCCTTATTTCGCTTTGCATCAACTCCCAAAACAATGCATTGATTACCAAATATTTTTGCCGCTTGAGTAATAAGCTCTGGATTTTTTACTGCTGATGAATTTATGGAAACCTTATCAGCACCTGCCCTTAAAGTNTTTTTAAAATCAAGGACAGTAGAAATNCCACCNCCAACACAAAAAGGTATAAAAATNTTTTCAGCTACTTGCTTTACAAGGTCAATCATATATTTTCTACCCTCATGAGAAGCAGTTATGTCATAAAAAACCAGTTCATCAGCCCCTTGAAGGTTATA